>Ga0209189_1000288_pt1 | contig 43208 bp, 37 predicted proteins | sample C_130820_EF_Meta_FD_187308 | JGI IMG/M metagenome (GOLD analysis project Ga0209189, IMG submission 187308) | Freshwater microbial communities from Lake Croche, Canada to study carbon cycling - C_130820_EF_MetaG (SPAdes) (version 3) | ecosystem: Environmental > Aquatic > Freshwater > Lake...
GAACCTTCTCCAGTGCTCACCAAAATCAAACGCGGGGCTTTCACACCCTCGGCATGCCATATGGACAGCAGCTTGCCAACTGAATCGTCTAAGTCCGCATTGGCACGCGCTTTGGTAACCAATTGCGAAATTGCGTCACGTCCGGGTTTAAAGTGGTTCGGTAAAAGTACCACCACAGCATCGGTATTAAATTCAGCCGCAGCTTTCAAATCTAGTGTCTTGAGTTCAAAGTTCATAATTACGTCTTTCCAATGCCCTGATGTTATTCCATTCTGCTTACCTTACAGACATGTTTAGAACTGATTTCCCGCACATTCGAAAGGTCGCATGAAGACCTTTAGACGCCTTATTTTTGGGGAAATCATCAACGCAGTGACTTTTGTCACCGTGGGTTTCTTGGCTTTGTTTTTCTTCTTCGACTTTGTCGACGAAATTCAAGGTATCGGCAAAAACAATGGTGCCTACAAGTTAGAGCACGCCTTAACCTTTGTTGCCACCTTGGTTCCCAGCCATTTGTATGAATTGCTCCCTATTTCGGTGCTGATTGGCACCATTTTTGTGATGGCGCGGTTTGCGCAAAGTTCTGAGTTCACCATACTGAGAACCAGTGGCTTGGCGCCTGCCATGGCCTTAAAAAATTTACTGGGTCTCGGAATGGTGTTTGTCCTACTCACTTTTGCAGTCGGTGACTATCTGTCACCCGCAAGTGACCGCTTCGGGCAATTGTTGAAATCGCGCTACTTGGGGCAAATCACCGTCGGACTAACCGGTGCATGGTTGCGTGAGAAACAAGACGATCGAAGCTTTGCAGTGAATGTGGCAACACTCACACCAGAAGGACAACCCAGTGGCATTCGTATTTTTGAATTTAACAAAGAAGGCCAATGGTTGGCCCTTACCAAAGCTAAGTCTGGTTTAGTCTCCAACGATAGTTGGCAACTCATTGGTGTTGAACGCAACGAACTCCAACGCCAAGGCACAGATGCCTCATTGAATCGTAAATACAAAGACAGCGAAACATGGCCCACGGGCATCACCTCAGAAATGATTTCCGTGGCCTTGCTCAAGCCTGACCGTATGGCCACGATCGACCTATTTCAATACATCCGCCACCTAAGCGCAAATGGACAAACCACGCAACGCTTCGAAATCGAGTTTTGGAAAAAAGTCTTTTATCCCATGAGTTGCTTGGTCATGATGGTGCTCGCCTTGCCCTTTGCCTATTTGCACTTTCGCTCTGGCAATATCGCAACGCATGTGTTTATGGGTGTGTTAGCTGGCATCAGTTTCTTTTTGCTCAACAACGTATTTGGTTACATCGGCAACATCAATAACTGGGCGCCTTGGTTTGCCGCTGCGGCTCCTGGCATGTTGTATTCGCTTGCATCATTAGCCGCATTCGGCTGGTTAGTCTTGCGTCAATAAGGAAGCTATGCACGCGATTATTTTGTTCGCCCACGGTTCACGCGATCCCCTTTGGCATAAACCGATTCAAGCGGTTGCGCAACGCATCACCGCGCGCGATACAAAAGCGCTTGTGCGTTGCGCTTATTTGGAACTCACCGAACCCGATTTACTGCATGTGGCCAATGAACTTGCCGCAATGGGTGCTAACAGCATGTGCGTAGTGCCTTTGTTTTTAGGCGTTGGTAAACATGCACGAGAAGATTTGCCAGTTCTCATAACGCAAGTAAAAGCGGCGCATCCCACTATCGATGTGACCTGCCAACGCGCAGTGGGCGAGCAAGAAACCCTCCTTGATCTATTAGCCGACATTGCGTTAAAAGGTGATGCATGAACCTCCACCAATTCCGATTTGTTCAAGAGGCGGTGCGGCGCGACCTCAACCTCACCGAAGTCGCTAAATCGCTTCACACCTCACAACCTGGCGTATCAAAAGCCATCATCGAACTAGAGGAAGAACTCGGCATTGAAATTTTTGGCCGTCATGGCAAACGCCTCAAACGCGTCACCGAGCCTGGGCTTGCGGTACTCAAAAGCATAGAAGTCATCATGCGTGAAGTGGGCAACCTCAAACGCATTGGTGAGCATTACAGCGACCAAGACAGCGGCACTTTGTCTATCGCGACCACCCACACCCAAGCGCGTTATGTGCTGCCGAACCCTGTAGCCCAATTACGCAAGAGTTACCCCAAAGTGAATGTGAGTCTGCACCAAGGTGCCCCTGCGCAAGTGGCACAAATGGTGATAGAAGAAGTCGCTGAAATTGGCATCGCTACAGAATCCTTGATTGACTATCCAGAACTCGTCACCCTGCCCTGCTACGAATGGCAACACGTACTGGTGATTCCTGCTGCGCACCCATTGGCTAAAAAAACAGACATCACGTTGCTAGATTTGGCAGAAGAGCCCATCATCACCTACCACCCCTCATTCACTGGTAGAACACGCATCGACAAAGCGTTTGCAGCCAAGCATTTGAGCCCACGTATTGCGCTGGAAGCGATTGACTCCGACGTGATCAAAACCTATGTGCGCTTGGGGCTCGGTGTAGGTATCGTGGCTGAGATGGCCGTGCGCGAAACATTAGACGACGACTTAGTCGTGCGTCCAGCGGGTCACTTGTTCGGCCAAAACGTTGCACGCATCGCCTTCAAACGGCACGCGTATTTGCGCAATTTTGTATATGACTTTGCTGCAATGCTCAGCGAGAAGTTAGATAAGCCAATGATTTTGAAGGCTTTAAATGGTGATAGATAATTTTTAGCTTCGAGCATGGTTTGCGTATTTTTTTGCACATAAATTGAATTAACTGCGCAAAAATGAAAGGAATTGCGCAAAAACACGTTTAAAAACTAACGTTTGCGTAAAAATTGTTTAGATCAAGGTTTTTCTCAATTGACGTCCTGCCCAGTCCTAGATAACACTTCAAAGCTTATTCATTAAGGATCGCAGATATGAAACGCAGGTTTGGTTTAGTAGCAGCTTTGCTAAGTGGTTTGTTGTTGAGTGTGGGTAGCAGTTGGGCTGCAGACTATCCAACGCGCCCAATTAAATGGGTTGTTCCCTATCCTCCTGCCGGCACAACCGATGTGTTGGCCCGCATCGTTGCCCAAGCTTTAAGCGAGCGTTTGGGCCAACAAGTGATTGTGGAAAACAAACCCGGCGGCGGTAACAACATTGGTACTGAGTTTGTGGTCAATGCGCCTGCCGATGGTTACACCATGCTTTTGGTCAACCCAGCCAATGGCATCAACGCGACCCTCTACAAAAAGTTGAACTACAACTTCGTTCGTGACATCACACCGGTTGCAGGAATTGTCCGCACACCCAACGTGATGGTGATAACGAGCGGCTTACCTGTTAAAAATGTTGCTGAGTTCATCGCCTATTGCAAAGCCAACCCGACCAAGGTCAACATGGCGTCATCTGGTAGTGGAACGTCGGTGCATATGTCTGGTGAGTTGTTTAAATTCATGACGGGTTGCCAAATGGCGCATATTCCCTACAAAGGCGCTGGGCCAGCTTTAACAGATTTGATTGCCGGTCAAGTGCACGTCTTGTTTGATAACTTGCCCTCTTCTGTCCCGCACATCAAATCAGGCCGCATCCGTGCGCTCGGGGTAACTTCCAAAAATCGCGAACCCTCTATGCCAGACACACCCACCGTAGGCGACACGGTCCCTGGTTACGAGGCTACTGCTTGGTTTGGCATTGGTATGCCAAGAGGTGTTCCGAAAGAAGCTGTGGACCGTATCAACCAAGAAATCAACCGTATCTTGGCCGACCCCAAAATGCGCGAACGTTTGGCGGATCTTGGTGGCGTGCCAATTCCTGGTACCCCAGACGATTTTGCTAAAACGGTTGTAGCTGAAACAGAAAAATGGGGCAAAGTGGTCACCACTTCTGGCGCAACCGCTGAGTAATGCAACTATTTCAAGAGGCGATTGATTTCGCCTGCGCGCATGAGACGAGCTGGAGCCGCGAAAACCTATACAACTTCGGCATACACAAAGCCGACCCAGCCCCGTTTAACCAACTACTCGGCCCCGTGCATCCGCGCGGTGGCGTGAGTGGGGTTATCCATATTGCTGGTGAAAAAGTGTGCGAATGGGGCGAACCCCATCGTGCTGACTTAACCTTCTCGATTGCTAAAACCTACCTCGCCATGCTCGCTGGCGTGGCACACGACACGGGTTTGTTACCCGATATCAACGAGCCAGTGCACCGCAAAGTTGCGGGCATCGGTTTCGAAGATGCACATAACGCACAGGTCACTTGGATGCATTTGTTGCAACAAACCAGCGAATGGGAAGGCCGTTGTTTCGGCATACCTGAGCAAGTGGACCGCTATCGCCATTTGCAATACCAACCCACTCCACCCGTTGGTAAAAAAGGCGATGCGCGCCCTTTGCAAACACCTGGCAGCTATTGGGAATACAACGATGTGCGCATCAATCAGTTGGCGTTAGCGCTTTTGCATGTGTTTCGCCGTCCTTTGCCAGACGTGTTTCGCGAGACCATAGCCAAGCCTTGCGGTGTGTGCGACAACTGGAAGTGGGAGGGTTACCACAACAGTTGGGTAGAGATCGACGGACAACGCATGCAGTCCGTCCCCGGTGGAACACATTGGGGTGGTGGCATGTCTATTTCTAGCGCAGACCAAGCTTTGATTGGGCAGATGTTGCTCAACGGCGGACGCGTGGGCGGAAAGCAAGTGTTATCGCAAGCATGGGTGCGCAGCTTGCACGCCCCTTGCGATATTGCCAACTGGTATGGGATGTTGGTGTGGCTCAACACCCAACGCGGTATTTGCAAAGGCGCTTCAGAGTCGAGCTACTTTTGTATTGGGGCAGGCGCTTCGTTTGTTTGGATAGATCCAGAAAATGATTTAGTCGCGGTGGTGCGCTGGATTGAGGGTTCACACATCAATGGGTTTTGTGAACTGGTTACTAAAGCGCTCAATACTGCATCTGCAACCAAGCCTTCTCTAAACGCTTGATGCTGACCGGCTGTGGAGTTCGCAACTCTTGCGCAAAAAAACTCACGCGCAATTCCTCTAGCAACCATCGGTAAGCCAACATACGTTCATCGGTTACGCCTTTTCTTTCTGCTACCAAGCGCCAATATTTTTGCTCCCAAGGTTTGAGTTCAGCCATCTTGCTGGCGTCGCGTACGGGGTCTTCGCGCAATTTGTCTAGGCGCAATACGACGGCTTTGAGGTAACGCGTGAAATGTTGTAGTTGCGTATAGGGCGTTTCTAAGACAAAACGCTTGCCCACCAAGCGTTGCAGTTGCTGGGCGCAATCGGCCACTGCGTCAAGGTGCGCTTTGGTGTCTTTGATTTTTCGGCTGGCTTGGGCAAATTCAATCAAGACGTTCGAGGCCATTCGGGCAACTTCGTTGGCAATCAAAGTTAATCGGCCTCGCCCTTCTTCTAAGCGTTGTTGAAACGAGGCGGCGTCTGTTGGCAACGGGTCTAGTAAAAACGCTCGCTCTAGCGCCAAGTCCAAAATTTGTTGCTTTAGTTCATCTGCCGTGCCTCCGCCCGAGCCTTCATTGGCTTTGCCGACCAGCATGAAAGTAACCGACATTTTTTGCAAATCTGGCAAATTCTTTTCTAAATACTTGATGGCGTCTTTGATTTGTATAGCAAACAAACGTCGCAAACCTGCACGGTGTTTGCTTGCCGCTATATCGGGTTCGTCAAATACCTCTATTCGAACCGCATCACCCGTATCGACCAAGGCAGTAAAGCCCACCAAGGTCTGAGTGCCTTGGGTAATTTCCATCAACTCTGGCAACTCACCAAACGACCAGGTGGTGAAAGTTTTTTCTGTGTTGCCCGCGGTGACTTGTTTGTGCGATGCATTTCGTACATGTGATGGATCATTTTTTACAAAATGACCGAGTTGCGCTGTTTGGCTTTGGTTACCTGAGAACTCAGAGAACCGGCCAACATCCGTCGACTCCTGTCCTCTAGGCATAACTTCCTTCAACCCAGCCAACGCCTGAAACGCACCTCGCGCCTGGGTGCCCCATTGCGACTTCAAGGCGCTCAGTTGTCTGCCTTGCGCGAGTTGGCGGCCATGCTCGTCCACCACACGAAAGTTCATAAACAGGTGTTGTGCCAGCATGTCGGGTTTGATATCTGCGCGCTTTAAATCCAAACTCGTTTCTGCCCTGACCAGGGCCAACACAGCATCCACCAAAAAGCCGTTACCAAACTTTTCCTCTTTACTCAAAACTTGGGTGAATCGCTCAGCTGCATCAGGCAAAGGCACCAAACGCGCACGTGGTTTTTGGTGCAAGGTTTTCAAGAGCGCCAGCACTTTTTGCCCCAGCATGCCCATCACCAACCAGTCTGCCCGCTCTTCGCTGACTTGGTTGAGTACATACAAAGGCACAGTCACGGTCATGCCGTCTTTGGCGTCACCGGGTTCGTGTAAGTACTCAACCATGCAATCCACCCCTCCCATACGCACGGTGGCAGGAAAGGCCTGGGTGGTAATGCCCGCTGCTTGGTGGCGCATCAACTCTTCTTTATTGAGCAGTAGCAAGTTGGGTTGGCGCTTCACTTCTTCGCGATACCAGCGCTCAAGGGTCACCAAGCTACACACTTCAGCCGGCAACTGCTGGTCGTAAAACGCATAGATCAAAGCGTCATCGACCAACACGTCTTGGCGCCGCGATTTGTGTTCGAGTTCTTGCACCTCTTCAATCAACCGCTGGTTGGCTTCTAAAAAGCGCAACTTGGTATCTAACTCACCCTCTACCAAAGCCTGACGAATAAAGATGTCGCGGGCGCCAGCAGCATCGACCTTGCTATAGCTCACACGACGTCCGTTGTAGACCACCAAGCCATACAAAGTAGCGCGCTCCAGCGCTTTGACCTCTCCGGCTTTTTTCTCCCAATGCGGATCGAGCAATTGTTTTTTGAGCAAATGGCCACCCACATGCTCCAGCCACAGCGGTTCGATATTGGCGACGCCACGACCAAACAAACGCGTGGTCTCCACCAACTCACTGGCCACAATCCATCGCCCTGGTTTTTTGCGTAAGTGCGCACCAGGGTGCAGAAAAAACTTGATGCCGCGTGCGCCCAAATACTCATGCGCGTTGCTGGTACGCGTGCCGACAGCAGCTGCATTGCTTGCAATGGGCTCTGCTTTAAAACCAATATTGCCTAACAAGCCAGCCAACATCGCCATATGCAGCTCTTCGTAACTCGCGGGCTGGGTGTTGAGACGCCATTTGTGTTCGCGAACCACGGTCAGCAATTGCGAATGCGTGTCACGCCATTCGCGCACGCGTCGCACGTTGACAAAGTTTTGTCGCAGCAAAGCTTCGTATTTGCGGTTGGAGAGTTTGTGTTCTTGCTCGCCGCCTGTGCGTCCATGCTCCAGCCACTTCCATAACGATAGATACCCGCTAAATTCGCTGCGGTCATCGTCAAACTTACCGTGAGCTTGATCGGCAGCAGCTTGCGCTTCCATAGGTCGGTCACGCACGTCTTGGCCGCTCAAGGCAGAGGCAATTACCAAGACCTCTTCCAACGCATTGCGCTCACGCGCTTCCAAAATCATGCGACCTATACGCGGGTCAAGTGGCAGTTTGGAGAGTTCGACACCTATAGGAGTTAGTTCATTGGCGTCATCCACCGCACCGAGTTCGTTGAGCAGTTGGTAACCATCTGAAATCGCTTTGGGGCGTGGTGCTTCTAAAAAGGGAAAACGTTCTACATCCCCCAAATGCAGCGATTTCATTCGCAAGATCACACCCGCCAGCGAGCTTCGCAAAATCTCTGGATCGGTAAACCGTGCACGCCCCTGAAAGTCTTGTTCGTCATACAAGCGAATGCAAATGCCATCGGCCACACGCCCACATCGACCTGCGCGTTGGTTGGCTGCCGCTTGGCTGATGGGTTCCACCATCAACTGCTCCACCTTGCTGCGCCAGCTGTAACGCTTGACCCGCGCGCTTCCCACGTCAATCACATAGCGAATGCCGGGCACGGTCAATGAGGTCTCGGCCACATTAGTGGCTAAGACGATGCGACGACCGGAGGTGTTGTCAAACACGCGGTCTTGTTCGGCGCTCGAGAGCCGCGCAAAAAGGGGCAAGACTTCAGCGCCGCGTAAAACAGACGCATGGCTTAAATGCCCGCGCAAATGCTCTGCAGCTTCGCGAATCTCGCGTTCGCCAGGCAAAAACACCAAAATGCCACCTTGTTGCGAAGGCTGTTGCCACAACTCGTCGACGGCATCGGCAATCGCTTGGTTCACGTCGTATTCGCGGCTTTCCTCATAAGGGCGGTAGCGCATCTCCACTGGGAACATGCGGCCCGACACCATCAACACAGGCGCAGGCCCTTTGGCGCTGGCAAAGTGCTGGGCGAATCGGTCAGCGTCAATCGTGGCGGAGGTGACGATAACTTTCAGATCCGGTCTGCGCGGCAAGATTTCACGCAAATAACCGAGTAAAAAGTCGATGTTCAAACTGCGCTCGTGCGCCTCGTCAATGATCAGGGTGTCGTAGGCTTTGAGTAAAGGATCGTTTTGCGTCTCAGCCAGCAAGATGCCGTCGGTCATCAGTTTGACGCTGGCTGTCTTGCTCAGCCGGTCTTGAAACCGCACCTTAAAACCCACCACTTCACCCAAAGGCGTTTTGAGTTCTTCGGCAATGCGTTTGGCTACAGAACTCGCTGCGATGCGCCTTGGCTGGGTGTGACCAATCATTTGGCGGTTTTGGCCACGACCCAAAAGCAAAGCCATTTTGGGTAGCTGCGTGGTTTTGCCAGACCCCGTTTCGCCGCACACGATGATGACTTGGTGCGACTGCATAGCCGCCATGATCTCGTCACGGCGTTCGCTTACGGGCAAGTCTGGCGGAAAGGTAATCTTCAAAGATGAAGACAAGGGGTCGGTGTTGGACAAAAGCAGGCGAACTTTGGGTGACAATCCGCAATTATCTCGCCCACACAGACACACACCCTCCATGTCCGCAGTCTTTAACTTCACTTTTGTGCCTTGGTTTCGCTCGGTGGCACCGTATATCCACATGCACCGCGGCAAAACCTTTGTCGTGGGCATCGCGGGCGAAGCGATTGCAGCCGGCAAATTACCCAACCTAGCCCAAGACTTGGCGCTGATCCAAAGCATGGGTGTGCGCGTGGTGTTGGTCCATGGGTTTCGCCCGCAGGTCAACGAGCAATTGGCCGCCAAAGGCCACGTTCCCAAATACTCTCACGGCATGCGTATCACCGACAGCGTCGCCTTGGACTGCGCACAAGAAGCTGCTGGCCAGTTGCGTTACGAAATTGAAGCTGCGTTCAGCCAAGGCTTGCCAAACACGCCTATGGCGGGTGCCACTGTGCGGGTCATCTCTGGTAATTTCATCACCGCACGGCCTGTGGGTATTTTGGATGGCATCGATTTTCAAAGCTCGGGCTTGGTTCGTAAGGTCGATGTCGCTGGCATCACCCAAACATTAGCAGCGGGTTCGATGGTCTTGCTATCGCCCTTTGGTTTTTCACCGACTGGCGAGGCCTTTAATTTAACGATGGAAGAAGTCGCCACCTCTGTCGCTACCGCCTTGCAAGCCGATAAACTGATCTTCGTGACGGAGACACCGGGCCTGCGCGTGCGTCCTACAGAGCATGCCAGCGAAGAAAACCCCATCGATACCGAGTTGCCTCTGGACGCTGCTGAAAAGTTGCTCTCTACCCTGCCCGCCACAACCGACCCATCCGACTTGGCTTTTTATCTACAGCACTGCGTCAAAGCCTGCAAAGGTGGCGTGGAACGAAGCCACATCTTGCCCTTTGCGGTCGACGGCGCTTTGTTGCTGGAGGTCTACACCCACGACGGTATCGGCACCATGGTGGTCGACGAAAAACTCGAGAGTCTGCGGGAAGCCACCCACGAAGATGTTGGTGGCATCTTGCAACTGATTGAACCGCTAGAGAATGACGGCACCTTGGTCAAACGCGATCGCAATGAGATCGAGCGTGACATTGGCCAATACACAGTGATTGAGCACGACGGCGTGATCTTTGCCTGCGCGGCTTTGTATCCGTATTTAGACCAACAGACTGGCGAGATGGCCGCTTTGACGGTCTCCCCCCAATCGCAAGGCCAAGGCGATGGCGAGAAGGTACTCAAACGTATCGAACAACGCGCGCGCAACAAAGGTTTGACCAGCATTTTTGTACTGACCACCCGCACCACGCATTGGTTCTTGAAACGCGGTTTTGTGCAAGTCGATGCCGATTGGTTACCCGAAGCGCGCAAACGCAAATACAACTGGGACCGCAAGAGCTTGGTATTGGTCAAGCAACTGGCTTAGACACCGATACCTTTAAAAGCGCTAAGACACACACCAAAAACCGACATGACCCTGCAACTTCCAGATTTGAAGCAAACGCCCCGACTGCAACATTTTGTTGCGCAGTTGGACGATGTGCTTAAACGCACCCAAGTGGAAGCCGACATCTTGCAGCGCTCCACCGTTTTGCTCGAGCAGTTGATTCAGCAAGACGATTGGTTACCCGATACTTTTGCAAAGCCTAACCCCGAGCGCTACCAACAGTATTTGCTCTACGCCGACCCAGACGACCGCTTCTCGGTTGTCAGTTTTGTTTGGGGCCCCGGCCAGTCGACACCCATCCACGACCACACGGTCTGGGGTTTGGTGGGCGTATTACGCGGCGCCGAGTTGTGCCAGCCTTTTGTGAAAGACGCCCAAGGCCATTGGCTGGCCAGCAACGCCCAAAAACGCCTTGAAGTGGGCGAAGTCGAACCCGTCTCCCCCCATATCGGCGATGTGCACCGCGTTTGGAATGCTTTGGACAACGACACCACCATCAGCATCCATGTGTATGGCGCCAATATCGGCAAGGTGCGCCGCCACGTTTTCCACGAAGACGGCACAGTCAAAGAGTTCATTTCTGGCTATAGCAACCCGTTGAAAGACCTGCCTGGCGGCTTTGACGTCACCACGTTTTTAGAAGTGCGCAATGCACTTTTGCAAAAACGCGAAATCGCATTGATCGATGTGCGTGAAGAAGACCCACACGCGCAATCGCATCCCTTGTTTGCCGCCAATATGCCTTTGGGGCGTATCGAACAAGAAGCTTGGACGCGCATTCCTAGACGCGATACACCCATCGTGGTGTACGGGAGCAACACAGCTGGAGAAGACTTGAGCCTCTCAGCTGCGCGCATTTTCAAGCGCTTGGGCTACACGCAGATCACTGTTTTGGCAGGTGGCTTGCAAGGCTGGAAAGACGGAGGCGGCGAATTGTTCCGCGACGTCAATGTTCCTAGCAAATCGTTTGGTGAATTGGTAGAGTCGGTGCGCCACACTCCCTCACTTTCAGCCCAAGAGGTCAAGGCTTTGATCGACTCCAACGCCGACGTGGTGGTGCTCGATAGCCGCCGTTTTGATGAATACCAAACCATGAGCATTCCCAAGGGCGTCAGCGTGCCTGGGGCGGAATTGGTTTTGCGTGCACGGACTATGGCGCCTAACGCGACGACACGCATCATCGTCAACTGCGCAGGACGCACTCGCAGCATCATCGGCACCCAGTCGCTGATCAACGCTGGCATTCCCAACCCTGTGAGCGCCTTGCGCAACGGCACCATCGGATGGACATTGGCAGGACAAAGTTTGGTGCAAGGCGCAGCGCAACGTTTCCCTGAAGTCGATGAGGCCACCCAAAAACAAGCCGCAGCATCCGCCAAAGCAGTGGCCTACCGCGCAGGTGTGGGCCGGGTACGCATGGACGAGTTGCGCACTTGGCTTTCTGACACCACCCGCACGACCTATTTCTTAGATGTACGCACCCCCGAAGAGTTTGATGCGGGGCATGTCGTGGGAGCGCGAAGCGCCCCTGGCGGTCAACTAGTGCAAGAAACCGACCACACCGCCCCTGTGCGCGGTGCTCGAATTGTGTTGTGCGACAGCGAAGGCGTACGGGCCAATATGTCAGCCTCTTGGTTGGCACAAATGGGTTGGGAGGTGTTTGTGTTGGAAGGTTTGCAGGCACAAGACTTTATTCAAACTAACGACACTATTTCGGAACTGCCAGAAACAACCGAGCCATTGACACAAGTCACCCCCGACCAAGTTAAAGCTTGGCTAGCCGACCGCAACAGCCACACCGTGGTGCTCGACTTCAGCACCAGCGCCCAGTTTGTCAAAGGCCACATTCAAAACGCTTGGTGGGTTTTACGCAGTGAGCTCAAACAAAGTCTTATCGCCGCCCATAAAGGGCACCGTTATGTGGTGACATGCCACAACGGAAACGCCTCACGCTATGCAGCAGCAGACGTCAAAGCCCTCTCCAAAGCGGGTGTCGAAGTGGTTTGGCTCGAAGGCGGAAACACCGCTTGGGCGGCTGCTGGCAACACTTTACAAACCGGCGACCGCCAAATGTCTGTGGAGCGCGTAGACCGTTATCGCCGTCCCTATGAAGGCACCGACAACGCTGCCGCAGCGATGCAAGCCTATCTGGATTGGGAGTTCGGATTGGTCGAACAACTGGGACGCGACGGGACGCATCACTTTCGGGTCATCTAAACTCCATTCTTTTTAGAAAAACACTATGGCACGCACAGTTCAATGCATCAAACTCGGCACCGAAGCTGAAGGTCTCGACTTTCCACCTTACCCTGGCGACCTCGGTAAAAAATTATGGGAAAGCGTCAGCAAAAAAGCATGGGCGGAATGGATGACGCAACAAACCATGTTGGTCAATGAAAACCGCTTGAACTTGGCTGATCAGCGCGCCCGCGAATACCTCAAACGCCAGATGGAAAAACACTTCTTTGGCGATGGTGCGGATGCGGTGCAGGGCTATGTTCCGCCGCCAAGCGCCTAATCCTCTCTCACCACAAGTTGCCTGTGTCATCGGGGCCGGAATCTCCGGCTCTAGTTCAGCGCGCGCACTGGCTGAACTCGGTTGGCAAATCACTGTTATCGACTCCGGCCACTTTGGCGCCTCCAGCTTGCCGCTGGGGCTGATATCGCCCCACACCTCCAAAGACGACGGCGCGCTGTCGCAACTCTCGCGTATCGGAATGGAGCGCATGCATGTGGCTATGCGCACCTATTTAATAGAGGGCCTTGATTGGTCCCTAAGTGGTGTGATGACTTATCCGCGCACTGGGCCTGTTTCAGATGCGGATACAACTTGGCATTCTCATGCTGCTTGGATCAAACCTGCGTCACTGACTCGTGCCTTGCTTGAACACCCTAACATACAAGTTGTGCGCGATAAGGTGGTCGATGCACTGCATTTGGAAAGCAATACCAATTCTTGGCAAGTGATGAGTTCTGGCATCAGCCTTGCGCACGCAGAACATGTGGTGCTGGCGGCAGGACCGGGATGCACGGATCTTTGCTCTGGAGTTATGCGGCAATACGCAAACGTCGCTACGCCTCCATTTGATGCCATCCGAGGTCAAGTCTCATGGGGTTTGATGGCACAAACGCCCAACGCCCTATTGCCCCCCAACCCCATCAACGGTCGCGGCAGTTTTGTTCCGCATGTTCCAACGCCAGAAGGCGAGGCTTGGTTTTTGGGGTCCACCTACGACCGCTTCCACCCCCATGTGGGTGTTACTGAAGAAGACCATGCTTTCAACTTGAGCCGGCTTGCCGAGCTTTTTCCGGACACTGCCAAAGCGCTAGAGCCGGTTTTCTCCAACGATGTCCGAGGCTGGGTTGGCGTGCGTTGCACCTTGCATGACCGCTTGCCCTTGGTAGGTTCAGTCGCTGACGCACCCGCAGGCTTGTGGATCAATTCGGCGATGGGGTCACGCGGGCTAACCTTGGGTCTTTTGTGCAGTGAGATTTTGGTGGCGCAAATGACGAAGAAAGCACTCCCAGTGGATCCCGCTTTAGTGCACGCCATTTCATCGCATAGGTTTGTTGAAAAAGCACGGGCTAAGATGTTGCGCAAATGACCTCTCAAGACTCTCCGCTGGCAACTCCACCCCCAGTTTCCTTCACCCAAGCCTTCTGGTTCTGGCTCAAACTTGGGCTAATTAGCTTCGGCGGTCCAGCCGGCCAAATTTCCATCATGCACCAAGAGTTGGTAGAGCAGCGTCGATGGATCTCTGAAAAACGGTTTTTGCATGCCTTAAATTACTGCATGGTCTTGCCTGGGCCTGAAGCGCAACAACTGGTAACCTACATCGGTTGGCTCATGCACAAGCGCTGGGGCGGCATTGTGGCCGGCGCGTTGTTTGTCTTGCCCTCTTTGATTTTGTTGATCGCTTTGTCTTGGGTCTACATCGCTTATGGCGATGTGCCTGTGATCGCTGGCTTGTTTTACGGCATCAAGCCTGCTGTCACCGCCATCGTGGTGCAGGCGGCACATCGCATTGGGTCGCGCGCTTTGCAAAACAAGGTGTTGTGGGGCATAGCTGGCGCCTCTTTTGTGGCGATCTTTGCCTTGGACGCGCCGTTTCCTTTGATCGTTGGAGTAGCAGCCTTGGTAGGCTTTGTCGGTGGCAAGTTGTCGCCTGAAACTTTCCGAGTGGGTGGCGGCCATGGCAGCAAAAAAGCTTCTTATGGACCGGCTTTAATTGACGACCACACACCAACGCCTGAGCACGCCAAGTTCCATATCAAAGGCTTGTTGCAAGTGCTGTTGGTGGGCGCCATTTTGTGGGCGATTCCCATAGCCCTACTGAACGCCACATTCGGTTGGGAACACACCTATACCCAAATGGCCTGGTTCTTTACCAAAGCTGCGTGGCTCACCTTCGGAGGCGCCTACGCGGTATTGCCCTATGTCTACCAAGGCGCCATCACCGACTTTGCCTGGGTCACGCCCACCCAAATGATGGACGGGCTTGCCTTGGGCGAAACCACCCCCGGACCGCTCATCATGGTGGTGGCATTTGTGGCTTTTGTTGGCGGCTATGTCAAAGCGTTGTTGGGCCCAGAGAGTCAGTTTTTAGCAGGCGCATTGGCAGCTTGCTTGGTGACGTGGTTCACCTTTTTGCCCTCGTTCATCTTGATATTAGCGGGCGGACCCTTCGTCGAAAGTACCCACAACGATTTGAAATTCACCGCACCTTTGAGCGCCATCACCGCCGCGGTAGTCGGGGTCATCCTCAATTTGGCGCTGTTTTTTGGTTACCACCTGCTGTGGCCGCAAGGCTTTTCAGGGGCATTTGATTGGGCAAGCGCCTTGATTGCGTTGGGTGCCGCCATCGCTTTGTTTAAGTTCAAACGCAATGTGATGCATGTGATTGCAGGATGCGCAGTGGTCGGTCTGGCGTTTTCCCTTATTCTCTAAAAGCATATAAGTAAAACCAAAAAGTCCTTGGTTTTTGCATAAGGGGCCCTATGATCGCCCTCTTATGCATGAATTTGGCTTTATTTTTGCCGGCTTTTTTGTCGGCCTCGTAGTCGGTCTTACTGGCGTTGGCGGCGGGTCTTTGATGACCCCCATCTTGATTTTCTTCTTTGGAATTAAGCCTTATTTGGCCGTCGGTACCGATTTGCTGTTTGCCGCCTTCACCAAAGGCGCTGGCACCTTGAGTCTGGCCCAACAACGCATGGTTCCTTGGCGCGTAGTTTTCACGCTGTGCGCTGGTAGCTTGCCAGCATCCGCTCTCACGCTGTGGGTGTTGCATGAAGTAGGACCCGCTGAACCCGCGGTGCAGCAAGTCATGAAATCAACCCTTGGCATCGCCTTGCTTTTGACTGCCATGGCTATGCTCTTCAAGGCCATTCGCGGTAAAAAAGCACCGCAATCACTGCCAGAAGACGCAATTGAAAACGCCACACGTGCTCGCCATTGGGCGTTGCCCGTTTTGTTTGGCGCCATCATCGGCGTGCTCGTCACATTGACTTCTGTTGGCGCAGGCGCCATCGGCGTAACCGTGTTGATGATTTTGTATCCCCAGTTACCCCTTGCACGCATTGTTGCCAGCGACATTGCCTACGCTGTGCCACTCACCTTGGTAGCCGGTTTGGGACATGCGTCTATGGGCTCGGTCGACTGGTCATTGCTGTCGTGGTTGCTGGCAGGTTCCCTCCCTGGCATTTGGATTGGATCGCGCTTGGTGCACAAAGCACCTGAGCGATTCATCCGTTCTGTTCTTTCTGTGCTGCTAGCGTGGGCTGGCAGCAAACTCGTTTTCGCTTAAACCCTTATGTACCAATACACCGAATTTGACAAACAGTTTGTCCAAAACCGCGCGGCGCAATACCGCGACCAATTAACCCGTAACTTGGCCGGCGAGTTGGGCGATGAAGAGTTCCGCCCTTTGCGCTTACAAAACGGTTGGTATATCCAACGCTACGCTCCGATGTTGCGCGTGGCAGTGCCCTACGGTGAACTCAATAGCCAACAACTGCGCGTGCTCGCCAAAATTGCCCGCGACTACGACACACCTTCGGCTGAACTCATCGCACATGCTCAAAGCTCGCAAGACAAGATTGGCGGGATCTCTGCGCCACTTTTGACTACCAACTACGGCCACTTCACTACGCGCCAAAACGTGCAGTTCAATTGGATTCCGTTAGACAAAAGCGCAGACGTGATGGAGTTGCTAGCCACAGTCAATCTGCACGGCATACAAACCAGTGGCAATTGCATCCGCAATATCACTAGCGACGAACGCGCAGGCATCGCGGTAGACGAAGCCGTTGACCCACGCCCCTATGCAGAAATATTGCGCCAATGGAGCACCTTGCATCCAGAGTTCGCTTACCTTCCACGTAAGTTCAAAATTGCAATTACCGGTTCCATTGAAGACCGCGCTGCGATCGCATGGCACGACGTCGGTTTGCGTGTTGTGCACAACGAAACTGGCGAAGTCGGATTTAGAGTTTTAGTCGGTGGAGGCATGGGCCGCACACCCGTCATTGGCTCGGTCATTCGCGAGTTCTTGCCTTGGAACCAAATCATCAACTACTTAGAAGCCGTGGTTCGCGTCTACAACGCATGGGGCCGTCGCGACAACATCTACAAAGCGCGCATCAAAATTTTGGTCAAAGCACAAGGCCAAACTTATTTCGATGAAGTGGAAGCCGAGTACCAACGCATCTTGAGCGACGGTGCCCACCACACGATTCCAGACCATGAACTTGAGCGCGTGCGCGCTTGCTTTGTGGCACCACCTGTCGATGTAGTTAGCGAATCAGCACAACGCGAAGCAGAACAAGCACTTCTTAATCAAGCGCGCAATGACAAAGCTTTCGCACGTTGGTTGCAACAAAACGTCACCAGCCACCAAAACCCTGGCTTGCGCGTTGTCACCTTGTCATTCAAACGCATAGGCCAAGCCCCTGGCGACGCAACTGCTGACCAACTAGATACCGCAGCAGCATTAGCAGAGAAATTCAGTTCTAGCGAAGTTCGCGTCAATCACGATCAAAACTTGGTATTGCCTTGGGTACGCGTAGACCAGCTCGCTGACCTTTGGCAAGCTGCTCGCGTTGCGGGCTACGCCACGCCTAACGTGCATCTGCTCACCGACATGATTGCTTGCCCTGGTGGCGACTACTGCGCTTTAGCCAATGCACGTTCGTTACCCATCGCGGCTGCCATCACTGAGCGTTACCAAGACCTTGACGAATTGTTTGACCTAGGCGAGATCGATCTGCACATCAGCGGATGCATCAACTCTTGCGGACACCACCACAGTGGACATATTGGCATTTTGGGTGTCGACAAAGACGGACAAGAGTGGTACCAAGTGACTTTGGGCGGATCAGATGGTTCTTCTTTAAATGGTGACGCCAAAGCAGGCAAAGTTGTTGGTCCCTCATTTGCGGCAAATGAAGTTGTCGATGTCATCGAAGCTGTTTTAGATGTTTACACAGAGAAACGCATCAGTGGCGAACACTTTGCCCGCACGCTAGATCGTGTGGGGTTTGATACTTTTAAAGTAGCGGCCAATGCGGTTCGTCACACCACTGCGCGTGTTTCTGCTTGATATATATAAGCAGCGCAAGAGATAACGTCACAACACACTTAACACACAACGCCTAAACAGCTGTTCATTCAAAATCTTTTTAAATATGTCATTGCAATTTATTTCATCGACCGAGCACAGCCATGCACCTGCTGGCCTAGCAATAGCCAACGACGCAGACGCGCACGCGGTAGCTTTCGACAATGTGCAACGAATCGACCTGCACTTTCCCAAATTCACCGATGGACGCGCTTTCAGCCAGGCGTTTATCTTGCGTCGTCGAGGTTACGAAGGTGATATCCGCGCGCACGGTGATGTGTTGATCGACCAATTGGTGCAAATGCAACGCAGCGGTTTTTCAAGTGTGGTGTTACGCGACGACCAAAACGCCGAGCATGGCAAAAAACTTCTGTCGCATTACCCATCGTTTTATCAAGGTGACGCAGTGCATCCACAACCGCACTTCGCAAAGGAAGTGTCATGAGCGCTATTGAACTGAACGCACGCGCAAGCAGCAACTTCGCTGAGAAATTAGCAGAGACACAAGCCTTGCTGCAACGCGCAGCCAAAGAATTCAGCCCAGTCACGCAAGCATCAAGCCTAGGCGCAGAAGACGTAGTCATCACACACTTGATCAACAGCTTGCAATTGCGCATTCCTGTGTTCGTTTTAGATACTGGTGCACTGCACCACGAAACTTTGGCGTTACTAGAACGAACTCAAGCGCATTCACAAACTGATATCTACGTCTACCGCCCTGAACAAATCAGCGTATTGCACTTCATTCGCAAAGAAGGCCAAGACGCTATTTTTAAAAGCATGGAGCAGCGCAAAGCCTGCTGCAATATCCGCAAGATGGAACCCTTATCACGTGCACTCAAAGGCCAACGCGCATGGATCACAGGCTTACGTAAAGAGCAATCCCAAGCGCGCGCCGATGTGCCATTGATCGACACCTCGGAAGAAGCCAAAAGCACAGATGCCAACAACAGTTCTCCCAGTCGCGGACTCGTCAAATTCAATCCACTCGCCAACTGGACGTGGGGCGATGTGTGGCACTACATCGCCATCAACAAGGTGGACTACAACCCTCTGCACGACGCCTTTTTCCCAAGCATTGGTTGCGCGCCCTGCACCCGCGCCATTTCGCTGGGCGAAGACTTCCGCGCCGGACGTTGGTGGTGGGAAGAAGAGAACGCCAAAGAATGCGGTCTGCATGTGAAAGAAAGTTAACCCATGAATGCTTTGACAAAACCTGAAATGCACGCACTCAGCAACTCCCATCTTGACGCACTAGAAGAAGAAACCATCTTCATCTTGCGCGAAGTTGCTGCTGTGTTCGAGCGCCCTACACTTTTGTTCTCTGGTGGCAAAGATTCTTTGGTGATGCTCAAGTGCGCTGAAAAAGCATTTGGTATCGGTAGTTTGCCTTACCCACTTTTGATGATCGACACCGGCCACAACTTTAAAGAAGTGACCGATTTCCGGGATTCACGCGCCAAAGAGTTAGGCGCCGAATTGATTGTGCGAAACGTCGAAGACTCGATGAAGCGCGGCACTGTGCGCCTTGCCCACGAAGGTGAGAGTCGTAATGTGCACCAGTCTGTCACCCTGCTTGAAGCGATTGAAGAGTTTCGTTTTGATGCCTTGATAGGTGGCGCCCGCCGTGACGAAGAAAAAGCCCGCGCCAAAGAACGCATCTTCAGCCACCGCGACAGTTTTGGCCAATGGCAACCCAAATCACAACGCCCAGAGTTGTGGACCTTGTTTAACACCCGTTTACAACCAGGCGAACACTTCCGTGTCTTTCCTATTTCGAATTGGACTGAACTCGATGTCTGGCAATACATCGCCAGAGAAAACATCGCCTTGCCATCGATCTACTACACACACAAACGCGAAGTAGTAGACCGTCGTGGTTTGTTGGTGCCTGTTACCGAACTCACACCGCCCAAAGGCGATGAAAAAGTTCAAGTGCGAGATGTACGTTTTCGTACGGTTGGCGATATCACTTGCACTTGCCCTGTAGAGAGCTTAGCTGCCACCCCCCAAGACATCGTTTTAGAAACCTTGGCCGCTGATGTCAGCGAGCGCGGTGCCACCCGTATGGACGACAAAACATCTGACGCCTCCATGGAAAAACGCAAGAAAGACGGTTATTTCTAATGAGCGCTTCCACCCTTCAAAACACAAATAACGCATTACGCTTCATTACCTGTGGCTCAGTCGATGACGGCAAGAGCACATTAATCGGTCGCTTACTTGTCGACACCAAAGCCGTATTACAAGACCAATTGGCTGGCGTGCAACGTGCAGGTGTCACAGACTTAGCATTGCTCACCGACGGATTGAGCGCGGAGCGTGAACAAGGCATCACTATCGATGTCGCCTACCGCTATTTCAGTACCGAGGCACGCAAGTTCATCATTGGTGACGCCCCTGGCCATGAGCAATACACCCGCAACATGGTGACCGCTGCGTCTAGCGCAGACGCTGCCGTGGTCTTGGTCGACGCCATCAAACTCGATTGGAAAAACCCAGCACTGGAATTGCTTCCCCAAACCCGTCGCCACGCATTGCTGGTCAATCTCTTGCGCGTTCCATCCATTGTGTTTGCCATCAACAAACTCGATGCGGTGGCCGACCCAAGCTTGGCCTTTGTCAACATCTCGAATGCTCTTCGTAAGTTTGCAGAACAAGCAAACATCGCCATTACCGCCATGGTTCCCATCTCTGCGTTGAAAGGTTTCAACGTAGTCGACGCTGCAGAACAAGGTTGGTGCGGATACAAGGGCCCCCACCTACTGGATATTTTGGAAGGCTTACCAACTACTCCTTTTGAAGAAAACGTCGCATTCAGTTTCCCAGTGCAATGGGTCGAAAAGTTCCATGACTCCAACGTCACCACGCAAGGCCGTCGTGTATTTTGGGGGCGCGTAGGAACAGGCACGGTGTCCGTTGGACAAACCCTGACTGTCTTCCCAAGCGGACAAACTGCCGTGGTCGTGCAAGTTTTGAGCGCTACCCGCCAAAGCTTGACATCCATCAGCGGCCAGAGCGCTGGCATTGTGTTGGACAAAGAAGTGGACATATCACGCGGTGATTGGTTACTCGCTGGCAACAACACCTTGCAAGCACAACGCGAAATTGAAACCACTGTCGCTTGGATGGACGATGAGCCATTGGTTGCCGGCCGCGTGTATTGGGCACTGCATGGACACCGCTGGGTCAAAGCCAAAGTGCAGCGCGTGGTGCATCGCTTGAATGTCAACACCTTGAAAGAAGAAAACGCCAGCGAACTGCCACCAAACGCCATTGGCCATGTGACGCTTGCCTTGCAGCAACCTTTAGTGACGCTGCCATTCACACAATCGCGCGTTTTGGGTGCACTGGTATTGGTGGACACCGCAAGCCACAAGACCTCAGCCGCGGTATTGGTTCGCTAAGCACCATCGCTAGCAAAACATTAAAGCTGTTTAAAATATCAGTTTCCGACAGTATTCAAGCAAAAAAGACTAAATCACCATGACGCACGTTGTCACCGAAGCCTGTATCCAATGCAAATACACCGACTGTGTGGACGTTTGTCCAGTCGATTGCTTTCGCGAAGGTCCTAATTTCCTAACGATCGACCCTGACGAGTGCATCGACTGCGCGGTCTGCATTCCAGAGTGTCCCGTCAACGCCATTTACGCAGAAGAAGACGTACCAGCTGATCAAATGCACATGACAGCGCTCAACGCAGAGTTGTCTCTCATTGGTTGGCCTAGTATCACCAAGCGCAAAACACCTTTACCAGATGCAGACGACTGGAAAGAACGCACCGGCAAACTTGCTGAGTTAAAGCGCTAAAAACGCAAGCGCATTCAAACCCATGCGCATGATTGAAACCGACGCCGTCATCATTGGTGCCGGACCTGTTGGCTTATTTCAAGCCTTTCAGCTGGGTCTTCAAGATATTCGGTGCCATATCGTCGACGCTCTTCCGCATGTCGGCGGTCAATGCCAAGAACTTTACGCAGACAAACCCATCTATGACATTCCTGGCGTCCCTGTGTATTCTGGCACTGAGCTGATCGCCAATCTTCAAAAACAAGTCCAACCTTTTCAGCCGACTTTGCATTTGGGCCAACTGGTTGCAGAGTGCAAGCCACAAGCTGACGGACGTTTTGCCTTAAACACAAGTACTGGCAATCAGTTTCTTAGCAAAACAGTTTTTATTGCAGCCGGTGTGGGCGCATTTCAACCACGTCCTTTGCTAGTGGAAGGCGCTACAGAACTAGAAGGCAAATACCTTCATTACGGTCTGCCTAATGCACGAGACCTGTCAGGCAAAAATATTTTGGTGATTGGACAAGATGCTGACGCGATTTCTTCAGCACTTTCATTTACTCAATCAAGCCCCGCTCCTAAAAGCGTCACATTGATGCACAGGCGTGATGTATTTGATGCTCCTTTAGAACTCGTGCAATCGATGCGCGATGCTGTCAGTTCTGGCAAGTTGAATCTTCAAATTGGCCAATTAACTGCCTTCAACACCAATAACGGGGTTTTGCAAAGCGTAACAATTGCGGCTTCCACTGGCGAATCAATAGACCGGCCCTTGCATCACATCGTGGCTTTTTTGGGTATATCACCCAAGCTAGGCCCCATAGCCCAATGGGAGCTTGCCATGCAACGCAAGCAACTTGAGGTCAACACTGAGAATTTTTCCACCTCGACAAAAGGTATTTTTGCGGTGGGCGATATCAACACCTATCCGGGCAAAAAGAAATTAATTCTGTGTGGTTTCCATGAAGCCACACTAGCAGCTTTTGGTGCAGCAGATATCGTCTACCCAGATCGCAATACGCCTTTGCAATACACCACCACATCTACTGCGTTACACCGTTTGCTAGGCGTCTCCGGCAAAAATTAAAAAAATAGCAATTTAATTTTTGCTTTTTTTGATTCTTAGTTTCTTCATTAATTGGGGTCAGAACCCAATTAATTTATAAATTTCTTAGTTCTTTTTTGCCATATCGGCTTGGTAGCGCGCCTTAGTCGCTGCATCCATGGGATACAAGCCTGGCAATGGAACACCCTTCTCCACTTCCGACATGATCCAACCTTCCATGCGCTCTTGCTCTGGACCTTCTTTGAGCATGGCGTCCAACAATGCAGCAGGAATCAAAACAGCGCCATCGTCATCGACCACAATCACGTCGCCTGGAAAAACCGCCACGCCACCGCAAGCAATCGGTTTTTGCCAATCCACAAAAGTTAAGCCTGCAACGGATGGAGGCGCTGCTACGCCGTTGCACCACACGTTCATTCCGGTACCTAGAACACCGGCCGCATCACGCACCACACCGTCAGTGATCAAAGCTGCGACACCGCGTTTCACCATGCGTGCACACAAGATGTCACCAAAAATGCCCGCGTCTTGTACACCCATCGAATCCACAACAGCAATACAGCCAGCAGGCATATCTTCAATCGCAGCGCGGGTTGAAATGGGAGACGCCCACGATTCAGGCGTAGCTAAATCTTCTCGTGCAGGAACAAAGCGCAAAGTAAACGCTCTGCCAACTAAACGGGGTTGGCCCGTGCGGATGGGCTTGGTGTTGCGCAGCCACACATTACGCAAACCTTTTTTTAACAACAAGGTGGTCAGTGTGGCGGTTGTTACTTTGGAAAGAATGTCAATCGCTTCTTTAGAGAGCGTCAGCTTCGTGTTGTCAGTCATATGAATACTTCGGGTGTTTGAAGAACGAAAATTAAGAGATGGCTTGTTAGCGTGACTATTGAATCAACTTAACTTAACTTACTTTGTTTAGCCAATCTCAGCCAGTCGACGCGTTTGCCGCTTCACCAAGCGGTCCAAGTCAGCAAGGTCTGCGGCTGAGAGCTTGGGGCCGGGTTTGCGAATGACAGCACTTGCGATCACACCACGTTGGGCTAGCAAGTGTTTGCGAACGGCCAACCCTATTCCAGCTTGTTGTTCGTAGCGCGACAAAGGCAAGTAGGCGTCAAATAGATCATGCGCACGTTCTACATCACCAGCAGCATGGGCACGCACTACATCAACCATCATCTCGGGATACGCAAAGCCCGTCATGGCGCCATCCGCGCCGCGCGAGAGTTCTTCGGGCAAGAACAAACCGCCACCATTGCCCGTCAAAATTGAAATGCGTTTTGCATCGCCTTTGTCGCTTGCAGCGCGATAAGCAGACATCTTGGCTAGACCCGGGCAGTCTTCATGCTTCAACATCACACACGTAGGCGAATTTTTAATAATTCGCAAAACAACAGACGAAGACATTTGCACGCCAGTCGATACAGGATGGTCTTGCAACACCCAAGGCACGTCAGGCCCCAAAGTTTCACTGACCATATCAAAGTAGCTCACGATTTGGTCGTCTGTCTTCATAGTCGATGGCGGCGCCACCATCACACCCGATGCACCCAAGTCCATCACGCTTTGCGTGAGTTCTTTCATAGGCGCAAAGCCTGCAGCAGATGCACCCACCACGACTGGCACGCGGCCTGCGACACGCGCAAGCACTTGTTTCACATAAGTGCGTGATTCTTCTGCCGTGAGTTTGGTGGCCTCGCCCATGATGCCGAGCACTGTCAAACCCGTCACACCGGCATCCAAACAAAAATCCACCATGCGGTCAGTGCTGGGTAAATCCAAAGCACCTGAATCAGTGAAAGGCGTGACGGTGATCAGATATACGCCCTTGGCCGTGGCATCCAATGTTTTCAAATCAAACTCCTGCTTGTTTTAAAGCGAACATACTGCATAGACATCGCGGCGATCACCAGTCCGAAACCGATTAAATCTGCAATCGCACCTGGATACACCAAGGCAAACCCAGCCACGATAAACATCCATCGCTCCACGAAAGTAGTTTTTAACCAAGCCCATCCTTGGAAGCCCACTGCCAATGATGCAATACCCACCGCGCAAGTGGCGGTCACTTGTGCGATAGAAACCCAGTCTGCATTTGCCAGCGCTTTGGTAGACCCCATCAACAACAAGCCTTGGCCGCTCGGGTCCAACACAAACATAAACGGAACCAAGAAAGCAGGAATGGTGTACTTCCAACATTGCAGCGTTGTTTTGTAAGGATCGCCCCCAGTAATTGCCGCTGCAGCAAAAGGCGACAAAGCTGTTGGAGGGGACACTTCAGACAACACCGCGTAATAAAAGATGAACATGTGCGCAGCAAAGTCGGGCACACCTAATTTAATCAAAGCCGGCGCAGCAATCACCGCACAAATAATGTAAGACGCCGTAACAGGCACTGCCAAACCCACTATCCAAACAACCAGCGAGGTGAAGATCGCGGTTAATAACAAAGAACCGCCGGCATAGTCAATAACGATCGTGCTGAACTTCAAGCCTAAACCTGTTAGTGTCACCACTCCCACAATGATGCCGGCACCAGCACATGTAGCAGCGACATTCAAAACACCAACAGAGCCGCCCTCCATCGCTTTAATAAAAGGCGACTTCAAAAGTAAAGACCAAAACGATCCTTTGCCTTGAAACAAGTCATAAGAGATCAAAGCGCAATCGCGTCTTAGGAAGCTGCTCAAGAATGAAACAACCGTTGCCCAAAAAACAGACAGCACGGGAGAGAAGCCCCACATCATGAAAAAGATGATCGAGACCAATGACAAAAAGTGAAAGCCGTAATTCTTGGTTAAGTTCCAAACCGTATCTACTTTGTCAAACGCGGTATTGCCCATGCCGTATTTGCGAGCGTCAATTTCCACCATCAAGAACAGCGCAAGGTAGAACATGCAGGTCGGTATCACCGCCATTAACAGCACGTCAAGGTAAGAAATCTTTAAAAACTCAGCAATCAAAAATGCTGCTGCCCCTAACACGGGCGGAGAAATAATCGCTCCTAAACCACCTGCGGCCAATAAACCACCTGCAGCATTGCGCTCATACCCAGCTTTGGCCAGCATGGGATAAGCCACAGAACCCAGAGTCACTGTGGTCGCTACACCTGAGCCAGACGGACCACCCAACAGAAATGATGCCAAAACAACAGTGCGTCCAGCGCCAGTGGGTTTGCCACCCATCGCTGAAAAAGAGAAATCAATATAGAACTTACCGGCACCCGAATATTGCAGGAACGCACCAAATATGGTGAACAAAATAATCAAGGAAGACGACACATCGACCGCCACGCCGTAAATGCCTTCGAGTGTCATGTACATCACGCCAACCAAACGGCCTATGGCATAGCCTTTGTGGGTCCAAGGTGCAGGCAAGTAGGGACCATACAAAGCATACAAAATAAAACAGGTGGTGATGATGGGCATGATCCACCCATTGGTGCGTCGCATCGCCTCCATCACCATAACGATCAAAGTAATACCCAACACCACATCCCAAAAATCAGGCAAGGTGTTGCGGTCGGTGAAATCGTCACCACCCAAAATCAGATACACCACCACCGCGATCGATAGCAAAGCGGCTAACCAATCCCACCACATGATGCGGTGGCGGTATTTAGTTGCAATGGGAAACATCAAAAAACACAGAACAAGCACAAAGCCCACATGCACAGGCCTTAATGTTTGCGTGGGAACAATGGCGTACGCGGTGTAGAGATGAAAAACCGACATCACTACCGCCAAGGTAGTGACTAAAACACCCAACCACCCCCTTAACTTATTCGCAGCACCTTCTTCTGCCTCAATGAACTCTTCTGCTTTTTGCAGCGCCTCTTCACTAATGACTACTTCTTGCGAAAGCTTAGTTTGCGAGGAGTTGGGGGTTGTAGGTGTATCGCTCATCAGTTGAGCTTAATGCCTTTTTCAGCAAAGTACTTGATAGCACCTGGGTGAAAAGGTATGGGTGTTGCCGCGTTGGTTTGGTTGCTGAGTTTGAAATTCAAAGCCTCTTTATGCACAGCGATCAAATCTTCACGCTTATCAAAAATAGTTTTCACAATGTTGTAGGCCGTCTTGTCATCCATGGTTTCATGCGCTACCAAGATATTCATGACCGTGGCTTGCTTGTTATCGGTGTCCATGCCGCGGTACATATCTTTTGGAATCACATCTTCCACATACAGATTGCCATATTTTTTATTCATAGGCGCCACCACTTCGGCATGGTCCACCATTTTGATTTTTGTGCCTGGCGTATTGGCCAAATCCGTTACGCCTGCAGTCGGTAATCCGCCTACCCAAAAGAACGCATCTATCTTGCCGTCTTTGATAGCGTTGACAGATTCGGCAACGCTTAATCGCTCCCGCTTCATGTCTTTGTCTTTGTCTAGACCTGCAGCCTCAATCAAACGAAACGCCATTACCTCAGTCGCACTACCTGGAGCACCCGTAGAGACACGCTTTCCTTTCAGATCCCCCATTTTGTTGACGCCCTTACCTTCGATGCTCACCAAGTGCATGCGGTTGGGATACAGCACCATCAAGGTCTTTAACGGCACCTTGTTGCCTTTGAATTTATCTTCTCCACGGTAAGCGTCTTGACCAGCATCTGTCATAGAAAAACCAATGTAGGACTTTCCAGTAGCAACCAATTTCAAGTTGTCCACCGAGCCGCCCGTCACTTCTGCCGTGGCCTGCATTCCAGGTACATGTTTAGAAAGAATGGAGGCAAGCCCACCACCCATCGGGTAATAAACACCGCCGGTACCACCAGTAGCGATAGAAATATTCTGCGCATAAGCACACAGCGACAAGATAAAACTGAGAACTAACCCACTGGCGAATGACATGATGCGGTTCATACTGGCTCCTTAAAACATCAATCATTTTGTCACGGCACCCCCTAAAACTACCTAATGGCTTTCCCTCAAAGGCGCCTCTACACGTAGGTTTGCCACTACAGTCCAAGGTCTTGCATTTTTGAGCCTATTCGCCTGTATGACTTCTACAAAAAAACCAAACGCCTCATCTAATTCTTCCGGTCAACCTGAATCTGGCCTACGCAAAGGACTCACTTCTTACGGTGACAAAGGTTTCTCGCTGTTTTTGCGCAAAGCATTTATCAAAGGTGCAGGCTACACAGACAAAGCGCTAGATCGCCCCGTCGTCGGCATTGCGAACACCGGCAGCGCCTACAACCCCTGCCATGGCAATGCCCCCCAATTGATAGAAGCCGTCAAACGCGGCGTGATGTTGGCGGGAGGATTACCGATGGACTTTCCCACCATCTCCATCCACGAGAGTTTTGCTGCACCCACCAGCATGTATCTGCGTAATTTGATGTCTATGGACACCGAAGAAATGATTCGTGCACAACCTATGGATTCGATCGTGATGATCGGCGGTTGCGACAAAACCGTTCCAGCGCAGCTCATGGGCGCTGCATCTGCTGGCATCCCTGCGATTCAATTGATAACGGGTTCTATGTTGACTGGCTCACACCGCAGTGAACGCGTAGGCGCTTGCACTGACTGCCGTCGCTACTGGGGCAAGTTTCGCGCGGGCGAAATCGATGATCAAGAAAAAGACGATGTGAACAACCAACTCGTTGCCAGTGTCGGTACTTGTTCTGTGATGGGCACTGCCAGCACCATGGCCTGTATTGCAGAAGCTTTGGGCATGACGGTGCCTGGTGGTGCCTCGCCGCCTGCTGTTACGGCAGACCGTATTCGTGTCGCAGAAGAAACAGGCGCACGCGCTGTTGAAATGGCGCTGACCGGATTAACCATCGACAAAATTTTGACTGCAGATGCGTTTGAAAATGCCATGCGCGTTTTGTTAGCGATTGGCGGATCCACCAACGGCATCGTGCACTTGGCTGCCATTGCAGGACGGGTCGGCCTCGACATCGACATGCAAGCCCTAGACCGCATGGGCCGTGAAACGCCTGTTTTGCTGGACCTCAAACCTTCAGGTCAGCATTACATGGAAGACTTTCACAAAGCGGGTGGGATGGTCACCTTGTTGCGTGAACTCAAACCCTTGCTCAAACGCAATGCCATGACGGTGACTGGCAGGACATTAGGAGAAGAGTTGGAAATTGCAGGTCCAGGTTTTAAACAAGATGTGGTGCGTCCCTTCACCAATCCCATTTACCCGCAAGGTGGCATTGCAGTTTTGGCGGGCAACTTAGCACCCAATGGCGCCATCATCAAACAATCTGCTGCTGACCCAAAACTCATGGAGCACGAAGGACGCGCGGTGGTGTTTGAGAACAGCGAAGACTTGGTGACACGCATTGACAGCGATGACCTTGATGTGAAAGCCGAAGATATTTTGGTACTCAAAAACATCGGCCCCAAAGGCGCACCAGGAATGCCAGAAGCGGGATACATTCCCATTCCGATGAAGTTGGCACGCGCTGGCGTGAAAGACATGGTGCGCATTTCAGACGGTCGCATGAGCGGAACCGCATTTGGCACCATCGTCTTACACGTTACGCCAGAAGCAGCCATTGGTGGCACTTTGGCCTATGTGCAAACAGGTGACCGCATCCGTTTAAGTGTCAAAAATAGAGAAATCAGTTTATTGGTTTCTGAGCAAGAACTGCAATCGCGTAAAGACAAACATCCCATCGTGATACCCACGGCAAAAAGGGGTTACCTAAAACTCTTTTTAGACACCGTGACCCAAGCAGAACACGGCGTTGATTTTGATTTTCTGCGCGCTACAGAAAATAACGGTAAGACCCCGCGCACTTAGTCGCTGAAGTGTCATGGGGGTAATGAAATCCCTACTTTTTGTTTTGTTTATAGGTGTTAGCATTTTTTGCGTTAACCAACACACTTATTAACAGGAGACAAACATGGCTTTTCGTAGACATATCCTCAGCGCTATCGCGCTAGCATCCCTCCTTGGCTTTGGCTCAACAGCTTCGGCACAAAATCGGGCATTCTCTTTCGCCTATGACCAACCGCCCACCACGGCCTATGGCATTGCTGGGAATATTTTTGACGCCAAGCTCAAAGAACTCAGCGGCGGCAAGATGAGCATCAACCAGTTTCCGGGCGCTCAGTTAGGACAAGAGCCGCAAATGCTGCAAAAAATGCGGGCAGGTGACATTGACTTCGTGATTACTTCGACGGCCAATGCTTCAACAGTCGCTCCGCAAGCGGGTGTTTTCTCTTTGCATTTCTTGTTTAGAGATCAAAACCATTTAGCCAAGTCTTTGGCTGATCCTGGCATTGCACAAGCATTTCGCGACATGACAAAAGAGTCTGTCACTGGCGCTCGCACCCTCGGTCTATTGACTATGGGATTGCGCAATATGTACAGTAAAAAAGAAATCTTGAATGTGAATGACATTAAGGGTCAAAAAATTCGCGTCCAAGCTACCAAAACCGAAGATACACACTTCCCCGCCTATGGCGCACAAGTTGTCCACATGCCCTTTGGTGATGTTTACACCTCATTGCAAACTGGGGTTGTCAATATCGCTGAAAACGGTGTCAACGTTTACTTGGCAAACAAGCACTACGAGGTAGCGCCTGTTCTCTCCATTACAGAACACGAAGCCAATAACAATTGTTTGTGGATTAGCGACAAAACATGGAACAGCTTAACGCCCGAACAACAAAAATGGGTGCAAACTGCCGCCGACGAAATTTCTAAGAAAGAGCCATTGATGGCCCTGCAGTTAGAGAAAGACTCCGCAGAGAAACTCAAAAAAATGGGCGTTAAAGTAGTTGAAAACGTAGATAAAAGTGGCTTCATCAAGGCAGCTGCGCCTATCCAAGACCAACTCGCCGCAGAACTTGGCCCGCACGCCGTCAAAATCTTGAAATTAGTCCGTGAAGTGAAATAAACCCAATGTCCGACACACACTTTCGATCGCTTGTCTTAGACAGACACCGTCATCTCAAATGGAAGGCTTTTGATTCTCTAGAAGCCATATTGATGGTTTTATGCGGAGTTTGCATCTTCATGTTCACCTTATCGGTGTTCGCAGATGTCATCACCCGCACATTGGGCGATCCGTGGGTATGGTTACAACAAGTTACTACCGCATTTTTTTGCTGGGGCGTATTCATTGGAATGGCGGCTGCAACGCGGCGCAACGATCACTTTTATTTGACTGAGATCACCAAGCGCATGAAAGGCACATCGCGAAGTGTGATTGAAGCTTTCAACCGCATTGTCGTTTTGGTGGTTGCCGTTTTGCTGACCTACTATGGTTGGCAAAACGCATTGCTCGATATGGGTAGTTTTCGCATGCCGTCTCTCATTCCACTGACGGTCTATACCGGCATCGTTCCACTTGCCGGCATCATGATTGGCCTATTCACTTTAGAGCAATTGATCAATGGATTACAAAATGGCTTCGAGGGTCCGGAAGATCTTGAAAACGTAGTCACCGAAGGGGATGGACATGAGTAACGGTGGCATTCTGGTCTTTATGGCCTCTTTGTTTTTATTTTTAGGCTACATGGGCGTTCCTGTTACCTTTGCATTGATTGCAGGCGTATTACTAGCCGTGCAATTTACCCAAATCAGCATGCAATCGATGGTGGGGCAACTCTTCCATGGCATTGACTCTGAAGCGCTTTTAGCTGTTCCCTTCTTTTTACTGGTTGGCGAATTGATGGCGTCATCCGATGTCGTTCAACGCATGATTCGGCTGGCACAAACCTTGGTTGGGCACTTCCGAGGAGGCTTGGCACAAGTCGTCACTTTATTTAGCATGTTCTTTGCAGGAATTTCTGGCTCTTCGACTGCAGACGTTGCTGTGTTGAGTCGAACCGTAGCACCTGAAATGGACAAAGAAGGTTACGACCGTGCGTTCACCGCAGCGCTAATCGCCTCTGCTTCCACTATGGCGAATTTGATACCTCCGAGCATCATGGCCATTGTTTACGGCGCGACTGGCAACGTATCCATTGGTGGATTATTTTTGGCCGGCGTTGTGCCCGGTGTATTGATTGGGCTGGGGTTAATGGTCTATAGCTATGTCTGGGGTCCGCCTGGATTCAAAAAGCAACGTGCTTCGTTTTCTGAAATTGCAATCGCATCTAAACAGGCCGCGATGCCTTTGATGATTCCAGTCATCATCATGGGCGGTATTTTGTCGGGCTGGTTCACACCAACTGAAGCCGGCATGATCGCTTCGGTCTATGTTTTACTGGTTTTGATTCCAATTTATCGGCCACGCCACGTCTTTGAATTGCCACGCGACTTTATGTATGCGGGTCTGTTGTATAGCTTGCCTTTAGCTGCTGTTGCAGCAGCATCGGCGTTTGGTTGGATGGTGGCTTATTTGCGCGGTCCTGACATTGTGTCTACCTACATAACAAGCATTGCCGGCACCAGTGGCCCGATGATCATGTTCTCACTGGTTGTACTGTTTGTGATTGTGGGTGACTTTATTGATGCAGTCCCTGCCATCATCATCTTCATGCCCATCATCAATAAGCTGACCGAAATTGGAAACATCAACCCATTGCATATGGGTGTAGTGCTTATTACTACTCTAGTCTTTGGTTTGATTACGCCGCCATATGGCCTGTCCTTGTTGGTCGCCTCTAAATATGTTGGAGTGGGTTTTGGGCGCGCGGTAGTTAGGTCATTGCCGCTCTACGGCGTATTTCTTTTAACCATTGCTTTTGTGGTGCTCTTCCCAGACGTGGTCTTGTACCTACCAAAATTACTTTTACCTGAATCTGTCGGATGTTTCAAAGCACCGGGGGGTGCTGGTTACATCTGTCCGAACTAACTCTAGGAGAACTCCATGGGCCACGCACAATTTGTATCTTCAAAAACTCAGTGGCCTTTTTCTGTCAGACCACTCACTCCGCACTTAGGCGCGGAGATCAGCGGTGTCAATCTATCAGAGGAAATGACTCCCGAAGTCCTTGCCGGCATCCACAAGGCGTTCTTGCAATACCAAGTACTTTTGTTTCCACCACAAGAAGTTCCGCCTGCCCAGCAAGTGAAGTTAGCCCAATGCTTTGGTGAGGTTCAGATCCATGTCATGAACCAATACCATGCAGATGGTTTCCCCGAGTTGTATCGCCTTTCCAATTTGAATGCCGAGGGCAAGCCCAATGGCAAGCATCCGGACAAAGGTACGTTGGAATGGCATACCGATGGCTCTTGGCAACGTGTCACTGGACATGCGACTGTGATTTACGGTGAAGTGATGCCTGAACCCGGACAAGGTGGTCAAACCCACTTCTGCGACATGTATGGTGCGTATGAACGCCTGAGCCCTGAATGGAAAGAACGCATCGCGAATTTACGCGCAGTGCATAACCTTGATTTTTCTCGCACACGCAGACACGGCGAAGACCCTATGACTGAGACCCAACGCAAAGCTGTACCTCCTGTTGACCAACCTATTGTGCGTACCCATCCAGAAACAGGTCGCAAATGTTTGTATTTAGGCGACCATGCGGAATACGTGGTGGGTATGCCTTATGACGAAGGTCGTGCTCTGATTGAAGAACTCAATCGAATGGCCATACACGCTGACTTAACTTATGAACATGACTGGCAAATCAAACAACTCATTGTGTGGGACAACCGTTGCCTAGTTCATAAAGCTACGCCTTACGACCCACACACCCAAAGTCGGGTCATTCGTCGTTGCACCGTGTTAGGCGAAGTTCCGGTTTAAAGCGCGAATTCGCCAAAACAACCAACCACTGATCGTTAGGTTGAGTAAGTTCCAAGCAATACCGTTCATAAAAGCTGCGTGGTATGAACCAGTTAAATCAAAAATCTTTCCTGATAACCAGCCGCCTATTGCCATGCCCACCAAGCTGGCCATGATCACAGACCCGACCCTTGCACCCGCCTCTTTGGGTGGAAAGTGTTCGCGAACAATGATGGCGTAGGCTGGCACTATCCCGCCTTGAAACAATCCGAACATGCCCGAGATAATGTAGAGCGGCACCAATCCATCAAACGGCAGGAACAGCAATAAGGCGATTCCCTGCAAAGCTGAACCAAGAAGCAGCGTTCGAATTCCACCGATGCGGTCACAAATCCAACCAGAGACCAATCTGCTGACAATTCCGCAAGTCAACATCAGCGAAAGCATCTCTGCCCCTCTGGCGGCGCCATAGCCCAAGTCAGAGCAATAGGCCACGATATGTACTTGCGGCATAGACATCGCCACACAGCAAGCAACCGCCGCAATACACAAAAGAACTTGCGCTTGACCTAACTGCAATCCAAAAGGCTTCGAAGAAGTTGGTCCATGGATGGAAGATGAAGAGGAATGGCCATCTGCCAAAGGTGGGCGTTGTCGCATCAAGAAAGAAAGCAAGGCCATACAAACACCGCAAAAAATCCCCATACCGATATAGGTTTGACGCCACCCAATCGTTTCAATGCCCCACTGCGCCACAGGTGGCCAAAAAGCCCCAGCCACGTAATTGCCACAAGCACAAATAGCCACCGCAATGCCTCTGCGCTTGTTCCACCAAAGCGAGGTGTCAGCCATCAATGGCGCGAAAGTAGACGAACTTCCCAATAGCCCTAACAAAATTCCATGCGCTAAGCCGAACACCCAAATATTTGGAGCCAAACCAGCAATGACAAAACCTGCCGTTACAGCCACAGAGCCGACCCATAGAACTGGCGTGATTCCATATCGATCAGCCAATTTACCCGTCCACATACCTCCCACACCCAAACAAATCATCATCAAGGTATAGGGCAAAGAAGCATTAGCTCTATCGACCCCAAATTCGGCTTGCACTGGGGGTAACACTACTGCAACAACATACATACAACTGCTTCCCAATGTGACTAAGCACAGAGTGATAAGAAGTCTCCAAGCCGCATAGGGCGAATCAATTAAATCTTCAGAGGCGGGTGTATTGGGCATCGCTTGAGATTAGCACGCTATGCATGCTTTTGGTTTAAGGGTTTATCGGGTAAACCTCTGCTAGAAATTTGTAACTGTTTGGTTATGATGGAATTTCAGGGAGGTTTCCATGACTATCCGTACACCGGGTTTAGAAAAGCAACACCAAGCAATGGCCGCGCTGTCTTCCCGTTATGTCAACGTCGAAGACATGCCTTGGCAAGAAACCAAGTTCAAAGGAATATGGATCAAGGTTTTGATGGAAGACCCAGACACGGGGCTTCAAACCGTTCTGTCCAAGATGGAGCCCGGATCTGTGTTGACAGACCATCAGCATGTTGAACTTGAACAAAGCTGGGTCTTAGAGGGCTCTCTGGTTGACCACGAAGGCACCTGTTCAGCTGGCAACTATGTATGGCGCCCTGCGGGAAGCAGGCACTCCGCCCATGCACCCGACGGTGCATTGGTTCTGGGTTTCTTTCTTAAGCCAAACCATTTCTTCTGAAATTGTCTACACATATTAGTTTTCATTCAAAGCTTAATTTATGAAATTTGGTGACTTTGTCAAAGTGAAATCTCTACACACCGTAGAGAACTTCAAAAAAAGCATTCAAAAACTTGGGCTAGATATCCCCTGTGATGAAGAGTTGATAGTAGGAACTACATCTCCCATGGCAAAGCCACTTCAAGTGGGTGAATTCACCATCGGTAATCGCTACGCCATTCACCCTATGGAGGGGTGGGACGGCAATGCAGACGGAAGTCCTTCAGACAACACCCGTCGCCGTTGGAGCCATTTTGGGAAATCAGGTGCTAAATTAATTTGGGGTGGAGAGGCTGTTGCAGTCAGACACGATGGTCGTGCCAATCCGCAGCAATTGATGATGAATGCCAAAAATCAATCTGCCATTGCGCAATTGCGAGAGACCTTAGTTGCATCCCATAAAGAGGTAATGGGCGATGACAAAGATTTGCTGATAGGCCTGCAACTCACGCACTCTGGGCGATTTTGCAAACCCAATACAAACCAAATGGAACCCCGTGTCTTGTTCAACCACCCATTACTAGATGGAAGATTTGGGCCTGCACAAAACATCGTCATTCTGCGTGATGATGAAATCGAACGATTGATCGAAGACTTTGTCATCGCTGCAAAACGCGCTTGGGACTGTGGATTCCAGTTTGTAGACCTCAAACACTGCCATGGCTATTTGGGGCATGAGTTTTTAGGGGCCAAAACAAGAGCAGGTAAGTACGGTGGCTCGATGGAACATCGCACGCGCTTTTTAAAAGAACTCGTTGCTGGTATTCGCGCTGAGGTCCCACAACTTGGACTGGGTGTCAGGCTCTCAGCATTTGACTTTTTACCCTTCCGCCCTGACCCAACTCTGTCAAAACCAGACGAACTTGGGCCCGGCATTGCTGTCGATGCCTCTGCTTCCATGCCATACCAATACGGTTTTGGTATTAACGAAACTGACCCTAATCAAATTGCCCTACAAGAAACATTTGCGTTTTTAGAGGTTGTGGAAAGTCTGAATATCCAATTGATGAATATCACTTTGGGAAGCCCTTACTACAACCCGCACCTCACGCGCCCTGCGATGTATCCGCCGTCTGATGGGTACCAACCGCCTGAAGATCCATTAATAGGCGTCGCTAGGCATCTAGATGCAGTCCGACAACTCAAAAAGCGTTTTCCAAAAATGGCATTTGTTGGAAGTGGCTACACCTATTTACAAGAATTTTTACCGCATGTAGCACAAGCAGTAGTGCGTGAAGGTTGGACGGATTTTGTAGGCCTAGGGCGCATGGTGCTCTCGTACCCAGAGTTGCCTGCAGATGTGCTTGCAGGACGAACCTTCCAAAGAAAACGTTTATGTCGGACTTTCAGCGACTGCACCACAGCACCTCGCAACGGAATGGTGTCTGGTTGCTACCCATTGGACACGCATTACAAAAAATCACCGCAGATGATTCAACTCACGCAAATCAAAAAAGCGGCCAATCTTTCCTGATAAATGCCATGTTGCACCATGACAAAAAATCCAGCAAAACCCATTACGCGCGATCCCGAAAAAAGTCGTGCCAATATTTTACAAGCGGCGCGAACCGAATTCGCACGCTCTGGGCTGGGTGGAGCAAGAGTAGATCAAATCGCCAAGATGGCTGGCATCAACAAACGGATGCTCTACCACTACTTTGGCAACAAGGACGACTTGTTCTGTGCCGTCTTAGAAGCCAACTACGCACACAAACGCGATTCAGAAAAAGCCTTGGAACTGGAGCAAGCGGAACCTGTCGAAGCAATTCGCAAACTTATAGCGCTCACGTGGGACTACTACCTCAAACATCCCGAATTCTTGACACTTCTCAACAGCGCCAATCTGCACCAAGCGAAACACCTCAAAAAATCTACGGAAATTCGCAAAATGCACACGCCTTTTGTGTCCATGATCAAAAGCGTCCTAGACAGAGGGGTATCACAAAAGGTTTTCAAAAAGAATGTCGATCCCGCACAGCTCTACATCAGCATTGCTGGACTTTCCTACTTTTACCTTTCCAACCAACACACACTATCTGCAATTTTTGGACGCAATTTGTTGGCCCCTGCTGCGCGCAAAGAACGGTTGGCGCATATGACTGACGTTGTGTTGTCGTACCTAAAAAAATAACACTATGCAGCTTCCTAAATTCTTCACAGATGAGCACCACTTAGAGGACGTGATGAGTACGCCGTCACAAGCGTTACTGAGTGACATGGAACGCCTAGAGGGTGACATCATGGTGCTAGGGGCTGCGGGAAAGATGGGCCCCACCTTAGCGCGAATGGCTAAGCGGGCTGCACCCCATAAACGCATCATTGCCGTTGCCCGCTTCACTGATGCAGAAGCTTTGCATAAATTACAAACCCAAGGTATCGAATGCATACAAAGTGACTTATTGAACCAAGATGCACTCAATGCATTACCCGATGTATCCAACATCATTTATATGGCGGGCCGTAAATTTGGCTCGCAAGGTAGTGAATGGCTGACATGGGCCATGAATGCCCATCTTCCGGCTATGGTGGCGCAACGGTTCCAACAATCCAAGATCAGTGTGTTTTCAACAGCCTGCGTTTATCCATTTGTTTCAACAAATGGACATGGTGCCTTGGAATCTGTCTCACCCACTCCTGTTGGTGAATACGCAAACTCCTGTGTCGCCCGCGAACGTATGTTTGAACATTTCTCACATGCGCTCGATACATCTGGTTGTTTATTACGCTTGTCTTACGCTATTGATATGCGCTATGGGGTTTTACATGATTTGGCGCAATCTTTAATAAGGCAACAAGAAATTTCGTTGGCAATGGGACACGCAAACATCATTTGGCAAGGCGACGCCAATGAAATTGCGATCCGATCTCTTTTGCATTGCCGGCAACCCACACAAGCTATCAACCTTAGCGGACCCATCATTTCCATTCGTGCTGCAGCACTTGGTCTTGCTCAACGGTTAGGCGTTAAAGCTGAATTTATAGGCACCGAGGCGCCTACTGCATGGCTAGTAGATTGCACCAAGATGAATAGTTTGTTTGGCACTCTCCAGGTCTCCCTAGACACCATGCTGGACTGGACTGCAGCATGGGCACAACAAGGTAAAGCCTCTTTAGGTAAGCCAACGCATTTTGAGGTTCGTGATGGCAACTACTGACACGACAGTTTCTAGTTTGCCTTTAGATGTTGCGCATGTTTTAAAGCAAGGTGCAGTGATTCCTGCCCATTTACTTGCGTTAGACGCTAACAGACAGCTCGATTCGCGAAGACAACGGGCGCTAAGCCGTTATTACATCGATGCCGGCGTTGGGGGATTAGCCGTCGGAGTACACGCCACGCAGTTTGCTATTCGTGAACAAGGCTTGTACGAGAGAGTTTTACACCTAGCCTACGAGACCGCCCAAGATTGGGATCCCATTGGAGGTAAGCGGCCATTAGTGATGATTGCGGGACTTGCAGGCAAAACCAAACAAGCACTTTCTGAAGCGAGGCTAGCCAAAGGCATGGGTTACCACGCGGGTTTACTGAGTTTGGCTGCATTTCAAGATCAAAATGAAAAAGACATACTGGACCATTGCCAAGCCATTGCTGACGAAATTCCATTGATAGGCTTTTATTTGCAGCCCGCTGTTGGTGGCCGTGTGCTGTCAAAAAGTTTTTGGCAATCATTTGCCAGCATTGAACAAGTCATTGCCATCAAAATGGCGCCCTTTCATCGATATCGCACGCTAGATGTCATACACGGTGTGGTTGCTGCGAATGCTGAAAAGCGTATCACCCTGTACACCGGAAATGATGACCATATCGTTTTAGATTTAGTGTCACCCTATTGGGTGATGCGAGATGGTGAGCGTGTAGAAGTACGCATCAAAGGCGGGTTACTGGGCCACTGGAGCGTCTGGACACAGCGTGCGGTTGCGTTATTAAAAGACTGCCATGACAATGCACAAAAAGCATCCATACCAAACTCTTTATTAGGGCTAGATTCAGAAATCACTGATTCCAACAGCGCTTTCTTTGATGTCGCCAATAATTTCCACGGATGTATTGCAGGCTGTCACGAGGTGTTGCGTCGTCAAGGCTTACTAGAGGGCATTTGGTGCATCGACCCCCAAGAGGGTTTAAGCCCAGGCCAAGCAGAAGAAATCAATCGGGTTTGTCTCGCCTACCCGCATCTCAATGACGACAGATTTGTAAGTAAAAACAAAGATCGTTGGCTATCGTGAGTATTTTGTTGGTGTTTTATGTTGGTTCACTTTTTTTAACAGGAGACTTGAAATGAAAAAACGTTTTGCTTTGAAGTGCCTTTCATTAGCCGTTGCCACATTGGCAATATCGACCGTTAGCTTTGCGCAAGATTGGAAGCCCAATCGCCCGATCACCGTGATCGTGCCTTGGGCCGCGGGTGGTTCAACGGACCAGGTCACACGTGTCACAGCGGCTGAAATTGAAAAATCATTAGGACAAAAAGTAGTGATCGTCAACCAGCCTGGGGCATCAGGTTCTATTGGAACCAAAAGTGCATTAGATGCACCTAAAGATGGATACACCTGGACTGCAGGTGCCGCCCAAGACTTAGGCAGCTACGAAACGCTTGGCATGCTGAAGACTCGCATCAATGAGTGGCATTTATTTTTAAATGTCGCAAACGTTCAGTTGATTGGTGTCAATCCTGCCTCTCCCTATAAAACAGCCAAGGAACTATTGGATGCGATGAAAGCCAAGCCAGGTCAAATAACGGTAGCAACTGCAGGTGTCACCTCAGCAGGACACAACGCGATGGAATTGATTTCTAAAAACACTGGCGTGAAATACCGCCACGTAACCTATGACGGTGGCAACCCGGCCGTGGTGGCAACCGTAGCAGGTGAAACTGAAGTGACCACCCAACTTGCCGTAGAGCAAGCTGACATGATCCGTGGCAAGCGTATTCGTCCTTTAGCAACCGTGAGCGATAAGGCACTTGATTTAGAGGGCTTTGGAATGATCGAGCCTCTATCTAAAACATTACCAGGATTCAAGGCGCCGGCTAACTACTTTGGCATCTTTATTCCTAAAGGCGTTCCTGACGAAGTAGTCAAAACCGTTGAAAAAATTTGGGTTGACAACATCTCCAAGAGCGAAGCTCTTAAAAAATACGCTACCAGCAGAGGCGCATTGTTTGCTCCCCATTACGGCGCTGAATCAGTAACGGCTGTCATGCCTGCCGTGCAAGCAAACGCTTGGTTATTGTTTGATAGCGGTAAAGCCAAGGTTTCGCCTGACACTGTGGGAGTCGCTAAGCCCTAATTACTTCAAGTTAAAAAGTGAGATGAGAACGTACATATGATCGAAGACACACAAGAAGCCTCGGATGCATCTGCCCAAGCAGCCCATGAAAGAAAAATATCTCCGCGCGGAGACTTGATTCAATCGTTGGTTTGGATTGCAGTTGGCCTGGCAACGCTAGTTGAATCCTTAAGAATGGATCGCCTAGAAAATCAAGATATCAACCCCTATACGGTTCCTGGATTACTTCCAGGCTGTCTTGGAATTGCTATTGTGTTCTTCGGTCTACTCATGGTATATCGTTCCATCTCACGTCATGCGCTGGCGCCTCAGATAGAGAAACCCACAACCCCTGCTATGCGTCACGAACTTAACCGCATGTGGACAATTTTATTTTTATGCATTGGTTTTTCATGCGGTTTAGTGGGCCACGGTTTGCCTTTTTGGGCTGCGGCAGCCATGTTCATCACGGTCACCATTAGCGTCTTGCAATTTGACCAACTTAAAAAGAACAATAACGTCAAGCGAGGATTGTTCATGGCTGCAGTGATTGGCTTGTGTGCAGGCGTCACCATCATGATGGTCTTTCAAGAATTCTTTTTAGTCAGACTTCCTTAACCCCGAACATTTGGAGAAACGCAATGCTTGACGGTCTGCAAATGCTCGGTACCTCTTACCTTAGCTTTTTAAATTTCTGGTCGTTGTCTTATGGCCTTGGTGGTGCATTCATTGGAATTTTGGTGGGCTGCATGCCTGGCTTATCTGCCACTTTATGCATTGCCTTGCTCACTACATTGACTATCAAGATGGCTCCAAACGATGCTATTTTGATTTTGATTTGTGCGTATGTCGGGACACTGTATGGCGGAAGCCGCAGCGCAATTTTGCTGAATATTCCCGGTACTGCAGCTAATGCTGCTTCTTGTGCTGACGGTTATGCACTTGCATTACAAGGGCAAGCTGGTCGAGCCATTGGCATTGCTACTTCAGGCGCTTTCACTGGCACTTTGTTTGGTGTGATTTGTTTAGCTATGTTCACACCGTCATTGGCGGAAATCGCCCTCTCATTTGGTGCATTTGAATTTTTCTGGCTTGCCTTATTTGGGGTTGCCATGTCCGGCAGTATTGTGGGTGAAGACCCCATCAAAGGCTGGCTCATGGGTTGCTTGGGCTTGCTTATTGCGCAAATTGGACAAGAAGGTCTATATGCTTACAACCGATTTACCTTTGGTTGGGATGAGATGTCGGGTGGCATTTCATTGATTCCTGCATTGATTGGTGCTTTTGGCTTTGCAGAGGTTCTCACCACCTTGGCGGATCCTATCGAACGCAAGATTGTTGAAATGCGTGACTCCGTCTTACCGCGCTTTCGAGAAGTGGCGCAATATTGGCGCACCGTCTTACGTTCTGGCGTCATCGGTGTAGTCACCGGTATCTTGCCAGGTATTGGAGAAGACTCAGGTGCTTGGATGTCCTATGCAGCCGCCAAAGCGGTCAGCCCTGAAAGAGAAAAATTTGGTAAAGGTTCTATTGATGGGTTAATGGCTGCAGAAACAGGCGATATGTCTGCTATTCCAGGAGGCATCATTCCTGCACTTGCATTAGGCATACCTGGCTCAGCACCAGCGGCCGTTCTGATGGCCGCCATGATCATCCACGGCATTCAGCCTGGGCCCATGTTGATGATCAAAACACCTCAGTTTGTATACGACGTTGTCGCTATGACGACGATTGCCACATTTAGTATTTTGCTATTTGGCTTGTTCATGGTTAGGCCTTTGCTATTGGTTTTACGTGTCAAGAGAACCGTTTTAATGCCCATCATCTTTGTGCTGTGCACCGTAGGTGCATTTGCAATTTCATCACGACTATTTGATGTGTACTGCATGATCATCATTGGCATCGGAGCCTTCTTTTTACGTCGTCGTGCCTATGAAATGGCGCCCTTTGTACTTGGGCTCGTCTTGGGTGAATTGTTAGACAAAAGTTTGCGCCGCGGATTAGTTCTTTCAGATGGAAGCTTAGAGCCATTCTTTGTTCGCCCCATTTGTACAGCTTTGGCCTTAGTAACTCTTTTCACCATGCTGATGTACATCCCTGCAGTTAACGAACGTTTCACGATGGGCTGGAAATCTTTTAAGAGTATCTTCTCGCGCAAGTCAGCATGATCGTTGAATTGATATGAGCGCCTATTCATTCGCACTGTGCAATGAGGTATTGCAACCACTTAATTTTGAAGCGCAATGTCGGTATGCGGCATCTTTAGGCTACGTTGGCCTTGAGGTTGCGCCCTTCACTTTAAGTGATAACCCTAAAGACATCACAATTGAACAGGCAAAAACCTTCAAGAATATAGCGAAGTTGCATAGATTGCAAATCACCGGACTTCATTGGCTACTCGTTAAACCTGAAGGTTTGTCCATCACGTCAACAGACGTGACCGTCCAACAAAAAACTCTCGCATTTATCCACCATCTTTGTGCGTTGTGTGCTGCAATGGGAGGAAAGTATTTGGTACACGGTTCACCCAAGCAGCGACTAGTTGTAGGCGAACAAACCCATGCAGAAGCCTTATCTTTAGCTACAAAGTTTTTTGCTCAAGCCGCGCAGAGTGCTCACCAATTTGGTGTCACCTATTGCATCGAGCCGCTATCGGCAGACCAGACCCCCCTCATCAATACACTAGCGCAAGCCATTGCAATCGTTGAAGAAATCAACCATCCC
>Ga0209189_1000289_pt1 | contig 43130 bp, 38 predicted proteins | sample C_130820_EF_Meta_FD_187308 | JGI IMG/M metagenome (GOLD analysis project Ga0209189, IMG submission 187308) | Freshwater microbial communities from Lake Croche, Canada to study carbon cycling - C_130820_EF_MetaG (SPAdes) (version 3) | ecosystem: Environmental > Aquatic > Freshwater > Lake...
ATGTCTTACGTATGGAGTATTGGTTCTCAATGCTTCAATAATTGTGATTGTCGCAGTTGTCAATAAAATAATATAAGTAGCCATAAACGTGAATTTTAAAGCTGCTAAATCTGCGGGTTTTACTGTTTTTGTTGTATTATCTTTGTCATTTATGAGAGGTTTTATAACAGGTGTAATAAGTGTATTTGGTATTTTATTATCATCATCTTTTGGAAGACCTGTTATTGAATTATTGTTTATTTTATTACTTGCGATATCTGACATTTATATATATAGATGAATATAATTCCATTATACAAAAAATTATGTAAAATTGATTGCGTTTATCCTCAATCTAAATACAGTATTTACAATATAATCAAATATATAATATATAAAATGAGTTCAAGACTTGATAATTTAATTATTGTTAGTGATTTTGATAGTATTCATAGTGATCAAGAAACAGATAATACATATGATTCTGATGATGAAAATTATGATCATATTTATCATTTAGATCAAGAATTTGCGGAGAGTGAAAAACAAAACGGTCAATATTGTATTGGTATTTGTAAAAAAATGAATAATGAATTTGTCTATTTGAATGCATTATCTAATTCTATATTTTTCAGTTTACCCTGTGATTATGCATTAAATTATCTTTATTATTATAGTATTATTCATTTAGATTTTAGTTCAATCAAAATAAATATAATGAAATTGGATATTGCAAGTGACGGGACGTATAACGTTATATTGAAGACCTTTTGGTTAAGAATGATACAACGTAATTGGAAACGCGTATTCAAAGAACGACAGGAAATAATACAGAAACGAAAACATCCAATATCACAGCTCTGCTTTTCTCTTCGTGGAAGATATCCAGAAGGACTAAATCATTTACCAAGTATTTACGGTCTAATGAAAGGTCATCAAGTATAAAAATTGATTTATATCTCCCAAAATTTCATCGCGAATATTGAGTATATCACTGTCTTTGTTTTTATCAAAATAATTATTCATATCAATCAAAAATTCACGATAATCATAAATATGTTGTTTGAATTCGGTTTTATTTTTAGAATCAAATAGTTCTATTTTTTTCTCCATCATTTTAATACGCGATTCACTTTTTCCTAAAAGAACTTCAATAAATTTATCAATATTTTCATTGAGTCTTTTATATAATTGATCAGTTGCCTCGTGTTGTGAATATACGTATGTTTTCCAGTGATATAATTTTACTAAATTCAATAATTGTAAAAAAGACCGGACAATCGATGAACGTAGCTGATTATTTATGGATCCGGTTTTTTTATCATTTTTGTATTTTTTTGCTGTTTTATTTCTAATTCCTTTTGTTCTGTATTGTTTGCTTTGTTTTTGCATTATAATATATGTTTACAAATTATCGCTGTAAATTATCGCGATAAATGATAAAATTGATAAGAAAATTATATTCTTAATTCAATTTATTAAAAAAATGCAACAAAATATTTCTATTGAAATAGAAGAAATCGAAGATGAAGTTCCAATTTTTACAAGGTATTTATATGTTCTCGATGATGTAGAATATTCTTTTTATCAAGCGTGTATTGATAAAAAGAAGGAGGAGGCCTTTTTCTGGGCATATGAATTATATTATTCAGGATTTTCAGATATTGTTTTCTCTGTTATTAAAAAAATAATAGATGAATCATCTACTTTTGAAAAAAAAATAAAGAAACAAATTGAAAAAAAAATGGATGAATGGGAAAAAAATCCTTCTAAAGATGAATTGATTGCTACAATTGTTTATAATCTCATTTTATATAAAACAAGTAAAGTTTCTGATAATCCAATAAAAAAAAGGTTGTTTGTTCTCATTGATAAATCAAAGATCGTAGAATATCATACAATTAATTCAAGTAATATAGAAAAATATAAAGCGTGGAAGGTTCTCTCCATTGTTTGTAAATATTCATCAATAAAGACTTTTGATAATCCTGTATCAGTTCAAAAAAAATGGTATTATAATTGGATTTATTATGCATCTTTTTCGCCAATTTGGCAAGAACGTATCCATAATTTTGACGGAAAACAAATGGATGAAAAAATCATATTTCCTAACGATGAAAAAGAAGAAGAATTTTACCAATTATATGGTTATGAACCAGATGAACAAACGCGCGAAGTTCAATCTAAATGTATTCAACTACTATTATAAGATTTGATAAGTAAAATAAGTCGTCAATGCAAATAGAGCTCCACCCCAAAGTGTATCCATAATAGCAATTTCAAGACCCCATTTTTTCAGTAATGCATAATTTGTAAATTCATAGACTGAATAAATGACTAAACCTAATAAAAAGGCATTATATACGGATTTTTTTTCACGAATAATGAACCAATAAAGACCAAAAATCAAAAATGCATATACTACAATAGCTCCAAGAGGTCTCAATTGCATACTAACACGTTGAACATCTGCAATTTGTAATTCAAACGCTTTTTTGTTCAATGAAATATAAATAAAATCGAGAACCAGTAAAATAATTGCGATAATTAATGTTGTTGGAAATGGCGGAATCATACTATAATATATAATTGTATTTTTTATTGTATGACTTCGGTTGACGATGAATCTTTTATTTCTGGTTCTCCTGAAATTTCTACCCTTTCTTCTACCTTTTCTTCTAAAATTTCTATTTTTCTTGCTATTTTCGGTTTGGATATATTCTGCTGTTGAAGAAAATAAAGAGTTGTATTTGGAATATTTACTATTTGATTCATAATTGTATTATATGTTATCAATCCCAGATTCGTAGAATCTTCTAAATACTGGATGCTATACCACCAATATGGTGGAATAAAGAGAACATATCCAGGATTTAACTCAAAATCAATTGTTTTTATTTTTTCATAATCTCCGCGATATTTATCTTCAGGTAAAAAAAGATTGATAGGAGAACGAAATTCGTAATGTTCATAATCCTTATATGATTGTAAATATTTTGTATAATTCCACGAAGTCATTTTAATTCTGACTTTACCAGAAATGATATATAAAAATTTACGATAATTGGTATGATATTTTAGAATTGTATTTGCATTTTTAGCACCAAATAAATAATCATATTTTGTTTGAACGGTAAAAGTAGGTTTCATAAATTCATCAAACCTACGGAATTCTTTTTTCAATTCCGTTTCTTCAATAAATTCTTCGTTATTTTCTGAAATATAGTGAGAACCAGATGTGGAATTCATTAATTTTTTGGCATTTTTCAAAGATAATGGAATTGGATTAATTTCTACAGGAACTACCAGATAGTCATTTAAATCAATAATATTAATATCATATGAATCATATCCATTCAATATATCACTTTTCATATTTGGCGTAAATTCGGCAAAATCAAAAGAAAAAGGTTGATTTAAATCACATATTTCTTGTAAGTTTTGATTACTTGAATAATCCATTTCGTAAATCACTAAATCGTCGCCTATTTTCAATTGTTTAATGATATTCAAATAAAAAATGATTATAATTATAAAAATAAAAATACTAAATAATAGATTCATATTTTTTCCTATAAATGAATATATTATTTCTTTATCCAATTTATTTTTTGGTTTAACGCAATCTAATATATAATGTTGGCAATTATAAATCAAAGAAATTTTACTACTCGTCGTCGTCAATTTTGGGTGCTAAATAAAATGTCATTTTTGCATCAAGCTGTCCATTTAACAAATAAACAATTTTCAAAGGCGCATTTTCAGTAATTTTTATTTCAATTTCTTTTGCTATTTTATTATATAGACAAATGTTATTCAAATAAGTGAGACCAAAAGATGTTTTCACATTTTCACCTTCATTGATACTAAAGGATGTTAAATCATCGATTTTAATTTCAACAGACATTTTCCCACTATCTTGACTATGTGAATAAAGCACGATTTTTTCTTCAGAACATTGGATATCTAATGTATCACCAAATAATTTCAATTGATTTATAATATTGGAAAAATGAGAAGCAGAAATGGTAAATTCAGCCGAATGTTCCATTTCTGGAATCTGTAGTAATTCGGAATCAATATCAATTAATGGAACTTCAAAAAATTTATTGAATTCGTTTTTGTTTTCGCTTAAAAATTCAATATTTAATTTATCGTTATCTTCATTAGTATATTTAATATGAATAGCTTGTGTTTTTTCACGCGAATTCAATATTCTAAAAAGAATTGTTGAATTTATACCTAAAACAGAGTTATTGTCATCTATTAATTTATATTCATCAAACCAATTACTTGGTAAAACAATTTCAACAAAAGAAACACGTGATGAATCAATTAATTGTATATACATATGTTCAGGTTCAAACATAATATTTATATTATCCGTGAAAACACGAATATGTTGAAAAATAGCAGCAAATAATTCGGCTTTTTGAATATCTTTTATAGAAATATTCATTTCAAATGATTGATATATTATTGAAACTATGTTTATTTTATATTCTTTTACTAATTAGTAAAAATTTCAACGTTTTATGAGTCTAATAAAGTTTGCAGTAAAACTGTGGATTCTTCTTTTTTATAAAAATTGATCTTATTTAAAATATCCTCGTTTAAGATTGAACTAAGAAATCTAATAATTGTGTTGATGAATGTAGGTGAATTATATATACAGATTTTTTGTAGATACATTTTATTATTACAATTTTCCACTTTTTGAGCAAACATTTCAATCAATTTTTTATAACGTTCTAATGCTGAAACGGAAAATAAATGTAAATTTATATGGAATTCATATGTGCTATATTCGTTTATACAATAATTAATTAAATTATAAAGATGTGTCACAATTTCATCATAATTATCAATATTTCCATATAATTTGAAAATGTTATAATCAAAGTAAACAATATTTTTATTAGGAATTATATAAAAAGTAGATTCAATTAATTGTTTCAAATCCATATTTTTGGCAATTGTTTTTGCACATTCATTTTTTTGCGTATTTTTGAAGAAACTATTTTTAGGATTAGCATAATAAAAGTCGTTTTGTATTTTATTTGCATTTTCTATAATTTGGGTTTTATCAAAATTTTTAGTTTCACTATTTTCATAAACTAAAGTATTTTCCATATTAAATAATATAACTAATATTATTTAATATATTTTTTATCGAATATTCTTTTTTTACACCTAATAACATTCAAAGATGCCGACCGCAAGGGTCGGCATTTGAAATGTTATTAGGTAACTGTTATTTTGCAATCGATAAATTGGCGATTGAAAGGTGCAAAGGTTTATTCTTCACTCATAAATGTAATAATATTTGAACTATTTTCTTCTGATAATGTTTCTGTTGAATTTTCAGATGATGGTAGAACAAATAATTGTTCTTCTTCACAATGAGAAAAATCATTTGCACTTGAATTTTTTATAATAGTTGGCGTATTTGAAATATGTTGCTCAAATAATTTTTTATTTACTTCCATTGTATAACTGGATAATTTCAATAACATATCCTTAAGATTTGCAATTTCTTCTGCTAACATTGCATATCTTGAATTAAATTCTTCAACAATTCCATCTAGTTGTTCGGAAGATACATTTTCATCTGATTCAGGAGTCGATTCAACTGTAACCGAAGGTTGCACATTCTTCTGTGTTTCTATAAAAGTATTTGTGGTATTCATAAATTTTTCAAGTGTTGTTAATCTTTTATCAACCAATAGAATTACTTGAGGAAGTGTTAATCCTGAACTAGGCGTTTGAGGTTGTTGCTGTTGTGCAGAATTTTGTGAGAATTGAGGAGTATTTGTCGATGATCCAGGAGGTGCAACAACTGGTGCTGGAGCACGTCTCTTTCTGGCAGATGCATTTGCTTGACTCATAATAAAAATTACACATAAATTTTAAATCCGTTTATTAACGCATATTTCCTAAATATCTAGAGAACCAACAAAATTTTTGTTTTTATGAATTATATTATTTTCTAAAAGAATGCTATATATAAATGGATATTCTACAAGAAGCAAAAGATATTAATAAAAATACATTTTTTAGTCACGTTTTTTCAACAACAGAAGAAGGAAAGGCAGAAATATTGAATGTTGTCCAATATTCTGTTTTTGGAGTAATTCCTATTGTTATTTTGAATAAATTAATACAAAGATTTATTCCGGAAGCAGATGTTGAGAAATCGAGTTTAGAACTTTTAGTAGAAATATTAATTCAAATAATCGTGATGTTTTGTGGAATAATTGTAATTCATAGAGTTATAACATATTTTCCAACATATAGCGGATTCAAATATGAGAACCTAGTTCTCACTAATGTAATTTTAGCATTTTTGATTATTGTTTTGAGTATTCAAACAAAATTGGGAATCAAGGTAAATATATTGGTTGATCGATTAAATGATTTATGGAATGGAACATCGTCTTCTGAACAATCAGATAAAAAATCAGCTCTTAGAGTTCGAGAACAACGTTCAAGTCACACACCAAGTCAATCTGATTTTTTAGATGACAGTAATATTCAAAATGGAATTTTTCCTCCTGCACCAATAGCTACAACACGAAGTCCAGCAAATGACACATATGATACGATGATTCGCGGAGCAGCTACTCCAGATTATGGATCAATGATGTCAGGACCAATGGCAGCAAATTCAGTTCTCGGTGGATCTTTCGGAAGTTCTTTTTAGACCTTTGCACTTTTCAATTGCCAATTTATCGGTTGCAAAGTAACAGTTACCTAATAACATTCAAAGATGCCAACCACAAGGGTCGGCATTTGAAATGTTAAAATGTGTAGAAAAATTGATTTAAAAACATTTGGTATTTTATCAATAATGTCGAATAATATTGATAAAATATTTTATATAAATCTGGATAAACGAGAAGACCGTAGAACAGAGATAGAAAATGAATTGTTATCCAGAGGACTTACTAATTTTGAACGTTTTCAAGCGATTGAAATACCATACTTTGGAGCAGTTGGATGTTCAAAATCACATTTAGAAGTATTGAAACTGGCTAAAGAACGAGGATATAAGAATATTCTCATAATGGAAGACGATTTTATGTTTTTAGTTGATAAAGAAGAATTGGAACAAAATTTAATTGAATTTTTTGATTCAGAAGCGGGAAAAAATTATGATGTCTGTATGATTTCTTATCATTTGATTGATGGAAAAGATTGTGATTATCCATTTTTAATAAAAGTGAATGAAGCTCAAACCACTTCTGGATATATTATTAATGCTAATTTTTTTGATGCCTTGATAAAATTATATGAAGAATCGACAAAATTACTAGAACAAACAGGACAACATTGGTTATACGCGAATGACCAAGCTTGGAAAATATTACAACCGCAAAATAATTGGTATTGTTTTAAAACACGAATAGGAAAACAAAGAGAAGGATTTAGTGATATTGCAAATTGTTATCAATCATATGATTGTTAGATTTTTATATATTGATTTATTTTTATACATTTTATTACAACGATTTGTTTTTGGATTGAGAACCATTCCTTTAGGACATTTTTTGTGTTTCTTTGTTTTATTGCAACGATTTGTTTTTGGATTGAGAACCTTTCCTTCAGAACATTTTTTAGGTGATTTCCTAGATTTATAAGATTCTTTACTTGAAGATAATTTTGTATTTTTTTTTACAGAAAACAATTTTTTATAACTGGAAGAAGGTGTTGGATCCTTAATTATTATATCCTGAACCTCATTTGGTGATAATTTTATATTTTCTAAATGATAGGTTGGACTTTTTTCAATTCTTTCAATCAAAATATTATTCTCGAATCTTTTTTTATGTTTTGATAATAATCCAGTTGTTTCTAAAATATTTTCATATTTTTCAATAAGTTCATTAATATCTATACGTAAAAATAAATCTGTATTCAACATTTCAAAAAATAAATTACGTAATAATACAACAGTATTTGGTTCTATTAAATGTTCTGATTGATTTAAAATATGTAAAAAGGAGATACTGGTTCCATAAATATCAATCGTATTTACAGATTTTTCTAAAAAATTTTCGAAATTTGAAGGTTTAATATAATCAACCATTGTTTTTTTGATACCATTCAAAAAAAATTCTTTCAAATGATTGTCTGGATCTACTGAACCAAACGCAAATAAATATAAAAAATATAACATAATTTTGAATGATTCATCAGTCATAAAATAATCAAAGTATCTATTTTTTTCTTCTTCTGATTTATCTGAAAGTTGGTAAAATGCGCCTCTTTCAAAAAATCGTAATTCTGGCGGAAAATACCAGTAAAAAATAGAAAATGGATATTGGCCTTTTAATGCAGAATTAATAAGATTTGATTTTGTATCCATCAATCCAAAATCAATAAAATTGAGTCGATTTATTTCTTCATTAAATACAATATTTTGTGGTTTTAGGTCGTGATGAACTAATCCGTGATTTGAAAATTCACGAAGACCAATTAAAATACGATGTGCTTCAATCCAAAATAATTCCATTTTTTCACGATTTTCTTCATTAGGTTCTCTCGATTTCAATATTTTCCCGTATTTATCTAAATCCATACCTCCATCTTCCATTACCAATAAAGAATAGTTTTGAAGTTGTTGAACCAATTTTTTTCCGTTTTTGCATTTCTCTATGGCTTCTATATTTTCCTGTGTTTTCGCAGGAGAACATCGATGAGGAACTCCTAAATAAAATTCATTATTTGTATCAAGGTTTGAAATACTATTAAATTCACTCATTTCTTTATCGGCTTCTTTATTTTTCAAAATTTTAGATACTTTATTTTCATAATTCATATCAGAATTATTACAATGTAAACTGGGTTTATGAATACAACCATAAGTTCCTTCTCCAATAACTGGCATATATATAATAGATAAATATTGTTTTTTGAATCTATTCCTCTTTTTTACCAAAAATATCGAGGTTTTCCATCATTTTCATTTTATTTACTGAATCGGTAAAATTATTTTTTGAATCCAAATTGGAGAACAAATAATCTGTTCCCGGTGATTCCTCATTTTTCTTAATTTGTTTATAAATCTGATCAATTTTTTCAACTACCATTTGTAGGATTTCCTTATTTGAAACAATTTCTACTGTAGTAGAGACAACCTCTGTAAAAAGAGCAACAGCATAATACAGAAGATATCTACGTTTTTTTGAAGAAGCAGTGGTATATTTTATACAAAACAATTGAAAAAGGGACTTTAGGATTTTTTGTTTAAATTCTGAATGGGGAATTTCTGAAATCGTATGGAAAAAAACGTCCCATATTATCCAAATAATATCGCATTGGTATTTTTTCTCTACAGGAATGGTTGCCCTTTTTTCACAATAACAAGGTTCCTTTCTATTTTTACATATTGTATCAAATTCAATAAGCCATTCAATCCAATAACAAGCAGATACCATATTTTTACGTTCTTGTGAAATATTATACGCAAATTCATTTACTGCAATAAAAATCTCTTTGGGGTCTTTTGGTAAAAAAACGGGTTCAATATATTTTACCGATGGAGCAATAAGACGTTCAGTCATTTGTGTAATATCGAATTCTTCAACGCGATTTATTTTTATTGGCTCAAATGCGTGTTTTTTAGGTGAAAGAGTGAGATTACATATAATTTCGGCAAACAGTTTACGGATATTTGAATTATTTCTTAAATCTAATTCAGTAATATAATACCCTTGTGCCATAATATTACGGAAAATAGTATAACGATTTTCCAAATAAATGATAAGTTTAGGATTTGCTAAATGAATATGTTTTCCAACAAAAAAAAGTATTGATTCCCATACATCCATAAAATGCCCAGCACAAATAAGTTCAGCGGCCCAATTACAAGCGGGCTCAACTTTTCCCTTTGTCATATTATCAATAAATGCATTTCGGACATCTGTTTTTTTGTATTTAGAAAAAGAATAAGATTTAAAATCACTCGAATTTCGGATATCATTGATTTGAGAATCGATATCTACGGTTGATTGCATTTTTCTGATTTTATTGTTATATTTTTTGAATACATTTGTTTATTCAAAAAATACGGTATTATTTTTTTGTTTTTGATCTCATAAAAAAAGGTTTGGTTAAATATTACAGAAAAATCACAATAAAACAAAGGTCTAAACAGCTACAGTTACAAAAGGGCGAACATCATTGAATGATTCATCTGAATGACATATCATTTCTGTTATTTGGCCACGACACATTGGACAATTTGCGCGATTTGTACAAGTAGGAAGGAATCGTTTCATACAATCGACGCAAAATTCGTGAGAACAATTGGTCTTGATATTTTTTTCGACTCCCATTGTCTCGTAGCAAAGAGGACATTCTTCTAAACGATTTTCTTGTTCATTTCCTATTTTGATATTGATTGTGGGTTTTCCTAGAATAGGATTACGAACTGAGACGGAACCATTTGCAATTGCAATCATCAATTCTGCGGCACGGAGAGTTTCTTCTACTGCTAAAAATTGGTTGAATAACAGGTCATACCGATGAACGTTAAGATTACAAAGATAGTCTCGAATATCAAGAATAGGTGTTGTAGTAAGGTCATATCTTGGAATTTGATTTGATCTTCTTAGAAATCTGTAAAACCCAAGAATCTGTCCTGCTTCTGTGCTATGAACTACAATTCGCCAAGCTCGTTTCAAATTTTCCAAATTGATTCTTGAATTTGTCTCGCGTTTCAAATTACGCACCATAACTCTGTCAATATTCCCTGTTTTCAACATCGTTGTTAATAAATCAAAATTATCAATAGAAATATATTGTTGAAATACTTCTCTCAAAATTATAGAATGCATCAATGTAATTGTTTTTTTTTGAATTTCAAGATTCCAATTCAATTGGAGTTTGTATTTTGCAGTTAAACCACGAACTTCAAAACTACGAAGACTATTTATCCAAGAACCCATTGTTGTTGTTGTCCCGTTTTCACGGTCTGAAATAAATTCTTCTGCGAATTTATCGTAAGCAGTTTGACAAAGTTGAATAAGTTCAGGACTATCACACTTTGTCAATGTATGATTTTGTGATTGACAGAACCGACACGGCATTGTTGATATGTTTCAGATTTTGATATCAGTTTAAAAATAATTATGAAATGAAAAAAGTGTGAATTATGTATTTCAATTTTATCCAATTGGATTATTTATCAAAAAATCTTTCGAAGCATTATTAAACGAATTTAATGCATTTAAATAATCATTATTAATATTACATTTACCTAAATAAAAAGATTTTAATACAAACTGACAAGCTTCATAACATTTCAAATAATTTTTGTTTTCGAAACTCCTCTTTATAAAATTATGTATTGGTTGTTCTGGACGATCATATATATAAACATAATTTGATATCATCTCTTGATAATCTCCATAATAATGTTTGAATAAATGTGGATTTTCAAAATAAACCGGACTATATAATTGTTCATCTGCGTGTCCGTATCCTTTTTCTAAATATTCTAAGAATTTGTTCTCTATTAAATCGCATACTTTATACATATAAAATGAGTTTCCTGTAAAAAAACCACTACACATACCACATCTCCCCCATTGGTAATATTCAGGTGTATTTGAAACTAATTCTGGAGGTATATAATCAATATAACAAGTAGAAAATTTATCTCTTTTAATATATAATGCCTCGCTCAATTGAATCAAATTTTTATATCCCATCCTTTCAATACAAAAATTAATCCAACCAAAATGAGTAGATTGAAAAGGATTTTCTTTAATTGTTTCTTTTAACATTATGTATCGAGACATACAAAACAAATAATAACTAGCAGTATTTCTATTATCAAAATAATAAGGATTTCTACTTCGATTAGATATAATCGCGTTTCTATAATCTTTGAATGATTCTTGTAATTTATTATCATTTTTTGAAAATTGTAAATCGTCAAATTCGCAAATATGATATTTTGTTTTTGATTCTAAATATACAGGGCGAATATCTTTAATAAGATTATAGCTTTCACTATCGCAATATATTACTAAATTATATGGCAATGACAGGGTAGATATTGAATGATTAATATAATAACTTTGGTCTCTTTCTTTTATCTCTATACTAGCATCTGGACATTTGGTCAAATTAAAATAAGCAGTTACTAATGTCCAATCTAAATTATCATATTTTTTGAAAGAAATGTTTCTATTAAAAGTAATAATTCCTGTTCCTGACCAATGACCAATATTAGTTAAATCATATTTTTCATAATCACAAATTTTATACCAAAAATTATCTCTCATTTCTTTGAAATACCAAATATCATCACAAATAACAAATCCATTGTAACCAATTTCTTTTAAAAAAAGATAGAAACTATATTCCATATTTCCATTATGTGGATCTACATCTAAAAATATAAACGGACAAGATAATATAAGAGGAATCCATTTTTCTCTCTTTTCATAATTGAATAAATCATCGATGTGAAATTTTATATTATCAATTTGTTTTATATTTTGTTCTACATTATCTACAATATCAAATGAATGAATCTTATTTGTTTTATTATATGATAATGCTAATGCAGAACGACCCATATGAGAACCAATATCTAAAATATTAACATTATTAAATAAAGTTGAAAAATAAGATAATAGTCTGTAATGTTGCTTTCCAGGTTTTTCGTAAAATTCTTCGTCGTTTAATCGAATAATATTATGAAAAAAAATATCATAATCTAATTCATCTAATTGTTTGCTTTCTATTTCATAATGAACTTGAACCATTTTATAAATAATAAATTACATAATTTTTTATATTCTTTTTTATATCTATTCAGTTATAATACGAGGCATAATATTGATGGTCTGTAATTCCTGAGATAACAGTTTATATGCATATGGCACTTCTACTTTAGCAAAATCAGTCGTATTATTGCAAGTATTACAAAGATGAATGGTGAAATCCGAATTTTTATTATAGAGACTGTTTTTTGCACCATCGTTATAGGATGGCACCATACCGCATTTCTTACAAACATATATTGAATATTTATCCGAAGAATCGTATAATCGTTCTCTGCAAAATTTGGACATACCGTGACCCAACATAACATCTCTTTCCATTTCACCAATACGGAATCCTCCATCTTTGCTTCTACCTTCTTGCGGTTGTCTTGTCAAATTTACCATAGGACCAATTGAACGACTGTGTTGTTTGTCATTCACCATATGTTTCAGCCGCTGGTAATAAGTTGGTCCGAAGAAGATATTTGTTTCTAATTGTTCGCCTGTGAGTCCATTATACATAACTTCGTTTCCATAACTTTCATATCCTAATTTTTGTAATTCTTCGCATATTTTTTTGACACTGAGATCTCCAAAACTGGTTCCATCTCCAAAAAGACCCAATTCAATCAAGACTTTTCCTAAAAGTGTCTCTTTTAAATGAGCAATCGTCATACGAGATGGAATGGCGTGTGGATTCAAAATGAGATCTGGACGAAGACCATCCTTTGTAAATGGCATATCGCATTCTGGAATAATATTTCCTGCAGTGCCCTTTTGTCCAGCGCGAGAATTTCCTGACAGCATAGATGCAGTGAAATTATTTTCCCGAAAATAGTATAAATTTGAAGACGGCATTTCAATACAATACACTTTTCCAGAATAATTTATGAGCGTTTCTGTATTGGATTCATTTTTCTTTTTGTTTATCCAAGGTTGATTTTGAGATTTAATAATGGCAATGGAATAATAGGTATGTTTCAGTGTAATTGTTGAAGTTTTTCCTTTTCTTGTTCCCTTTGTTGCAGTGACTTCTCTTGCAATTCCGTCGGGTTCTGCTTTTATTTTTATGATACCACTCCATCCACAATGAGTTGCCAAACGAGAAATATCATTTGCAAGACGAAGACTTATAGTACAGTATCTGGAAAATTCGGTTTTGCCTAGTGGCGATGACATATTATGTCCGTCACTTTGCATTAAAGCTTCCATCAAAATAATACATTGTCGTTGAGACAAACTCCAAACATAATCAGGTAAATATTTATTTAATGCTCCAACACTATATTTATCTAATTCTTCATAAATTTCTGGATATTCGCCCTGATTGATCGAAAAATTTCCGTAATCGGTATTATATTTAACTGGTATTCCTAGTTTTTCTAATAATTGTGTATTATATTCTACTTTACGTTCTTTGAAAGCTGACAAACGAATAGAACCGCGTTTATTTGAAGAACCATCTCCAATAAACATACCCAAAAGAAGAAGCCAATCGTCCATTTTATAGGGAACTTCTCCCAAAACAATATTTTCAACATCCGGATAAGCATTAGTCATTGATTTTTGAAACCGAACCATTTTACCCATCATATCTTGTGCTTCAATTAATTCATACTGTTTTCCATATCTTCGTTGAACATACATTTTATGATTTAACGTACAAATCATATGTACTTGCTTGTTTTCGATAAAATACATTTCTCCGTCGTGGTCATATTCAAATTTGTTAATAGGATGTTCATAACACATATTTCCATTAGTATCAAGCGTAGCAACTTTGTGTTTTTCGATATCTATATCAATCATTTGAATCCACCCGTGATCAGTAAGAACTTGTTGTGTTGGAAGAGAACACGCAAATTTATCCCCTAAAACCGGTTTACGAAATGTGCGCACGCGAACTTTGGCAAAATTATAGCCATCACCATTTCTTCCGGTATAATTCTGATCAATATAAGTTTCTTCTGTTGTGCGAAACGTCTTACTTTGATCTTCATATTTGATGGTTTTGGTCGGGTCATTTCTATTTTCTTTGATGGGAATAATTTTGGCAATAATGACATCGCGATTTTCCACGAGCGAATTTTCAGGAATAAAACCGTGCTGATTCAATTTTTCGTAATTACCGAATTTGATTCCTTTTGTCTTGGTTTTATCCGGTTTACAACGAATGATTTCGTCGCGAATGATATTTTTGTCTTCATCTTTTTCTGTATGATAAATGGTTGCAGTAAAGAGTCCTCGGTCAATAGAACCCTTGTTGATTAATACACTATCTTCCTGATTATAACCAGTGTGTGTCATAATAGCAACGTGAATTTGTGCGCCCGACGGAATACAATTCAAATGGATAAAATTCATCAACCGTGTATCCACCAAAGGACGTGATGGATAAGTTAATACGTAGGCGGTTTTATCCATACGTTTATCGTAGTTGGTTGCATATACACCGATTGCTTGCTTCGACATCGCGCAATTTGAACTTAGGAAATTTGAACCCGCAATAAATGAATGATTATCACTGGCAACTTCAATATCTGATATTAGACCATCTGGTTCTTGTGAAATTGATGAAATATTTATAAACAAACAGTTGTTCTTTTCTTCAATTATGCCAATATTTTTCGATTTTAATTGTTCGGCAGTTTTGAATAATTCAATATCTTCAGAATCAGAATAAATACCAATTTTATATTCAGAAATATTTTCTTTCATTTCACCAACCGTTTTCCATCCTTTGTTTGTCATAAATTTATGATCTTCAGTTGCAATGATTTCACGACCACTTATTGTTTGTAATTTGTAAATTGGATGTTCATTTGGACGAACAAAATGATTTACAACCGATGTTTCACTAATATTTAAAGAATTAGGATTGAATGATAATACCTTTTCACCAATTGAAATATCTTTAATTGCTTTTTTAGAACCATCTGCCATCCAAACAAATTCATCTGGACTAATACATTGGTACGTGTTTCTCGGGGCCTGATTATGATCGGGAAAAGGAACGCAAGAAGCCAACACACCAAAAATTGTACTTGGATGAATCTCGCAATGTGTGTAATTATATGTTTGATTAGGACTTTCATTTTGTTTCGGTCCCATCGCAATCATCGCTTGATTTTGTTCATCTGGATCAATATATTCGATCACCGACTCTGGAATTATACAATTGGTCAATAGATCATTCCAACCCAATTCCTTTTTCTCAATGCGTTCAATAATATCACGTGTAATAATAGCCTTGTTATTTTTCACGCGTAATACAGGACGAGTTAATCGACCACCATCATTACATACGCGAATTTCCATCATCTTAAAATCGAAAATAATAGACGTATAAATATTGATAATTCCTTGATGTTTTTTCTCTTTCAAATTTTCATATAATTCTATAGGATTCTCGCTAATGCCTAACCAAGCACCATTGACAAATACTTTTACTTTATTGAATAATTGTTCGCAAGGTGTATCATCAACTGAATGAATATAGGGTCGAACATATTCGTAAAGAGAGGAACTATTTGTCGGTATAGTGATATGCGTCATATAACTGATGTTTTTAACTATACCAATTGACTGCCCCTCTGGACTCTCCGCTGGACAATTTGAGCATACAAAATATGATGCAACGAATGAGTGGTTATCGCTACGAGTTGTGAAATCATATACAAGTTCGGGTTCTATTTCTTTTATTGATAAAATAGGAACACTAATACATCCATTATTGCATTTATTTTTTTCGTATAAATTGAATTTTGCTGTATGATGAACAATCAACTCGTCTCCATCATTTAATTCGTTTACTTTTTTCATTTCATATTTGCCTTCTTTTATCTTTGTCAAGAACGGATGGTCAGATGTTGCCTTAATAGTTCGACCACCAATCGTAGTAATTTCAAATAAATTATCGGGCATTTTGCAAAATTTATTGAAAATTTCAGATGGCTCATCTAAAAGAGTCTCTCTATTTACAGTATTTACCCAATCTCCATCTTTGATATCTTTTATTTTTTTTGTTTTTATTCTATTTGATAATAGAACTTCTGTATCTCCAGATAAACATAAAAATCCCCACGTCGTGTTATGCAGTTTACGCGGAGCAATCAATTCACCACTTTTCTCCAAAGGAGTGTTAATTCGACGCAAATGACTCAAACTCGATAAATAGGTCAATCGGCTGAGAACCTGAGCAACACCGACTTTACTGCTATTCGATTGTTTGATACTGAAATCGCCGGTAGAAAGCGAACGTGTAATACCATTTTCAATCGTCGTCGATTTCATTATTTTGTAAATATTCGTCATATTCAATATATTTTCATAATCTTCGGTGGTTCGCCAAGATCGCGAATTTATTTCGCGCACAATCTGTTTTTGCATTTCTTTGACTAATTTATTGAAATAATTACGGAAAAGATTATTTAATAAGGTTCCAGTCAACTCAATGCGTTTGTTCAAATAAGAATCGCGATCATCTGGCGCAATCCAACCCAAACTGGTCTCCAATAATTTCTTCGCCATATATCCCAGCAAATATTTCTTCTGTGTAATAGTGGAACAATGAGGAAACAAATCGTTATTTAGGACTTCCATTGTAAATTCCCTTTTTTTCCTTAATCCAGTTTCTCTATCCATATTAATAGGAGTATAAGCGACCATAGATACAATATGTTGAATCGCCGATTCTTGCGTAAGATATTTATTTGCGTCGATTATAGATGCTTGTAAACAATTTAAAAGAGTGGACTGTTTTTCTTGAGAAATATCGAGTAAAATATGATTACAAATATCTTTGTCGCTTAAAATGCCGAGTGCGCGAAATAGGACAAATAATTCGATAGGTTGTTTGATTCTAGGTATCGAGACATACAAACCATTACCGAATCCATTATTTTTACTTGCAATCATCATATCGATTTGTTTAGGAGAAATACATTTGAAATCGGGAACGGATTTGATTTCCGCGAACCAATTCCATTTGGTCGTATTTTTCCCGTCAAAACAATAGATTCTGTTTTCCGCTGCGCGCTCTTGTCCAAGAACCGTTTTTTCAGATCCTTTGATAATGAAGTATCCGCCACAATCGAAATGACATTCGCCAGTTAGTTTATCATCAATATGTTTGTTTTGATTCAAAATACAAATAGAAGATTTCAACATAATCGGCATTTTTCCGATATTGATTTTAGGTAAATGTTTTTTGATGATTTTAGGAGTTTCCATATTTTCCGTATCCCGTACAATATATTGAACTTGAAGGTCAATTGTCATATTTGATGCATAAGTGAAATTACGAAGTTTTGCTTCGTGAGGAAGCATAATTTTTGTAGCGCCATTATTTTCGTGAATTTGAGGTGGATATAATTTGAAATTCTCGAAGGAAATCTCGATTTCTAGGAAATATTTTTCTTTTTCTGGAATATAATCATTTTCTGAATGAACAATTACTGGATTAAACATTTGAATTGTTTTTTGAACCTGGTAATTAATAAAATGATTGTATGATTCGATTTGATGGCGAACGAGACGTTCCAAATGTTTCCCGCGAAAATAAGATTCGATTAAAGTATATGGTTCTTCTATATATTCTTCCAGATGAGAAAGAATATTGGAAATATCTGTGTTTTCTGTTATAGGTGCTGATTCAATCATTTTTTTCACATCGTTATTTATCTGATCTATTACTTCGTCAACCTTTTTATTTGTTTTCTGATCCATATTTTTTTCTACTTTTTTGGATGATTCATTGACTATTAATCTTATCTTTCTGGCTTTTTTTGGTTTTTCGTCATTCTTTTTCCCATTTTTTTCGCCAGATTTTTGCACTTCGGAAAATGCTGATATATTTGATGAATTTATCTTTTCCATAATTGTGGGAACATTCACCGAAGACATAATAGATGCATCACAATTCATATTGAAAATATGTATTAAAATAATTATACGTTTTATTGTTTATATCATTTCTCGATCAATTTTATAGAAAATTGCTCCTTTCGTTTTCCACCATTTTTGTAATTATAATCCATAAAATTATCTATATAATTATAATTTTATGAAAAATATATAGATAGATATTTTTTATATATTTATAAAATTCTGATAAAATGAATAATGCAAAAATAGATGATTTTATACATTTTCTAGATTTTTATAAATCGAAAAAATGTCTAGGATATAAGGATTTGATCAATATAATTCAAATGACAAATTTAGATTATATAGAAAATAAATATTATGAAAAATCCTATTGTGGAAAATCAGGGGAAAATCAAACATTTTATTCATTGAATGAAGCTTCAAAATGGAATCCAATCAACAAAGACGAAATATATGATTATCAATTATGGCAAAAAAAACATCAAGTAAATTTAAATGCACCAACCGCATTATCCAATATTTTAATTACTAAACCTTCTATAAAAAATAATGAAAAAAAGGAGAAGAAAGAAATTTTGGTTTCAGTAAAAAATATTTCTGATATTTTAAAAATAATTAATGATAATGAATATAATGAAAATATAGAATATAATATTGATTTGAAATCACTGATTAATATAAAACCAGAATTGGAGCAATTAAACAATATGATAGGAATTGAATCATTGAAATCTAATATTTTAGATCAATTATTTTATTTTATACAAAATTTACATATAAATAATTTAACAAAAGATAGTGAATTCAAACATACTGTTATATGTGGACCACCAGGAACAGGAAAAACAGAAATCGCAAAAATAATAGGTAAAATGTTTTCAAAATTGGGTATTTTAAAAAATAATATCTTCAAAAAGGTCACAAGAAATGATTTAGTCGCGGGATATTTAGGTCAGACTGCAATGAAAACAAAGGCAGTTATAGAAGAATGTTTAGGTGGAGTATTATTTATTGATGAGGCTTATTCTTTGGCAAATTCAAATAATGGTGATTTAGATAGTTTTTCAAAAGAATGTATAGATACATTGTGTGAATCATTGAGCGATAAAAAAGATGAATTAATGGTAATTATTGCAGGTTATGAAGATGATTTGAATCGTTGTTTTTTTGAAGCAAATAAAGGTCTCTCATCTAGATTCATATGGAGATACAAAATAGATGATTATACGGCAAAAGAATTGTTTGAAATATTTAACAAGAAAATCAGAGAAACAGATTGGCAGATTTTGAATGAAACGGATATTAATTTGAAATGGTTTGAAATAAATAGAACAGAATTCATTAATTATGGTAGAGATATGGAATTACTTTTTTCCTATACAAAAATAGCACACGCGCGGAATATATTTGGAAAACCACAGCAATTGAGAAAAAAAATATCGAAAGATGATTTGGAAAATGGATTCAAAATGTTCAAAATGAATGCCAAAACAAAAACCAAAACACCTTATGGACTTTATGTATAAAAAATACGGTGTATACTAGTTTTTTTTATATTTTTATTTTCGTATTCTCTAATATAATGAGCGGAAAAATTATTACAGTCCATCCAGATTTATTTAATTTTTCATCAAAAAACAAAACAAAAAAAGAAAAACCACGTTCGAAAGAAATCAGAATGAAAAATAATAAGACAGTTAAAAATGCAAAGAAGCATATTTTACAAGAGTTGAGAAGACGTCAAGAAGAAAATATGAATCAATTATTTCAAAATAAATCTTTTGGCGAATCAACAACATCAAAAGAGACAAAACTAGCGAATAATGATTTTGAACAATCAATTGATTTTTTGACATCATTTACAAAAGATTTTGATGAGAAAAAACAAATGGAAAAAATGAATAAAAATCATACGTTCAAAAAAAATCCAGAAGTGGATTTACAATCTCTTTTATATAGTAATAATATTGATGTTTTTGATAAAAATATTGACTACCCTTTAGAAAATGTTAGTAATAATCTTGAATTAGAAAATACAAGTCAGAATATTTTTTTAAAACCCCGTGTTCCATTACCACAGCCTGAATGGGGATGTCTAAAAAACGGAAAATTACAAACATATCGTATGTGGAAAAAACAGACCCAAAAAAATTTACCATCTATTGGTAATTTATCTTTTACACCTACAATCATTGTAAATGCTGATGAACAAAATGCAATGCAGCCAAATAATTTTCATTTAGCAAATACCAGCTCATCATCAGAAAAATCATTTATTCCTTCTTCTATATCAAATAAAATAGAATCTAGAGAACCATTTTCACATTCAATGCCATATCAAACCCAACAAGATGAAAAAATAAAATTATTGAGCGAAATGAAACAAACAATGCAAAAAATGAAGAATGCAAATAATATGAAGAATAAAAAATCTCTTAAGCAAAAAAAAACAGTGCGGAGAACTTTTCATATTGGAAAGTCGAAAACAGTCCCAAAAATTTCGGTTCTCGTTACAAATAAATCAATACGTAAAAATGTAACTACGAAAGCAACTCTTTTGAAACAAACTCCTATTGGTGAGATACGAAAATATTTAATAAAAAAAGGTTTAATCAAAGTTGGTTCAACCGCACCAAATGATGTATTAAGAAAAATGTATGAATCAGTTGCACTTATTGGTGGAGATATAAATAATTATAATCCGGAGAATTTATTATACAATTATTTTAATGGTAAATAATTATTCTATTATAGAATAAAACATAAACCAATGAATGCAAATGATGAGAGAATATAAATTGTAACTGCAAATGAAGAAATTTTTTCTTTTTCTTTTTCAATCGAATAATATATTTCTTCTGGTTCTATGATTATTTTTTTTCTTTTTAGATGAATTTTATTTTCAAAATATTGTTCTCTAAAATTGGACTCAATATCACAGAAAAATCCATAATCATTATCTTCCATAGTTTCTTCTTTTATTGTTTGCATTTGTTATACTATCATTGAATAATTAAAATATTTTAATTTTATTTTATGATAATCAATTTTATAGAAATGTATAGTTTTTCTTCATCAAAAAGAAAAAATTCTATGAAAAATATATTTGGTGAAATTTTGATTCAAAGTTCTGTTGTTCCCCCAAAAACAGTGCCTTTATTAAAACCTATTCCAAATTCAACTCCTGTTTCAATCCCAATTGATACAAATACGTATTTAAATAATTTTGTAGCTACGCCAACAAATCCAAATCCTTCTCTTCCTACACAATACTTTAATGGTATTCAATTAAAGACATTATATAATGTGCCAAATATTCCTGTTGTTGCTGGTAAAAAACAAGTATTGATTGCAATCATTATTGCTTATTCTTATCCCAATTTGATCCAAGATTTGAAAAAATATTGGCAAAATTGCAGTAATTTTGGATCTAATTCAAATCCTCCAACAGTCAATGTTCATACAATGTCAGGTGCTACTTTTAATGCAGGCTGGGCAGTAGAGGAATGTTTAGACGTTCAAATGGTGTGTACAATAAATCCCAATGCAAATATATGGGTAGTAGAAGCTAAATCTAGCTCTACAGCAGATTTATTAGCGGCAGTTCAATATGCAAATATCACTTTACAAGCAGATGTATTATCAATGTCTTGGGGAGGTAATGATGGTCCGTTTTTATCAAATACAGTAAACAATAGTTATTTTACGGATGCATCAAAATGCTATTGTGCGTCAAGTGGAGATTCAAATACAGTATCTTGGCCGGCGGTTTCAACAAATTGTATTGCAGTTGGAGGAACAACTCTTTTATGGACACCAAATGCACCAAACCAAAGAACAGAATTTACGTGGGTAAATGCAGGTTCAGGATATTCGATTACTTTTCCGACACCAAGTTATCAATCACAACAAAATACAAATGCAAAAAGATGTATTCCCGATATTAGTTTAATTGCAGGTGTAAGTTCATTGGTTTATATTTATTGCAGTTGTGGAACTAATAATCCTTGGATACCAGTTTCAGGAACGTCTGTATCAAGTCCAATTTTTGCGGCGATTGTTTCTATTGCTGATCAAGGGCGTTTTAATCAAGGTAAATCGGCTTTAACAAGTGTATATAGCAAAACACCATTGACTCCGAACACTTCTATACCACCGTCCAATAGTTTACAAAATTATTTATATAAAACAATTTTGACACATCCTAGTGAATATTCTGCAGATTTTAATGATATTACAATTGGTAATGATACAGCTGGTGGAAGTTCTCCAATTTATAATGCGGCAACAGGTTTTGATGTAGCTACTGGAATTGGTTCTCCAAATGTAGCGGCATTCTGTGCAGATTTATTGAATATATAAAGAATGTAAAATTGATATGAATTTTATTTATTATTATTTTTTCATCAAAATAAATATAATAATAATGAAAATGAGTTTTCCTAAAATTTATCCATATCCTAATTCTACTCCTACTCCTTCTTCAAATAATACAGTAATTATAAATGAAAAAAATCATGATTATACATTTGTAAATAAAAAGAATAAAAATAAAAATAAAATAATACCAAAAAAAGAAACAAAAATAAACTCATTTATGGAACCTGATACATTACCAATTATTGAAATGACAAAAATAAAACCACAAATAAAACCACAGATAAAACCACAGATAAAACAACAAATAAATAAAAAAGAAGAATGGAAAGACGATTATTATTCAGATATAGATGAAGTAGACGAATATATTATTTAGAAAAAATATACTGATATATGCAGTAATCAAAATTGATATAAAAAAATAACTATATACATTATAGGTTCTCCATAAAAATCAAATATATGTCATCATCTATTTATGAAGATTACTTTAAATTAACAAATGATTATCAACAACAATATGGTAAAAATACAATTGTTTTGATGCAAGTGGGTGCATTTTTTGAAGTATATGGTATAAAAAACAAAGAAACAAATGAAATAACAAATAGTCAAATTACAGAGTTCTCGCAATTCTGTAATTTGAATATTAGTGAAAAAACTAACGGACACGTAATGGCAGGATTTCGCGATTATACTTTAGAAAAATATTTACAAAAAATAGCTGAAAATGGCTATACTGCTGTTATATTTATTCAATTAAAAGAGGGTAAAACAATAAAACGAGTTCTCCATTCAATTCAATCACCTGGAACTTTTTTATCTTATGAAACAGATAGTTCTCCACAAATGACAAACCATATAATGTGTATTTGGTTAGAAAAAACACGACCTCTCCTAAAAAAGCAGGATTCTCTCATTTGTGGTTTTTCCGTAGTAAACATATTTACTGGAAAAACCTATATTTATGAATATGAGATTCCTTATACATTGAATCCAACTACATTTGATGATTTAGAAAGAGCAATTTGTATATTTGCACCAAGTGAAGTAATATTAATATCTAGTTTTGATGAAGCGACAACAAATACGATTATACAATATTCAGGAATAAAAACAACGACAATTCATAAAATCAATGTTTCAGAAAGAGGTGAGCTTACAAACGAGAACAAAATAAAGGCAAAAAAATGTCAAAATCAGAATTTTATTCAGCATATTATTGGGATTTTTTTCGGAGAAGAAACTTATCAAATTTGCGGCGAATTTCAGGAATATCCTTTAGCAACACAATCATTTTGTTTTTTATTGGATTTTATAAAAGAACATAATCCAAATTTAGTAAAAAAAATTGCAATTCCTGTTTTCAATAATTCCTCTAGTCGAATGATTTTAGCAAATCATACTTTGAAACAGTTGAACATAATAGATGATCAATCTAGCGATGGAAAGAGAACCAAACGTTTATCATCTATTTTATCCTTATTAAATCAATGTAGTTCGGCAATAGGTTCTCGTTTATTTCAATCGCAAATTACAAATCCTATATTTGATGAAGAATGGCTAAATAAAGAATATGAAATGACGGCGAATTTTTTATCGCCTGATTTTTTTCCAATTGTAAAGTCCTTTAGGAAACAATTATCGGAAATTCGTGATATTGAAAAATTATGCCGACAATTGATTAGTAAGAAAATATATCCTGCATCGATTTTTTATTTATATAAATCGGTTGAAATAATTCAACAAATCAATGTTTGTTTATTTGAAAATCAAGAAATATTAGAATATTTATGTAGTGATTCTCAGGTTCTCCATTCAAATAAAAAAATATTGGAAAAACAAAATTGTTGGAATCAAATCGATTCATCGACAAAAGCATTTTGTCAATTCATTGAATCGCAGTTTCACATTGAGCGTTGTCGAGGTATCCATTCAGCGAATATATTTGATGAAAATATTATTCGTCAAGGCGTTTCACATAATTTGGATGCAGTTCTCCTAAAATATAATGAGAACCTAGAATTATTTGATAAAATAAGAGAATATTTGAATCAATTGATTAAAACTGCGGAAAAAAATCAGGAACTTGATCACGTGAAAAAACACGAGACTGAAAAGAGCGGGTTCTCCTTGATTATTACAAAAACTCGCGGAAAATTATTGAAAACTGTTTTTGCGAATATGCTAAAGGAGAATCCAGAATCAACTGTAGAAATAGAAGGTAAAAAAATCCAAGTAAAGGATATTCGTTTACTATCAGCAACTGGGTCAAACGATGAAATTACATTTTCATTATTAACACAAACCACGAAAAATATTTTGTTTCTAAAAGAAGAAGTAAATAAAGAAACGGCTAAAGTTTATCAAGAAATTTTATCAGTTATTGAAAGAGATTGGTTTCAATGTTTAGAGAACCTGACAAAATATGTTGGAAAAATCGATGTAATTACAACAAAAGCGTTTATTGCAAGAGAATATAATTATTGTCGTCCAGAAATTGTAGAAAATTCTCCTAAATCTTTTTTGAACGCCGAAAATTTGAGACATCCATTGATAGAACATATAAATACAAATGAAATCTATGTTCCAAATGATATATGCATAGGCGCCACTGCTACGCAGGGCGATCTTGGGATAGACCCGCCTTCGGCGGGTCATCTCCAAGATCCGCCGAAGGCGGCACAAAATACCATACTTCCAGCAGCAGACGGTATTCTCCTCTTTGGAACAAATGCTGTAGGGAAAACATCGCTTATTCGTGCTATTGGTATTACTCTTATTATGGCACAATGTGGTTGTTTTGTTCCTTGTTCTAGATTCCAATATAAACCATATACAGCGATTTATAGTCGAATTTTAGGAAATGATAATTTGTTTAAAGGTCTTTCTACTTTTATGGTGGAAATGAGCGAACTACGTACAATTTTGAAAATGGCGGATGAAAATAGTCTAATTTTAGGAGACGAGTTAGCAAGTGGAACTGAAAATGAATCTGCACTTAGTATTTTTGCAAGTGGTTTGATCGATTTACATAAAAAGAAGGCGAGTTTTATTTTTGCCACCCATATGCACGAAATTGTACATTTTGAAGAAATCGGTGAATTAGAAAAGTTGGCTTTGAAACATTTAGAAGTTTATTATGACCGAGAACAAGATTGCTTGGTTTATAATCGTAAATTGAAAGAGGGTGCTGGAAATCGTATGTATGGCTTGGAAGTTTGTAGGTCACTTCATATGCCCGAAGATTTTCTAGAAACGGCGATGAAAATACGTGGTAGATATTTTCCAGAAACAGGAGGAGAACTTTCAATGAAACCGTCGCATTTCAATAGTAAAAAAATAAGGGGTCTATGTGAAATATGTAAGGTGGAATTATCTGAAGAAACGCATCATATGAGTCCTCAACGAGATGCAGATAAAAATGGATTTATCGGAACTTTTCATAAAAATCATCCGGCAAATTTGCTTGCAGTTTGTGAAAAATGCCACGATAAAATTCATAAAACTCCGGAAAAAGAAAAACAAGTTCGTAAAAAAACGACCAAGGGATATATGTTAGCTACTGTTTGATTATTGGTAATATTCAAGGGTTTATAAAATTGATATAAATATTATTTGGTTTTAAATATAACAAACGATAAATATGGAATTTTTAAAATCATCTGAACCTGAACCTCAAAATGACGTCATTGTCGAATTGAAACCTACAATTGAAGTGAAAAATACAGATGGAATGACATTTCTACAATCCATTGCAGATAATTCTATTGATCTTATTTTGACTGACCCACCGTATATTATTTCCAGAGAATCAGGTATGAATACACATTATGAAACCGTGAAAGCTAATGAAGAAAACAAAGTAGAATTTGTCAAAACGGAAGAAGAATGGATTCAGTATAAAAAAGAAAACAAAATAAAAACGGATGACAAAAAGAAAGAGAATTATCTAAAATACGGCACAATTTATGGGAAAAAATATTGCGTAAAAACGGATTATGGTGATTGGGATAAAGATTTTACTGTAGAAATATTGGATACATTTGTTGGTGAATACTATAAAAAATTAAAAAAAGGGGGAACCCTCATTTTATTTTTCGATTTATTTAAAATTACAATATTAAAAGAAATAATGGAAAAACATAAGTTCAAACAAATAAGGTTCATTGAATGGATTAAAACAAATCCTCAGCCTATCAATTCAGCCGTGAATTACTTGACAAATTGTCGCGAAATTGCCCTTTTAGGAATCAAAGGTGCAAAACCAACATTCCATAGTAAATACGATAATGGTATTTATCATTTTCCGCTACAGGGTGGTGTCAATCGGTTTCATCCTACACAAAAATCATTACCACTATTTGAAGAATTAATTAAGAAACATAGTAATGAAGGGGATACAGTGCTTGATACATTTTTAGGTGGTGGAACAACTGCAGTAGCGTGTAGAAATACAAAAAGACATTTCAAGGGATGTGAAATATCGAAGGAATATTATGATAAAATGCAAGAATTATTCAGTTTTTCGTAAGGTTCTCCTTAATTCACCTAAAATAGGTAAAGTTATAGTAATATATAAATATATTTTGCGATTGAATTCGACGGGGTCATACCAATAGGTCTCTTTTTTTGTCTTGATATCAGAAATATCTAATGCAACTTTTTCCCAAGGAAATTCAAAAGGGAACATTTGATATTTTTGTAGATTTTTTGCAGAATATATTTTCCCGTTTTTTATTTCGTCTTTGAAAATTTGTCGCTTTTGTAGATTACAATGATTGCATAATGGTTGAAAATCGTCCATAACCTGTGTTTTTGTATCCAAAACACGTGCATCGTTATAAATATCATTTTTATGATCACATATGATTTCAGAACGAGAACCACAGGATACACACGCATTTTTTTTAATTTCTTTATCAATTTCCTTACGAATTGGTCGTTTGACTATATTTTCGCGCTTGGAATGGACAAAAATACCGAGAATTCCTTTTTTTGTTTTATTCTCTTCGAGAAATTTTGCTAAAATATCAGGATTAATGGAATCTTCTGTATTTTCTGAATATACCTTTACTCCTTTGTTTGTAACAGATGTATAGTTGAATTTTTTTCCGCACCAACGATCGCCAATACCATTATCTCCCCAATCAAGTTTTTTATGGGGTCTTAATAGATCTCGGGGGATAATTTTCGAGAAATTTTCGGAAAGTTCAATAACGATTTCTTCAATACTTTTTTCGCTTGCCTTTTCATTAGTATTATCACCAATCTTTTCCATAATTATATGTTCCATATAAAGATATTGTTTTTAATGCAAAAAAAACAATATCCAATTTTGTATTTCGATTTTACAAATAAAAATTCTCTAAATAAACAAATGTCTAACAATCAAAGATGATAAATCATACAATTTTTTATCTAGACACCAAAACAATTACCATAACATTTTCCTTGATAATAATAAAAATCCTTATTCAATAAAGACGGATCATTATAATTTGATTTCATTTTCACACCTTGCTGATTTCCTGAAACACATTTAGCTCCTCCTAAAAGCACACAGCAACTAGTTGATGCACAAACATCTTTATCTAAATGATTACATTTTTGTTCTATCAAATCCGGATTATTTTTACTTTGTTCACAGAACCCACCTAAACTAGAAGCAGTATCATATACAGGTGCATTAATACTCATTCCAGTGGTTCTTGATAAATATACACTATCTTCATAATTTGGAACAAAGGTTGATGGTCCATATGGAAAACTATACGGATTATGATATGTAGAATAACCCTGTGTTCCTTTATTTGGTAAATATATTTGATTTCCACAAGCATCCATTACCATAATTTTACTGAAACTAGTATCATCAACGCCATTATTTTTTATATCTGCAGCTGAATCGTGATATTGTATATTTAAATTATCTGGCGTATAGCGTAATGCAGTATTATCGGTAAATTCATTTTTTGCATCTATATCTGCTTGAGTTTGCGAAAATGTAGCAACGCCCTTTGTATTTGAATTATCGGCCAAATAATTTTTATTTGAGTTTGTAATTACATTGGAATAATTCACAGTCATATTTTGATAGGCTTCGTGATTTTTCATAGAAAAATAAAGGGATACAAAAAATATAGTGAATAATGAGAACAGAACCAATAAATAATTCATTTTTTTAATATATAATGTTATATTTTTTCAGTGTTGCTAAAATGATAAATTTATTTTTTTGTAAAATTGATTTAGAATTTATCTATTAAAATATATATTATACATTCAATAATGATTATTCCAGTTAAATGTTTTACTTGTGGAAATGTTCTCGCAAATAAATACAGATTTTATTTAGATGAGGTAAAACGTATTAAATTACAAAATGGACAACAAATAGATAAGGTTCTCTATCTTACTGAAAAAAATATAGAAAAAACGGCTGAAGGGCAAGTGTTGGATACTTTAGGATTAAAGAATCTATGTTGCAGAAGACATATGTTGACACACGTAGATATTGAATAAAAAGAATAAAAATATATAATGATAGTATATAAAGTATAAAAAATGGCAACAAAAAATATTTACAGACGTTCAAAAAAAAGTAAAGGTAAAAAATCGAGAAAAATGCGTTCAAAGATGAGAGGAGGAGGTTGTGGTTGTAGTGCAAAAAACCCTTTTTTTTCTGGAGGTTCTCCATTTGGACCACCAAGTTTTGAAAATGTTCCAATTTCTGCCTATTACCAATTTAATCCACATACTGTAGCGACTGATCCTCAAATGGTAGCTAATATTACGGATGAAAGATTAGCTGCAAGTCCTTTGTATAATCCGTTATCTACACAACTTGGTGGAAAAAAGAAACGTTCAAAAAGAATGAGTAAAAAAATGAAAGGAGGTAATTTAATGAATATCATTAGTTCTCTTAATTTGAATAATAATTTACCAAATACAAATGCCAGTTTATTTGGAACATCAAATATAGGTCCAGTTTCACAATTATATAATAATAGCTCTTATGTATCTACATTGAATCCAAATTTAGCATCAATTAATGATTTTCATAATGTTTATCGACCATTAGTATAAATTTAGGAAATTGATATCAATAATATATAGTTATAAATTATATATTATTATCATTATAATGAAATTAGTAGGTTTGAAAAATCTCTGCACACCTGCATATTTATATTTAGTTATAAATATATTTGCATTATGTATTATTGCATATCAAAATTATGGTAATGTGACAACTTATTGTGTTGGTTCTTTTGATTGTAATGTAAATAATGTCTATTTGATTTTTGTTATCAAATTTATTTATGTACTATTCTGGACTTGGATATTGAATATTCTTTGCTCATATGGCTATACTGGATTATCTTGGATTTTGTTCTTAATACCTTTTATTTTAATGTTTATTTTTATTTCTTATATTATGATAGCATAATAATATATATATTTATAGATGGATAATACAAATAATCAGCTTACAGAAAAATTAAATTCTTCTTTAGAAATAAATAATATTTTTGAAAAAAACAGATTAGAAGATTTGAAAAAATTTTTGAAAAAGAGAGAGAACCTCAATAATTTCAATGTATATTTGATATATTTTTTTCATTTAGTTCAATCTGCTGGAATTCTTACTACAACATTAGCGGCTGGTTATGATTTAAAATATTTGGTTTGGGTAGGTGTATCATTAAATGCAGCTGCCACGTTGATTAATATTTTTGAAAAAACAAATAATTCAATATCCAATAAATTATTAGAAAATATAACAGAAATTAAAAATGGAAATTATTTAGATGAATCTAATTTGGTAGATCCCGCAGATGATATTGAAAGTAAAAAATAATAAATATGTGTTGCTCTAAATATCAATATATGTATTGATCTCTGGTTTCTCTAAAGTTTGATATATGAATTTCATTTTCTGAAATATTTCAATTGGAATAAAATGATGAATATTTTTATAAACCTTTTTCATATAATTATTTTTTTTTGAAAGGGCATCAATACATAAATCGCGTTTATCATATGTGTTTTTACTATGACTGATTGCTATAAGAATTTTTTCCGAATCAAATGCAATCATTGGATTGGTAAAATCTTTTGTAAATTCTTTTTCTTCTCCACAACAACAATTATCGTCATATCGATTTTCTTGTAAATATTCCTTTTTATAAGCCATACAATTATTTGTTGAATGATTCGGAATTTTATATTTGAATCTGAATAATTGGTCAAAATAAAAATCATACATATAAATATCGCTTACTCCGCCAATTAAATATTCGGATTCTGATAATTTTTCAACAGTATGTGAAATGCGTTCAGGTGGAGAATAATCATCGTCATCAAAACAAATGATAATATCACCCGAACAATTATCATTTCCTAAATTTCTGAGACCCCCTAATTTTTTTTCTGAATACTCTATGTATTTTATTGGATATAGTAATGTGCTCTCTGTGAAAAAGGTTTCAAGTTGGATTTTATTTTCCTTTGCATTTTTAAAATGCTGAGAACCTTCAACAATAATCCATTCTTTTATATTGTTATATGTTTGTTGTTTTATAATTTCATATAATATTTTCATTGATTTAAATCTTGAGTGTTGAGTAATGGTTAAAATAGACACACTAGGATTTTGCATTAGAACAATGAGTATGCAATTATATTTTTATATGGTTTTATGTATTTATTTTGATAGTTTGTAAATCACGATTAGAAACAATAGTATTATTTTGTAATAATTCAGAAAATTCAATCAATAATTCTTTATTTTTAGTCAGTATAACCTTTGCTTCATTATATGCATCTTTTACTAAATTTAAAGTTTCTTTATCTACCAAATATTTTGTATTTTCAGAATACTTTTCTCCTAAAAAAGGATTAGAATTATCTTCAATATTTTCATTAAAAAATACTTCTAGTTTATCTCCCATACCAAAATTTCCTACCATTCGTTTGGCAATGTTATTTGCCTGTTTTAGATCTTGAATTGCACCTAAACTAACAAAATCATTTCCATAATATATTGACTCTGCAGCTTTTCCGCCCATTGCTATAATCAAACGTTTTTTGAGAAAATCTTTTGTATATAAACCACTTTCTTTTATTTCTGGTTTTTCTGAAAAAAGAGTGTATCCGCCAGCTCCATTATATGTAGGCTGAATTGATGCTTTTTGAAAATTGAAATATTCAGCAAATAATAATACCAATAAAGAATGACCACTTTCATGTATTGCAACTCTTTCTCTTGTTAAAGGTCCAACTTTTGCATTCGTTTTTATTAACCCAACGATTGATTTTTCAAATGCGTCATAAATATATTTTTCTTGAATAACAGTATAATTATTTCTTATTGAAAGAATGGCAGCTTCGTTTATTAGATTTTTTAATTGGGCACCAGAAAAACCATCTGTTAATTCAGCTATAGAAGATATGTCTACTTGTTTATCAAATTGTTTACTATGAAAATAAAATTCCAATATTTTTACTCTTGATTCTTTATCCGGAAGTGGAACTCTGATTATTCTATCAAATCTACCTGGTCTTAATAATGCTTGATCCAAAACATCTTTACGATTGGTAGCTGCTATTACTAAAATATCATCATTATTATTGAATCCATCCATTTCATATAATAATTGATTTAGCGTTTGTTCTCTTTCATCATTAGCCATATTTGCACCTGCTCCTCTTTGTCTTCCTACTGCATCAATTTCATCAATAAATAAAATACAAGGTCTATTTTTTCTGGCTGAATTAAATAATTCTCTTACACGCAATGCTCCCATACCTACAAATAATTCTACAAATTCGGAACCGGATATAGATATAAAAGTTGAATCTGTTTCTGTAGCAATTGCTTTTGCTAAAAGGGTTTTACCTGTACCAGGTGGACCTTCTAAAAGTATTCCTTTTGGCATATCCGCACCAATTAATTTGTATTTTTCTTTGTTTTTAACATATGATATTACTTCTTTACATTCATCAATAACTTCAGGACTTCCTGCCCAATTAGAAAAAGAAACATTTGGTTTTATAAAATTATCAGTATCTTTTTTTTGGAAATTGGGAATCATATTAAAAATATTATTGCCATTAGTATTATTATTCATTCTATTCATATTAGAAGGTGGTTTATTGAGGTTTCTTAATGAAGAAAATAAAGAAAGAAAAATGAATATAGGTAGTGAGTAACTAACAATTGTTGCTAAAATGCTTAAAATATGTTCAATATTTGCAATAATTTCTGGTCTAAAATTAACAAAATAAATCGGTATATGTGATTCTGAAGTTTTTTCTACTAAATTTGGTAGAATAATAGGATTGATATCAGAAATATGATAATGGATATATGGTATATTGTCCTTTGGTAAATTGTCAACCGTTACTAATTCTTTATAATCAGTATTAATGAGAATTTTTGAAATTTTGTTATCTAAAACGTTTTTAATGACATCATTATAATTATCTTTTTGTAAGTAGTATTTGAATTTATGTATTAGATTTAAATCTTCATAATAGTCATTTATCATCATAGGACTATTTATTATTTGTTTCCTTCTATATAGATTATTGTTTTGAAATGCATTGTTATTAGATAGTAAATAAGTTGTAATTAATATTACAAAATTAATCATTTTGTTTATAGTATATCTAAATGTTTAGATTATTATGTAATTATAATAATTTAAAAATATCTGCATTAATTTATAAATGTTTAAACTAATTTTATTAACGTTATTTTCAACAAATATAACATATGGTTTTATGCCAGCAAAAACTATACGAAAAACATATACTTCTTTATTTGATGGTAAAAAAATACCGGATAGTAATGATATTTCGAATGAAAATCATAAACATTGGTATGTTATTGGAGAAAAAAGAGAATTTCTTTCTAACAAATTATACAAAAAAACAGTATGGAATAATGATTATGTTGTTTGGAAAAATGAGGATAATTATTTTGCAATGGATAATCATTGCAGTCATCGTGGTGCTTCTTTATCAAATGGTCAATTAATCAATCATAATGTTGCGTGTCCTTATCACGGTTATGAATTTAATAGTAGTGGAGTATTATGTATGGTTCCTGGATTAACTTTTAAAAACAACAAATGTCAAAATATTAAATCATATCAAATAAGGGAACAGAATGGTTGGGTTTACCTAAATATTAATGCTACTTTAGATAAACCCATTTTGCCTATATTTGAAGAACCAGAAGCGAAAGACGAAAATTGCACAGTCAATTTACTGAATATTCCATTCAAATCTTATGCTCGTCTTGTTTCTGAAAATTCATTAGATGTTATGCATATTGCCTATGTTCATTCTTTCGGAAATGTGCAAGTTCCTAGTCCCATTTATGAAAATCCACCTAAATTATGTGATGATTATCCATATCATTATAAAACAGAATATGTTTATGTTTCTGGAGAAAATTCAATTGCAAAAAAAATATTTAATAGCAGTTTTTTAAATGTAGATGTTGAATTCGTTTTGCCCCATTTACAAATAGTGAGAGTAAAATTTGATAAATATGTAAGTACTATTATAACTTTTGTTACACCAATAAATATGACACATTCACAAGTATATATGAAAACATATCGTAGTTATTGGTTTATACAAAATGCTTCTAATTTATTTGAGAAATTTTATAATTATGTATTTGATCAATTTACGGATAATGTAATGAGAGATACTATTATGCAAGATAAATTTGTTGTTGAAAATATTAAACCAGAACATATGGATGGTATTTTTAATATGAAATTTGATAAACCTGGAAATGTATATCGTCAATTATATAAAAAAATTATACATAAAATTTAAAAAAACTTAAAAAATAATTGAAATAATAGCATAATACACAATGCAATTATTTCAATTTGGTCTTCTCATATTTGGTATTATTAATACAATTGCATATAAAAATATAAATTTACATAATAAAATTACAACCATAAAGTCAAATTTAGCAATTTCAAATAATAATCAAACATTTATCAAAAATATATTTTATCATCCAAAAAAAATACAAAGTTTGTTTAAGCTTGTGCGAAGTAATAATATTATCCCAACTACTTTATTATGTTTCTCAGGCGGATGGATAATAAATCCTTCTATTTACAATTTATTAAATTCAAACACATTTATTGTATCAATACTAATTACTGTTTTGATTATGTCTGCAAGTATGGTAATAAATGATATATATGATATTGAAATAGATAAAATTAATAGTCCAAATCGACCTTTAGTAAATGGTGAAGTGAAAATATCTGAAGCATTTGTATTATTTTTATTATTAATAGGAACGAGTGAATATTTGAGTATATTTTATTTAACTGATAATTTGAAATTTTTTATTCAATTGGCAATTATTCAGATTATTTTTTATACACCTATTCTCAAGAGAATTGTAATTATAAAAAATATATCCTGTGCTGCAATGGTTTCATTTTCTTTATTTTTTTCAGGGTTAGCTTCTTCTAAAACAATAATTGGTTCTAATCAAAATCTTGGCCTTCTTTGTGTTGCAATAAGTGTTATTTTCTTTGGTTCTTGGTGTAATGAATTGTTATTAGATATACAAGATAGAGAAGGAGATATAAATAACAAAATAATAACAATTCCTACATTGATTGGAAATAAATATTCTTGGTTATGTTCAAAATATATTTTGAACTTCAATATCATTACAAATACAATTATAATTGATAATTTATATAATAATCAAGTTGCGATTTTTTTGCCAATTATTTTTTCTCCTTTGATAATGAATTTATATAAGATAAAAAAAGATTGTTATTCTAAAGAATCGATTGCAAATTATATGAAATACTCAAATTATCCATTATTTCTATTACTAATATATTTATGTGTTATTGCAAGATTTTTTAGTTGATATTTGGATTGAGAGAGACCAAGAAGTGAAATGATTAGATTATAAAATCAATAAAATTGATGTAAAAAACAATAATATAAAAATACACACATATCATATATTATCAAGCGTCAATATGAATCCCAAAATTAATGAACAATTAGAAAATGGCGATGTTTTTACATTTACTCTTTCTGGATTAAATGTATCTTTAGCAAATGCTATTCGTCGAACTATTTTATCAGATATTCCGACAGTCGTGTTTTTCACAGAAACATATAATGATAATAAATGTGCCATAGAGGTAAATACGTCTCGTCTACATAACGAAATTATAAAACAACGTCTTTCTTGTATACCTATTTATCAGACAGATCTAACAGTTTTGCCTGGTAATTATTTATTGGAAGTTGATGTAAAAAATGATACGGATAATATTATGTATGTTACGACTGAACATTTCAAAATTTTAAACAAGACGACCAATAATTATTTGAAAAGAGAAGAAGTCGCGCAAATATTTCCTCCAGATCATTTGACAAATTCTTATATTGATTTTGTCCGTCTTCGACCAAAAATTGGTGATTCTATTCCTGGCGAACAATTGAAATTGAAATGCGAATTTTCAGTTAGCTCAGCAAAAGTAAACAGTATGTTTAATGTCGTTTCAAAATGTTCTTATGCAAATACACCAGATATGGTGAAAATAAATAATATTTGGGAAGAATTACAGCAAAAATATGCATCTCAAGAAATGACAAGAGAAGAAATTGAATTTGAAAAAAAGAACTTCTATATTTTAGATGCACAACGACATTTTCTTCCAGATAGTTTCGATTTTATAGTACAATCATTAGGTGTGTTCACAAATCAAGAAATTGTTAAAAAGGCGTGTGTTATTTTACAAAATAAATTCGTCGATTTGATTCAAGCAGTAGAATCAGATACAATTGTTATTAATACAAGTGATGTGGTTTCCGAATATTCAATGGTAGAAAATTCATATGACATAATATTAGAAAACGAGGATTATACAATTGGAAAAGTGTTAGAGTATATTTTATACGAAAAATATTACCAAGATGAAAAAACACTTACCTTTTGTGGTTTCAAGAAATTTCATCCACATAATACAGATAGTCATATTCGAATTGCATTTGCAGAAGCAGTTGATAAATCAATGGTGAAGAATTATTTCTATAGTGCTTGTGTAGATGCACAGGATTTTTATAAAAAAGTCTATGGAATGTTTTAGATAGTTGGAAATATTATTATTATTATTATTGTGATTTTCAAATTCTGTAATTATTGTAATGAATTATAAAAATGATTTGTTTTTTGTTGTTTTTTTATTGATTCATTCAAGTAATTCATTGATGATTAATTATTTAAACCGTAAATTTTGTTGTCGGGTTTTCAAGAAATCACAAAACCAAAAGACAAATAATTCTATTTCTGATTCTTATAAATATTTAGAAAATGTAAAATATGATAATACTATTTTATTTATTCCTCCCGTTTTATATGGCAAAGTAGTTAAGGTATATGATGGAGATACTATTACTATTGCATCAAAATTACCATTTGAAGATTCTCCTGTATATAGATTCCGCGTTAGATTGCGCGATATTGATTCACCGGAAATAAAAGGCCATACAAATACTGAAAAAAATCTTGCAATTATTGCACGGGATGCTCTTCACGATAAAATATTTGATAAAATTGTGAGAATTGAAAATAGAGGGACTGAAAAATGGGGGAGATTATTGGCTGATATTTACTGCAATGATACACATATAAATAAATGGATGTTGGAAAATGGGTATGCTGTATGTTATGATGGTGGAACAAAAAACAGACCTAAAGAATGGGATGAGTAAAAATGTATAAAATTGATACTAAAAACAAATAATAATTTTTCAATAAATATTATTATTCTTGAAAATGGAAAAACGCCTTAATGTCAAAATAGAAACTTATATTCGCGAATTTAAGGATGGTATTCGTAATAAAATTACGGAATTGGATATACAACTTGAAAAATCTAAAGTAAATGAATTATTAGAATTTGTCTATGATTATGAACGTCTTTCTTTGACAAAAGAAGACCTTGTTAAAAGAACACGTGTTAAAAATTCTATTCCATCAACAAATCGTTGTATTGCTAAACGTTCTAATGGAGAGCAGTGCACTCGTAGAAAAAAAGAAGGGTGTGAATATTGTGGAACACACGTAAAAGGAATTCCTCACGGTTCCGTAGAATTGAATGCATCATCTCACGAAACGAATCAAAAGGTCGAAGTTTTTGTCAAAGATTTCAAAGGTATTGTTTATTATATTGATAAAAATGAAAATGTATATAAAACAGAGGATATTTTAGAAGGAAAAACAAACCCTCAGATTATTGCTAAATATGTAGTCAATAATGATAATTATATAATTCCTTCACTTGGTTTGGTTTAGATCAATTTCCATTTTGTTTATTTTACGGACAATTGATTCTTTTACAACTTCTTCTCGGTTCTCTAAAATATAATTGTTAACTTCTGTAGCTTTTGATATATCTCCATTGAAATAATTAGATAATATTCCAACTAATTTTTTTTGTGTTACTGGTTTTTTTATATTTCGTTTGTTATATAAAATCTGACCGTCATTAATATCAAAGCAATCAATTTCATTTTTCTTCATTACTTCCATTAAATTTGCTGAAATTTTCTTCTTTTCATTTTTTCTTTGAATCTGTTCTTTTTGTAAAATTCGTATTTCATTATCAATTTTTACCCATTCTTTGATAGCCTTTATAAGTTCTTCTTTTGATTCCATATACATTAGAATTATATTATTTTAGCATAATTTTTTTATATTAGTGTTTAATATTTTTCTTTTCTTCTTCTTTTCCTTTTTTCCTTTTTTTCTTTTCCTTTTTTTCTTTCTAATTCTTTTTGGTAAATATTTTATAATTTTATAATGATTTATATTATATTATAAAAATGCTTTTTTCAAATAAAAGACAGTATTCACCGGTTCAATCAAATATGCAGAATTTAGTATTTGTAAATAAAAATATGCAAAATAATATGTTTTCTTCTACAAATGTTCAGCCTCAGCAAATACAATCACCACCTCAACAAAATCAACCCGAAATAAAGAAATCCAATTGGGGTAAACCTACTTGGTTTTTATTTCATACATTAGCTGAAAAAGTTAAAGATGATTTTTTTCCTCAAGTAAAGAATGAATTATTCAATATTATAAATATTATTTGTATCAATCTTCCTTGTCCAATTTGTGCAAATCACGCTAAAAAGTATATGGAAGGTATTAATATTCGAAATATACAAACAAAACAGCAATTAAAAGAAATGCTTTTTCATTTTCATAATAATGTGAATAGTTTAAAAGGTTATCCACAATTTACTATTTCTGAATTAGATAATATGTATTCTAGAGCTAATTTATCCAACATAGTTCAAAATTTTTTATTTCATTTCAAAGATAAATCACGTAATATTCGTTTAATTAATAACGAAATGTATCGAAATATGATTATTAAACAAGTTACAACTTGGTTATCTAAACACGCTCCTTATTTCAATCCTTAGATATATAATAAAATGCAAATATTTATGTATTGTATTATAAGAAAAAATATTACGCCAACATTTATGGATAAACTTTATAGTAATAAACGTTAAAAGCATTTGTCTTTTTATCATCACTATTTGTGAAACTTACTGTAAATTGAGCATTTCCTAATCCAACTACACTATAATCAGAGGCAGGATTTGCAATTTCATTTATATAAGATAAATTACTACTTTCTAAGCATCCAGATATATAAAAAGAATAGATTCCATTCACATTTTCTCTACTTCCACTATCCACAGTTATTATAAAAACCCCCGATGTCGGTAATGTAAACGTATGCGATGAACCGCCGCTCTTTGGATTTATATTTATTGGCATTGTGCTTGCATTTAGCAATTTCATTGTTGAATTATCGCCATATAATTGCTTATAATATACATTGTAGTTAGTAAATGCAGAATCTCCATTTACAATAATTGCGTCGAATTTTCCATTGACATTTCCAGTAATATTTAATCCTTTACTTTGTGTTCCATAATTAATTGAATTCAAAGAGGAAACGTAAGATACATTTGTATTATCAGATTTACAGGCAACTAAATAAAAGCAGTAAATTTGATTTGCATCTGTTAATGATTTATCTCCTCCATCAATTGTCATAAAAAATAAACCAGATGAAGGCATCGTATAAGATTGTAATTTTCCTCCCGAACCAGTATTCATATTATGTGGTCCAGATAATAATGTTTTGACATTATTTGAATATAATTCGTAAAAATAAACCCTACTTTGAGTGTGTTTTGAATTCATAGTAGATACTGTAAAAACACCATTAGATTTTGAAACCGCACTATTAAACGGCTGTGGAGAATCTTTATCAAGGAGAACATCACTTATAAATGTAGCACTTTTTGTACCACCTTTTATTCCTGAAACCATAAAAGAATATATTCCGTATGGGTCCTTCTTTTCACCTGCATCTACTGTTATAATATAAATACCAGAATTCGGAATAATTAACTCTTTTGCAGAATCGGTTTGATAAAAATTATATGTATTTGTATTGAGTGCAGTAGATGCTAGAGTAATACTTTCATTTCCTTCTCCACTAAAATATGAATTAGATTTATTATATATTTGTCCATTTGTATTTATATTAGAACATTTGAATAATTGTCTTTGTGGTCGAGAACATACCTGTTTTCCGGAAATTCCATTGAAATATTGCAAATCTGTTGCTTTTGATTTATCAATAATGTATGCCCATAAAAATCCAAATGCTGTTCCAATGGCAATAGAAAGGAAATTACCGAAAAAAGAACTACATTTATATGTTACATTCCATAATAAATCCGCAATAATAAGAATCGGAAATATAATTAATGTTGGTATATTCAATTTGACGAGACCATATTTATAAATGACAAAAAATAAATAAAAAAATGTAAATGAAAATACAGTTTGACTCAAAGGCAGTAAAGAAAATGGCGCTGAACCAGTTAATGTCAAAGAATTACATATATCTGGACTATTTGATTGAGTATCCTCATATGTTATCCATTTTACAGGAATATTTTTAGAAAATAGAACTGTCAAAAAACACGCAATTAATAAACCTGCCAAATATACAATTGCTTTATAATCTTGACCAAATAATGATGATAATGATAAATAACTTACTAATATGAATGGTGCTAAACGAAAAGCAATATATATAATAGAAAATAATTTTAATTCCATAGTATATATTTTACAAATATATATTATTATTCAGAAAAAACATAAGAAAACGTTTCCAAAATATTAGACACTTCAATAAATTTTATATTGTTTAGTGGAATTTTATTTTCATATTTTTCTAGAAAATCTTGAAAATGATTATGATTCAATTTTGGATATAGAAATGTTTTGATTCCTGCATTTATACCACCTATAATTTTATATTCCAATCCACCTATAGCTGTAATATCTCCTTGTAAATTTATTTCACCTGTAATAGCAATATCATTTTTGATTTTTTTATTATTTAATAAACTATAAATAACTAATGTTATAGCGACCCCAGCAGAAGGACCGTCTTTTGAAATAGCACCTTCCGGACAATGAATATGTAATCCTTGGCTCCTACTTTCTTCAAAAAATTGAATTAATTCCTTTTTTTTCTCTAAATCTGTTAGATTCCAAGCAAGTGTTTTTGCTACATTCATACTTTCTTTCATCACATCTCCCTGTAATCCGGTAAGACGGAGTTCTAAAAAAGTAGAAGATGGAAAAAACATTGTTTCAATTGGAATAATACCTCCTTTTCCCATTGAATTTGCCCATAAACCATTGATCAATCCAATTTTGTTTTTATCGTGGATTTTTTTTTCAATATTTTTATGATACTTTTTCAAATATTTTGTATTCAATATTTCTTCTGTTATAATTATTGGTAATTCAATAAAATTGACATTTTTATATTTTAATAATTCAATATTAATTTCTCCATATAAATCAAATAAAACTTCCTTCAATTTCCTGACACCTGGTTCTTGTGTATAAGTTTCAATTATATATTGAATTATTGAATTATCTATTTTAACAATATCGCAGAATCCCATTTTTTGATTTATATCTGGTAAAATATATTTTTCTACGATTACTATTTTATCGTATAAAGACAAATTATCAAATTTAATACGATGTATTCTATCTAATAATATTCTGTCAATATTATCCGGATCATTATAAGAAAATATAAAGAGAACCTTGGATAAATCTAAATCAATGCCTGTAAAATATTTATCTTGAAATGCATTATTTTGCGTGCTATCAATCAAGTGGGTTAATATACCTATTATTTCTTTTCCGTGTTCTGTTTTACTGACTTTATCTAATTCATCAATATAAATAATTGGATTCATACATTTGGTTTCCATTAATATATCTACTATTCGCCCCCATATAGAGTTTACATAAGTATAGCTATGTCCTTCTAGTGTTGAACCATTTGATGAACCACCAAGAGCAATAAATGCAAAGGGTCTTGAAATACCAAATTCATCTTTTAAACAATTTGATAGACCTTTCTTTGCAAGAGATGTTTTTCCAATACCAGGAGAACCTTCAAACCCGAAACAGTATCCTGATTGTTCTCCAGAAATCCATTGTGCAATAATTTTTAGAATTTGTGATTTAGCGTAATTATGTGCATATACAGAGTTATCTAATTCTTCAATTACATTATTCATAATAGTTTCGGTTTCGTGAATATTTTTTTTTATTGATAACAACTCTTCTCTTGTTTTTGATAATGATGAATTTTCTATAATATCATATATTGATGTATTGATTTTTCCATCTTCATCTTTATCACTGTTATTTTTTTTAAAAAATGTAATAAAATTCTGTATTTTTTCTGACCTTGTTCCTTTCAATACACAATTTAATTTTTCCTTTTTAACAAATTTTGATATTAATAGTATTTGATTATTTGATAAATTATTTATTTTTTTATCTAAATCAATCCTAATATTTTTATTAAAATAATTATTGAATATATTTATATATTTTAAAATTTCTATATTTGTATATTTTTTTTTTATAGTCAT
>Ga0209189_1000290_pt1 | contig 43057 bp, 38 predicted proteins | sample C_130820_EF_Meta_FD_187308 | JGI IMG/M metagenome (GOLD analysis project Ga0209189, IMG submission 187308) | Freshwater microbial communities from Lake Croche, Canada to study carbon cycling - C_130820_EF_MetaG (SPAdes) (version 3) | ecosystem: Environmental > Aquatic > Freshwater > Lake...
TGTCAAAAAAATCCTTTTCGTCAGCAGTCTCAGGAGAGAATTCAACAGCGATTTTCACCTCCCCGTCACCATAGTCAAATTGCAACACCGGCCTCGCCAAAAAGAAATTCAACCGATGCAAATATTCCCCCACTGAGGCTCGGCGAACTCGGCAAACTTTGATCGGAAAAAATACGACAAGACCAAGCATTCCCGAATCCAGTTGCCGACACAGAAGCCGCACAGTCAGACTTTCCAGATCAAAGCTGAAGTAGACAAGACCCGGTTCTGGGCAATTGAAAAAAATTTCATTTGCCTTGAGCCACTTTAGGGCTGTTTCAAAATTTTGAGATTCTTGAGAAGATGCCATTTGCATTCCGAGATCGAAGCGTAGCATCTTTGTCAAATCAAAATTGTAGGGTTCTTCGTGGTTTCACCTCTCACCATGCTCAAATCAAGCTCCTGCCTTGCTGGGGGCGAAGTCTTAATTAGTGCTACAGCTCCAAAAAATTCTTGAGCAGCTGCTTGCCGTGTTGGGTGAGGATCGATTCGGGGTGGAATTGGACGCCGTAGACGGGTAGGTCGCGGTGGGCGAGGCCCATGATTTCGCCTTCGGCGGTTTCGGCGGTGATTTTGAGGCAGGTGGGTAGGGTTTCACGTTTGACGATGAGGGAGTGGTAGCGGGTGGCTTCGAAGGGGCTGGGGAGGCCGGTGAAGACATTCTCGCCCGTGTGGAGGATGGGCGAGGTTTTGCCGTGCATGAGGCGCGGGGCACGGATGACTTCGCCGCCGAAGACCTGGCCGATGCTCTGGTGGCCGAGGCAGACGCCGAGGATGGGGATTTTCCCGCTGAATTCGCGGATGGTGTCGCAGCTGATGCCGGCCTCGGTGGGTGAGCAGGGGCCGGGGGAGACGACGATTTTTTCTGGGGCCAGCTTCGCGATGTCGGCGATGGAAATCTCGTCGTTGCGCTTCACGAGCAGGTCGGCGCCGAGTTCACCGAAATACTGGACGAGGTTGTAAGTGAAGGAATCGTAATTATCGATGACGAGGATCATGCGAGCGGGAAGCAAAGAGGTTTAACCACGGAGGACACGGAGATCACGGAGTGGAAGAAGAGTTGTTTGAAAGCATCAGATCTTAGGGCCTTTTTTCCCCACAAAAATTCTACCCCCGCGCCTCTTGCTCTTACTCCGTGTCCTCTGTGCTCTCCGTGGTGAAAATTCTTCTTCATTTCGTTTTTCTGGCGCGGTCGATGGCTCGCATGCCGGCCATGGCTTTGTTGACGGTTTCTTGGTATTCGCCCTCGGGTGTGGAGTCGGCGACGACGCCGCCGCCGGATTGGACGAAGGCTTTGCCGTACTTGAGCAGGACGGTGCGAAGGGCGATGCAGGAGTCGTGGTTGCCGTCGAAGCCGAAGTAGCCAACGGCGCCAGAGTAGGAGCAGCGTTTGCTTTTTTCGAGTTCGTTGAGGATTTGCATGGCGCGGACTTTGGGCGCTCCGGAAACGGTTCCGGCGGGAAATGTGGCGCGCATGACATCGAAGGCGCTGCGGCCTCCGGCGAGTTTTCCCGAGACATGGGAGACGATGTGCATGACATGGCTGTAGCGCTCGATGGTCATGAAGTCGGTGACTTTCACGGAGCCGTATTCCGCGATGCGGCCGACATCGTTGCGGGCGAGGTCCACGAGCATGAGGTGCTCGGCGCGCTCTTTCGGATCGGCCATGAGGTCGGCGGCGTTGGCGTTGTCTTCCTCAACCGTGGCTCCACGGCGGCGGGTGCCAGCGATGGGGCGGATTTCCACGAGGTCGCCGGTGAGGCGCACATGGACCTCGGGCGAACTGCCTACGAGGGAGTATCCGCCGGGACAGCGCAGGCAGAACATGTAGGGCGAGGGATTCACAAACCGCAGGGCGCGGTAAAGATCTAGGGCATCGTCGTGGAATTCGGTTTCGAAACGCTGGGCGAGCACGATCTGGAAAATATCCCCTGAGCGGATGTATTCGTGGGCGCGGTGGACCATGGCGTGGTATTCCTCGCGGGTGGTGTTCGAGGTGGATGGCGCGGCGGTGGGGGTGGATTCCGTGAAGATCGGCTCGAAGGCGATGGGCTTCGCCAGCGAGTCGAGGATTCCACGAATTCGCTCGCAGGCGGCCTCGTAGGCAGCGGCGGGATTTTCTTTTTCGGGAAAGGCATTCGCGACAATCCGAATCCGGCGTTGGCGGTGATCGAAGGCCACAACGGCCTCTGTGACCATGAAAAACATATCGGGAATTCCGAGTTCATCCTTTGGCGCAGGCGGAATGGTGGGCTCGAACCAGCGGATGCAATCGTAGCTCAGGTAGCCGACTGCGCCGCCATGGAAGAGTGGGAGCGAGGGATCGAGCTCGGTGCGGTAGGCGGCCATCCACTTTTCGAGTTCATCGAGCGGGTCGCAGTCGGTCTCGAAGGTGCGAGAGGTGCCGTTTTCCGTGAGCGTGAGGCTTTTTCCCGTGGCGGTGAAGGTCGCCCGCGCCCCGAATCCCAGAAAGGAGAAGCGGCCGGTCTGGTCTTTTTGCTCGGCGGATTCGAGGAGAAAGGATGGGGCCTCGTCGCACAGCTTGGCGAAGGCGGAGACAGGCGTGTCGCCATCCGCTACAATCTCGCACATGACGGGCACGACTCGGTCGGTGGCCGCCTTTTCCAGAAAAGCGGAGCGCGACGGGGTGACCGGCATCATGTGAAGGAAACCTTCGGTGCCTCGCGCTCGGCGGGATTTTCGACTTGGAACAACTCGGCTGCGGCGAAGTTGAAGATGCCTGCGATGATGTTTGTGGGGAAAAGTTCGCGCTTCGTGTTGTAGGCCATCACCGAGTCGTTGTAGGCCTGTCGGGCAAAGGCGACTTTGTTCTCGGTGGAGGTCAGCTCCTCGGTGAGTTGGAGCATGTTTTGATTTGCCTTGAGGTCAGGATAGGCCTCGGCGACGGCCATGAGGCGTCCGAGTGCACCGGTGAGGCCGGCCTCGGCACCCGCGAGTTCACGCATCGCTTGCGGGTCGCCTGGATTCGCGGCGGCGCGGCCTGTGGCGGTCTGGGCGATGTTGCGGGCTTGGGTAACCGCTTCGAGGGTTTTGCTCTCATGCTGGAGGTAGCCCTTGGCGGTTTCGACGAGGTTCGGGATGAGATCGTATCGGCGTTTGAGCTGGACATCGATTTGCGAGAAAGCGTTTTTGAAGCGGCTCCGCAGCGTCACGAGATGGTTGTATTGGCCGATGACGAAGAGCAGGAAAAACCCCGCGATCACGGCCAGAACGATTAGCGATATCACAAATGCTCCCATGCGCCGCACTTTGCCGTCGTCTCAGGCGCTTCGCAATAGGAAAAAGCCCGCGAGACTTCCCACTTGTGGGGCTCTCTATTAGGGCATACTTTCTCCATTGAAATGATTGCGCAACGCAGTCCAGATAACAACGGGCCTCTCACCTGGCTGGGAAATTTTCCAGTCTATGTGAGCACGTTGGCTGCCGGATTGCATGGGGTCGCTCTCATTTTGAGCGCTCTGGCGATGGCGGCTGGTTCCGAGGCGTTGCTGCAGTCTCTAATGTTTTCGAGTGACTCGGTGGCGCGCGATGGGTCGCTCTGGCAGCTTTTCACTTATGCATTCATCCACACGCCGCCTTACTGGGTCCTTCTGTTCGAGCTGTATCTGCTTGTCGTTTTCGGCCGGGAGATCGAGAGCTACCTCGGACGCTCGGCCTTTATAAAGCTCTACCTCATCCTGCTGCTTGCGCCGTCTGTTTTTCTTACCCTGTGCGATTTTGCGGGTTGGCGCACAATTTATGCCGGATCGAGCGCGCTGCACTTTGGCGTTTTTGTCGCATTTGCCTTGATCTACCCGACCGCTGAAATCCTTTTCACCATTCAGGCAAAATGGATCGCACTCGCTCTGTTGGCCATCAATTCGCTCCAATGCTTGGCCCTCTCAGATTATCAATCCCTTGCGGTTTTGGCGGTGGATTGCGTGTCGGCGTGCCTTTTCATCGGCTTTCAGCAGGGGCGATTCACCTTCTGCTTACCTGAACGCGCGCAAAAAAAACAGCCTTTGCAACGAGCGGTAGCCCGTCCCAATTCAGAGCCTGCCAGCGGGGATGCGCTCGATGCGATCGACCCGATCCTTGAAAAAATCTCCCGCCACGGCATTGGTAGCCTCACGGCGCGCGAACGCGAACGCCTCGAGAAGGCTCGCGCGCACCTGATCGCCAAGGACGGGGGATCATAAAACATGCCCGAACCTCAAGACTCTCCGCCCGCCCGCCAAACCGATCCGAATCTCAAGGATCCCTGTTATGTCAACGCCCTCTCCCACTTTTACCGGGGAGAACTCGGACGCATCATGATTTGGCGTCAGAGGCTGGATGTCACCACCACCTGGGCGATTACGACCAGCACCACGATTATTGGATTTGCGTTTTCGATTCGGGATGTCCCGCACATCATTTTCTTTTTCAATCTCGCGCTCGTCTGGATCATGCTTTGGATTGAGGCGCGGCGCTACAGGTTCTACGACGCGTTTCGCGGGCGCGTTCGCATGCTGGAGGCGCACTTCCTTGTGCCTATGATTTCGCAGAGCCCTAAAATCCTGGACGGCGAGTGGCGCAGGCTCGTTTGCGAGGATCTCATTCTGCCCTCCTTCAAGATCAGCAAACTGGAAGCGGTCGCACGGCGATTGAAGCGCAACTATGCATTCATTTTTGGTTTCGTGATGCTGGCCTGGACGCTGAAGATTTTTATTCACACGAAGGAACCGATCCGCTCGTTCGCCGACTTCTACCATGCCATGGCGGTTCACCAGTTGCCGTCCTGGCTGGGCTTCGGAGTTTACATAGGAACGATCCTCGTGATTTCGTTTCTGATGATTGTCATGCTTCGTTCGAGCAGCGAAGAGGTCAACGAATTCGGCAACTCGAACAGCTCGCTATGGAAAATTTAGACGGCATCGCCCGACTGCAGGAAATTGTCGCCCGCCTTCGCGCCCCGGATGGCTGCCCATGGGACCGCGAGCAGACACATTCCTCGTTGCGTCCCTTGCTCGTCGAGGAATGCTATGAGGTCATCGATGCCATCGAGCGCTCGGATGATGCCAACTTGCGCGAGGAACTTGGTGACCTGTTGCTTCATATTGTCATGCACGCGCAGATGGGGTGCGAGAGAGGGGCTTTCTCTCTCGAGGAAGTCGCGGTCACGGTCTGTGAAAAAATGATCCGTCGTCACCCGCATGTCTTCGGCGACAAACTGGCGGCGGATTCCGACGCAGTCCTGCGCCAATGGGAGCAAATCAAGCGTGCTGAAAAAGGCGGTGCGTCCGGCGTGCTCGATCATATCGCCGGTGCGCTCCCTGCTTTGCTCAAAGCCCAGACGGTTCAAAAAAAAGCCGCCCGTGTGGGATTCGACTGGCCCGATATCGAGCCCGTCTTCGGCAAGTTTACCGAGGAGGTTGCCGAAGTGCGCGAGGCCATAGCGGCGGGTGATACCGCATCCCTGGAAGCCGAAGTCGGCGACTTGCTCTTCACGGCCGTAAACCTCGCCCGCAAGCTGGGAGTCGATGCCGAAACGGCCCTCGTGGGTTCAACAAATCGCTTCATTTCTCGCTTTCAAGGCATCGAGCGCGAACTCGGGTCCACCGGGCGCAAAGTCGAGGACACCTCCTTGGAGGAACTCGACCGTATCTGGGAAAAAGTGAAATCTGCATGAGCTTCGCCGTTGTTCAACCTGGAGCACGCTCGCGCAACTGGTCGTTTGCGAATGGACTGGGAGGCCCGGACGATGCCAACCCCGCCCCTGAAGGCATGCTTGCCTATGCCGCATGTCGCAACGGATCCTTCCATCGCACCCCGCGAACACTTCCCGCGGATGCAAATGATGTCCTGTTGATTTTGGATAAAAAAAATCTCCGGGAATCCTCTTCCGTGCTGAAAGTCCTCCGCAAACGCGGTGCGCGTGTGCGGGTTTCCTGCTTGGACTCCCGCTCCTCCAGCCTTGCCGACATGCTAGGCGATGTGACGCGTTTTGAAGTCTTCCGCGAAATTTGCCGATCTGCCGATGGCGCCATCGCCGCCACTCCCGAGAGCGTCAGCCTTTACGAAACCTCTGGCGCTTTGGACACCCAGTTCATTCCACCTCCATGCCCGGTAGATGAGCCTGCTTGGAATTTCAGCCAACCTGCTGGAAAGCGCCGCGGCATTTTTATAGGAACGAATTCCTTTCTTTCCGGTGGAGCAAATCACATGGCGGCCTTGATGGCGGCCGACCGTCTCTCGCGCGACCTGGAATGTCCGCTGGCGGTGGTCAACACCGAGGGGCGCCGAGGCGGGATGATTTTGAAAAGCCTGCGAAAAAACAACCCTCTCTTCTTCATTGTCGAGGCGCCGGTCGATCACGCCGATCTGTTGCGTGTGATGTCACTCCACCGGATCGTGTGGCAGCTCGATGCCGAGGCGGGTCCGGGCACGAGCGCATCCGCAGCCTTGCTTTGCCGCATCCCCTGCGTGGGAGGAAATGGAGCCGTTGAGCGCATCGCCTTTCCCGGCTTGAGTTCGCCAGCTTCACGGGAGGATTTGTTGGAGTCCGCACGACTCTTGCTCACAAATGACAAGGCTTGGCAGGATGAGGTCGAGGCTTCCCAGCACCGAGCTGCCGAGTTTCTTTCATTTCAAAAAACCGCCTTGCGTCTGCAATCCCTACGCTCATGACCGGCATCTCCGCATTCATCGTTTGTAAAAACGAGGCCACCTCCATCGAGCGCTGCCTTGCGAGCCTCGCGTGGTGCGACGAAATAGTCGTTCTGGATTCTGGGTCAACCGATGCCACCTTGGAGATCTGCGCGAAGCACAATTGCCGTATCTCGCACCGGGAGTGGACTGGCTATGTGGAGCAAAAATCCCACGCCCTTTCGCTTTGCACCCTGCCGTGGATTCTCAATCTGGATGCCGATGAGGAAGTCTCGCCCGAGTTGAGGGACGAGATTCGGGCCATGCTCGCGAGCGATGCTGATGGACGGGTGGACGAGGATGGATTCGAACTTCTGCGCGTTGTTTTTTACCTTGGCCGCTGGTGGCGCAAAGGCGGATGGCATCCCGAACGGCGCCTGCGCTTGGCTCGCCGCGAGCGTGTTACCTGGCATGGCGAGGAGCCGCATGAGCATGCTCGTGTGCAGGGATCCGTGAGCCGCATGCGGGGCGAGCTCCGGCACTACACCTATCGCGATATCTCGGATCATGTGGCCCGCCTCAATGCCCATTCCTCCTCTGCCGCACGGGCTCTTCATGCCAAGGGTCTTCACGCCGGAGTGGTCGATCTTCTTCTCAAGCCCAAGGCGCGTTTTTTAAAGTTTTTCTTCTTGCGCCATGGCTATCGCGAAGGCCTGCCTGGCCTACTCGTCGCGTGCATGGAGGCGTTCTACGTTTACTTGAAATATTTCAAGCTCTGGGAGCTTGGCCGCAAAGGCTAAGCATTTCTCATTTTTCGGGCAGGCGATCACCCCAATGTGAATCCGCCGATTCTCAGCGATTGGTTTCCGCATCTCCCGCTGTCTTCCATGGAAGAATAGAACCTCCGGCAGGCGACTCTGCCGGGGGTTCTGTTTGTGGGGTTCATGGGGCATTGCCCCCATTGTTGATCGGGCTGCCAGATTTTAAGTGTGCGGGAGTTTTATGACCAAAGAACCACCAGTCAGAACAAGAAGCTCCAAGGAAATGCTCAGAGACATGCCACTGCCTCCAACCGCAGATCCTGAAATATCTTACAAGAGGCTTTTCGAATCATCTCAGGACGGAATTTTTGTCTTGGACTTCAATACTCGTCGAATCGTCGATGTGAATCCCAGCATCTGTCTTCTGACCGGGCTGTCGAGATCCTGCTTGATCGCGGCGAACCCTGAAAGCATCGCACCCTTGAGGGCACTTTTCCGGAGTGATGGATCGTTTTTTGAAGAAATCAAAGCGGATCCCATTTTTCGCAGGGAGAACCTGAGCATGGAGAACAGGGATGGGGTGCGCATTCAGGTCGAAGCTGTTTGCAACATGTTCCACTTCGAGGGGAGGGAGTTTATTCAATGCAACCTGCGCGATGTCACCCAACATCGCTTGGCCGAGGATCAGGTGCGGCGCCTCAATGAGACATTGGAACAGCGTGTCGCAGCAAGAACCTGCGAACTCGAAGGCGCAAACCGTGAGTTGGAGGCCTTCACATACTCTGTTTCCCATGACCTCCGCGCGCCGCTGCGGCACATCATGGGCTTCGTCGAGATCCTTGAAAAGGAAGCCGCCGACAAACTCACGGAGGCCCAGCGGCGTCATTTCTTGACGATCAGTGGAGCTGCGCGGCGTATGGGCGAGTTGATAGATGACTTGCTCGCGTTCTCCCGCATCGGGCGCTCCGAGGTGCAAAAGGTGAGGGTGGACATGCTCACGCTCGTCATGGAAGCGTTAGATGATCTCCGACACGAAACGAAGGATCGGATCATTAGCTGGAAAATCCAGGATCTGCCCATGGTAACAGTGGACCGCTCGCTCATGCGGCAGGCGCTGGTGAACCTGCTCTCCAATGCGATCAAATTCACTTCCAAACACAGTCGAGCAGTGATTGAAATCGGCACGGAGCTGGGCCGTCCCGATGAGGATACAATCTACATCCGCGACAACGGGGTGGGTTTCAATCCCCGTTACTCACAGAAAATTTTTGGCGTCTTCGAGCGCTTGAACAATGCCGACGAATTCGAAGGAACCGGCATCGGGCTTGCAAATGTGCAGCGCATCATTCGCCGCCATGGCGGTCGTGTATGGGCGCTCGGGAAGGTGGATTCTGGTGCCACGTTTTATTTTACCCTCCCCCGCAAATGTCAAAATGACAGCTGAGGCGGCTCATATTCTTCTCGCAGAGGATGACCCAGCCGATGTCGAACTCGCCCTCTCGGCCATGCAGACCATGGGTTCCCATCACAAAATCGTAGTCGTGAACAATGGCGAGGATGCGCTCGATTACCTGCACCGCCGTCGTGGATGGAAGGGGCGTGGAGCATCGCATCCCGCACTTGTGCTGCTGGATCTCAAGATGCCTGGCATCGGGGGCATCGAGGTTCTTCGCACCATCAAAAACGATGTCCGCACGCGATGCATACCGGTGGTTATTTTCACCTCCTCGGGCGAGCGCCGTGATGTGGCGGTCTGCTATGAAAACGGCGCGAACGCCTACGTGGTGAAGCCCGTCGAATTCACATCCTTTGTCGAAACCCTCCAGGCGATTGGCCATTTCTGGACAGGCTTGAACGTGCCCCCGACGCGCTCTGTGCGTCCACAACGATGACACGCCAAACCCGGATTCTTCATTTGGAAGACGATCTCCTCGATGCCGAGTTGATCGCGTGCAGGTTGAGTGAGGATGGCATGGACTGTCATATCGAGCGGGTGGATTCCGAGGCGGGGTTCCTCAAGGCGCTTGAGCACGGCAGCATCGATCTCGTTCTAGCCGATTTCTCGCTGCCAGGCTGCGATGGACTCGATGCCCTGCGACTTGCAAAACAGGTGAAACCTGATGTGCCCTTTCTCATCGTTTCGGGAGTCATCGGCGAGGAGGCCGCAGTGGATTCCCTGCGAAATGGTGCCACAGACTATATTTTGAAAGACCGCATCTCGCGTTTGGCTCCTGCTGTGCGGCGTGCGTTGGACGATGCTGCCGTTCTGCGTGATAGAAAATCGCTGGGTGACCAGCTCACGCGCGCGCAGAAGCTCGAAATCTTTGGAGAACTTGCTGGGGGTGTCGCCCACGACTACAACAACATTCTCACAATCATCATGGCCAACAGCGGTCTGTTGATGGCCGGTCTTGGCGAGGGAACGCGACTTCGCAAGCACGCCTCGCAGATCGAATACGCCTGTGCCCAAGCGGCATCGCTCACCCGCCAGCTCCTTGTTTTCAGCCGCGACAGGGAAAGGGGTGCTGCTGTTCTCGATTTGAACGGAATTGTGAAAAATGCCGAGTCCATGCTGGAGCGCTTGCTCTCCGAGAATGTGGAGCTCGCGGTTTCCACTACCGATGGACCCCTGCGCGTCACGGTTGATCGAGGCGATATCGAGCAGGTGCTCATCAATCTTGTTCTCAATGCCCGCGACGCGATCCCCACACGCGGCACAATCCGTATCGAAACCGGAAGCATCAGAAAAGGCGGACGGGATTTTGTCTTTTTCAATGTGCAGGACAACGGCGGCGGAATGACCCGCGAGGTGAAGGAGCGGTTGTTCGAGCCTTTTTTTACGACAAAGCCCGAAGGGAGTGGGACTGGCCTCGGTCTCGCGACATGCAGACGCCTGATCCAGTCGATGCACGGGCAGATTGCTGTCGAAAGCCAGCCTCGGCGGGGAACGCGATTCCGGATTTTTTTGCCTCCGGCTGATGGCGTCGAAATCTCTCAAGACGATGTTCCGGCGAGCGGCGAAATGCTGCGTGGCTCTGAAAAAATCCTCATTGCCGAGGATAATCACATGCTTCGAGATATGATCGCCACACAGCTTGAGGAGCTCGGCTATCAGGTTCTCCAAGCCTCCAACGGCATCGAGGGCCTCGATGTTTTCGCTGAGCACAAAGGCGACCCCCCCGTGCTCGTCATAGCGGATGTCGCGCTTCCTCTCCTGAGCGGTCGGGAGATGGCCCGGCTTCTGCAGCGAGCATCGCCAGAGTTGAAGATTCTCCACACCTCGGGGCACACCGACCAGACGATTGCGGCATTTGGTTTTCCGCTTCCTCTTGGCGATGTCTTGAGGAAGCCTTTCACCCTTGCCGAGCTGACTCGCAGGATTCGCGAAATCCTCCCCGTCGTAAAATAAGTCGTTTCCGTTGCGCGGGGTTTGTTGACAGCGCTCGCCGTCCTCCGCATATTCCGTGCCCGCTCACAGCCGAGCGGATTACTATTTATGGAAAATATTCGCAATATCGCCATCATCGCCCACGTCGATCACGGCAAAACGACACTCGTTGACCAGCTCCTCAAGCAAGCAGGCACCTTCCGTGCCAATCAAAAAACCGACGAGCGCATGATGGACTCGATGGATCTAGAGAGGGAAAAAGGCATCACCATTCGCGCCAAGAACGCGGCCTTCCGTTGGAAGGATTACCACGTCAACATCGTGGACACTCCCGGCCACGCCGATTTCGGCGGAGAGGTCGAGCGCATCATGAAGATGGTGGATGGTGTGCTCCTTGTTGTGGATTCCCATGACGGTCCGCAGGCGCAAACAAAATTCGTGCTGCGCAAGGCGATGGAAAATGGTCTCAAGCCGATTGTGGTTATCAACAAAATCGATCGTGAGAATGCGCGTCCCCACAAGGTTCTCGACATGGTGTTCGAGCTTTTCATGGAGCTTGGTGCAAGCGATGAGCAACTCGACTTCCCTCACATTTATGCGAGTGCCAAGCAGGGTTTCGCCAAAAACGAAGTTACCGATTCCAGCGACAACATGGAGCCTCTCTATGAAGCGATCGTGAAACACATTCCGCCACCACCGAAGCCTGATGTGGACTTTTTTCGCATGCTCGTGTCAAACCTCGACTACAGCGACTATCTCGGACGTATCGCCTATGGTCGCATCATCAGCGGCAAGGTTGAGATGGGTCAAACAATCGTTTGCATTCACAAGGGCGGCTTGAAGGAAAAAGCCAAGGTCACTGCGATCTTCTCCCACGAGGGATTGGAAAAAGTGCAAGTCCAAGAGGCATTGGCCGGCGATATAGTCGGCATCAGCGGATTCGAGGAGATTTTCATCGGCGAGACGTTGGTGGACACCGAGGAGCGCGAGGCCCTTCCATTTGTCGACATCGATCCGCCAACGATCTCCATGAAAATTTGCGTGAACGACTCGCCGCTGGCTGGTCGTGAAGGGAAACTGCTCACGGCGCGTCAGATTCGCGATCGTCTCATCCGCGAGACGCGCGGCAATGTTTCCATCATGGTCGCCGACACCGATGTCGCAGGCCACTTTGATGTGAAGGCCCGTGGCGAAATGCAAATCGCCGTGCTCGTGGAGCAGATGCGCCGCGAGGGCTTCGAGCTTCTTGTTTCACGCCCAGAGGTTATTTTCAGGCGTGCCGAGGACGGTTCCGTTCTCGAACCGATGGAAACTCTCTATGTCGATGTCCCGCCGGAAAACCTTGGTGACATTCTGCAAAATCTTGCCGGTCGCAAGGCTGAGATCGTCAACATGGAGCACAATCCGCACAGCGTCCTCGTGCAGGCGATCACTCCGACGCGCGGCATCATTGGCTTTGAGACCGATCTCGTGAACCTCACCAAGGGTCACGGTATTGCCAGCCACCTTTTCAAGGAATACGGACCGCACAAAGGCGAGATTCCAAACCGCAACAACGGCGTGCTCGTTTCGATGGAAGGCGGCACCAGCATGGCCTATGCGCTCGACAGCATCCAAGAGCGAGGTCGCCTCTTCATCGGACCACAAGAGGAAATTTACGAGGGAATGATCATTGGCGAAAACGCCCGCCCCGACGACATGCCGGTGAACCCCTGCAAGGCAAAAAAATTGACCAACATGCGAAGCCAGGGCGACGGCAAGGGCATCTCGCTTGCGCCGCCGATCGTGATGAGCCTCGAGCGCTCGCTCGAATACATCGCGCCCGACGAGTATGTCGAGGTCACTCCCAAATCGCTCCGTCTTCGTAAAAAAATACTCGACGCGAACGCGCGCAAACGCGCGGAAAAATCGGCTGGGGTCTTTGCCTGATACGCCGTTTCTTTCGAAAAAGCCCGGGGTCGCAAGCTCCGGGCTTTTTGTGTTTTCCGACTCGCAGCACGGGCGCTCCAAACAGATTTCCAAGGGGCACGGGTTGACTCGATGCGGCTGATGGATTATTCCGAGAAGTAATGGAGGAATCACCATTACAGCCTCGCAAAAAATCGCCCGTCTCGTGGGAGCAAGCAGTCGCGCAATTCAAGCGGCACAACCCGGCACATCTACCTGGGATGCCGAAGAGCAAGCCATCCGAGAAAGCTCAAGCATACCTTGGTATGATATTGGAGCGCTCGAGGAACCTGCTACGATAGCTTCCGAACATCTCGTCTGGTTCCAAGATGGAGTGGTTTTCAAAGCCACGGCCTACGGTCGTTTTGGGCACTCGATTGACAAGGGGCCAGGCAAAGCCACACCCTTGGAATACCTCCGACGAATTGCTGCGAGCAACGAGGCATTTAATGATTCCGCAACGATCGTCGGAAAATTTGAAAATGAAAACGGGAGCTTGGGATTGATCCACGCGCAGGACTTCATTGAACAGAATCCGACAGGTGCATCTCACGTAACGCCGAAGCAACTCATCAAATTTTTGGAGTCGCTCGGGTTCTTTCCAGCAGAAGGCCATTTTTCAAAATACGAGGTCTGGGCAAATGCCGAACTTGGGATCGAGGTAGCAGATTTCCATTCCGGGAATGTGATTGTAAACAGCGAGGGGACGATTGTTCCAATCGACATCCTAGTCCACAAATTCGATCACTCAAAAGGTCTCGACTTTTTTTGAATCTCCCAACCCTGAGTCGATTCGTGGAAAGGATTGACGCGCCCGCCGCACTCACCCAGTATCTGCGCTCTTTTCACATTTCATGCGTCATACCATATCGATTCTCGTTGAGAACAAATTCGGCGTGCTGACCCGCGTGGCGGGAATGTTCAGCGGTCGCGGATTCAACATCGACACTCTCAATGTCGGTCCCACTCTGGACGCCTCGGCCTCCCGCATGACGATCGTAGTGCGTGGCGACGACAAGGTTCTCGAGCAGGTCACCAAGCAGCTGGAAAAGCTCGTGGATGTGATCGATGTCCAAGATTTCCGAGACGAGGAATATGTCGACCGCGAGCTTGTGCTGCTCCGCGTTAATGCGACTTCCAAGACCCGCGCCGAGGTAATGCAAATCTGCGATATTTTCCGTGCGAAAATCATCGATGTCCAACCCGAGAAGCTTGCGATCGAAGTCACCGGCACCGAGACTAAAATCAATAAATTTCTTAGCCTCATGGAAGGCTTCGGCATCAGCGACCTGACGCGCACCGGCAAGATCGCCCTCGCTCGCTCCAATTAACCCCACCTGACACTCAACCCAACACTAAAAAACCAAACAATTATGCCAGCCAAAATTCTCACCGACAAAGACGCCGACCTCAAATTTTTTAAAGGAAAAACCCTCGCGGTCCTCGGCTTCGGCTCCCAAGGCCACGCCCACGCTCTGAACCTCAAAGAGAGCGGATGCAATGTCATCATCGGTCTTTATCCGAAGTCCAAGAGTCGTGCAGTTGCAGCAGCTCAAGGTTTCGAAGTTTTTGACACCGCCGAGGCCGTGCGCCGCGCAGATGTGATCATGGTTGCCATTCCTGACACTAAGCAACCTGCCGCCTACAAGGCCGACATCGAGCCGAACCTCACCCCCGGCAAGACGCTCGTCTTCAGCCACGGCTTCAGCATTCATTACAAGACTATCGTTCCGCCGAAGAATGTGAATGTAATCATGGTCGCTCCAAAAGGCCCGGGCCATATCGTTCGCCGCCAATACACCGAGGGCAAAGGCGTTCCAACACTCATCGCTGTTTACCAAAACCCTGGCAAGGATGCGAAAAAGATCGCCCTTACTTGGGCCAAAGGCATTGGCGGCACACGCGGCGGCGTGATTGAGACTTCATTCAAGGAAGAGACCGAGACCGATCTCTTCGGCGAGCAGACCGTTCTCTGCGGCGGTGCTTCCGCGCTCGTCCAAGCCGGATTCGAAACGCTCGTCGAGGCTGGCTACTCACCCGAGATGGCCTACTTCGAGTGCCTCCATGAGCTGAAACTCATCGTCGACCTGATGAACGAATCCGGTATCGCCGGAATGCGTTTCTCAATCAGCGAAACCGCCAAGTGGGGCGATGTGGCCGTCGGACCGAAAATCATCGACGGCTCCGTGAAGAAGCGCATGAAAGCAGCTCTCAAAGACATTCAGACTGGCAAGTTTGCCAAGGAATGGATCAAAGAATACGAGGGCGGCTACAAGCGCTATAACGCACTTCTCAAGGAAGGCGAGAAACACGGCATCGAAAAGACCGGCGAGCGTCTGCGCGGCCTCATGCCTTGGATCAAAAAGCGCAATCTCAAAGGCACCCAAGCCTCTTACTCGAACTAAAAACCTCTTATTCCTATGGCCGAGACCTCCTCACAACCCATCAGTGTCATCACAGGCGGTGCGGGCTTTTTAGGCTCCCACCTCACAGATCGTTTGCTTGCCGAGGGCCATCGCGTCATCGCGATCGATAGCCTCATCACTGGCAATGTGGCAAACATCGAGCATCTCGCTGGGAATAAGAGCTATAAATTCATCTGCCACGATGTCACCGACTTCATCTACATCCCGGGGAAGGTCGATTATGTTTGGCATTTCGCGAGTCCAGCCAGCCCGATCGATTATCTGCGTATTCCGATTCCGACCCTAAAAGTCGGATCACTCGGAACGCACAATGCGCTCGGTCTGGCCAAGGATAAAGGCGCCGCATTCATCCTCGCCTCGACATCCGAGTGCTACGGCGATCCACTCATTCATCCGCAGACCGAAGACTACTGGGGCAATGTGAACCCCATCGGGCCACGCGGGGTTTACGATGAAGCCAAGCGCTTCGCGGAGGCCATTACCATGGCCTATCACCGCTATCACGGCATGAACACGCATATCGTTCGTATTTTCAATACTTACGGTCCGCGCATGCGCCTTGATGACGGCCGGGTGGTTCCGGCTTTCATCGGCCAAGCCTTGACCGGTCAGCCGCTTACGATTTTCGGCGATGGATCCCAGACCCGCAGTTTCTGTTATGTTTCGGATCTCATCGATGGAATTTTTCGCTTGATGATGAGTGATTTCCACGAGCCTGTGAATATTGGAAATCCTCGCGAGATGACTATCCGTCAATTTGCCGAGGAAATCCTGCGTATCACTGGTGCAGCCTGCCAAATTGAGCACAAACCACTTCCAGTGGATGATCCCAAGGTGCGGCAACCAGACATCACCCGTGCCAAGACGATCCTAGGCTGGGAGCCGAAGGTTGACTTCGACAAAGGTATTCGCGAGACGATCGAATTCTTCCGTGGCCGCGTTTGAGATTTACTTAACCCCCACATACGAATAACACACTCACATGAGAAAAAGTTTGTTCCCCGCGACAATCCTCCCCGCGCTCTTTCTTGTGACTTGCGTCATGCCGCTTAACGCTCAAAGCAAGCCCGAATTCTCCATCAAAAAAATCGAATCCGCTTTTTTCGAGACGCCGCAAATCTCGGCCGGGACCTACCGCAAGCAACAGCCCGGGGCAGCTCGCCCGGTGCCGTGGCTCGAGGTGGACGTGAATTTCGAGCGCGACGAGGTGTTGAAGGATGCTGTGAAGTTCTCGGATGATCTCACGGTGAACTTTTACATCCTTCTTAATAATGCTGCGCTCAATCAGGACAAGCTGCCTACGCTTCTCACTGGAAGCACTACTATTTCCGATGTGCCCTATGGCAAGGGAATGCACGTGGCAGCCTTTGTTTCTCCGCAGTCGATTGCACGGTATTTTGACGGCAAGGCTCCCGCCACCGCCCAGCAGGCCGTCGTCGATGTGGGGGTTACGATTTCAAATGCAGCAGGAGTCGTTGCCATTTTCTCTTCCAAGAGCACAGAAGTGGCCAAGCAGGGTAAGGGATGGTGGGAATCTGACTCCGGGATGACCAAAGTGAGCGGCCGCGTTCTGGAAAAAAGCCAGACGCCATTTGCCCCTCTCGCTTGGGATTACTATCTGCCTTCCAAATCCAAAGCAGTCAACTAATCCGACCTGACGATGGCCCGTCCAGCACGCATTTTCGCTCTTAACCTCGGCATGCAGACAGTAAGCATGGCCGAGTTCCAAGAATTGCCTGCAGGCGGACTGAAGCTCGCCGCGCTGAAAACTTCCGATCTCATCGTCGATCCTGCTGCCGACGCTACGCGCAATAGCCAGATCGAGTCAGTAGCGGCGGAACTTCGCGCCGCGCTGAATGCTCCCAAGAACGCCAAGACCCACGTCTGCCTACCATCGCAAAGCGTTTTCTCGCGCTTTGTGAAATTGCCCGGTGCCACGGCCAGCGATGTCGAATCGATCATCGGTTTCGAGGCCCAGCAGAATGTGCCTTTTCCAATTGATGAAGTGGTCTGGGATTACCAAATCATGGGCGATCGCCGGGGCGAAACTTGGGATGTCTCGATCGTTGCCATTAAAGCGGATCAGCTCAACGAGGTGGTTGAAGCCGTGGGCAAGGGAGGCATAGCTCTAGGACGAATCGACTTTTCACCAACCGCTCTCTTCAACTCCTTCCGCTACAATTATGCCGATGCCAAAGGCTGCTCGCTCCTCTTGGACCTCGGCTCCCGCACAACAAACCTCGTCTTCATCGAGGACGACCGCCTTTTCAGCCGCAGCATTCCTATCGGCGGAAGCACTATTAGCGCTGCCATAGCCAAGGAATTCGCGCAGGAAATCACCCTCGCCGAGAAACTTAAACTTCAGAAAGCCACTGTGGGACTCGGCGGAGCCTATGCCGAATCCGATGACCCCACCGAAGCCCGCCTCGCTAAGGTCACTCGGAATACGATGACCCGTCTTCACGCAGAGATCGCCCGTTCGATCAATTTCTACCGCACAACCCAAGGCGGCACCACGCCCATGCGGATTCTCATTTGCGGCGGCGGCACGGGACTGCCCTACATGACGGAGTTTTTTGCTGAAAAACTTCAAGCGCCGGTGGAGTATTTCAATCCCCTTCGAAATGTTCAAGCTGGTCCGGATGCCATTCCTCACGGCGTTGCCCATTGTGCTTCAGGCCTCGGTGAGCTTGTTGGCTGTGCCTTGCGTTCTCTCAAGAACTGCCCGATCGAGATAAACCTTACTCCGCCAAGTGTGCGGCAGGCACAGCGTTTTGCGAAACGACTCCCTGCTCTAACTATTGCGGCTTTGTTTTTTATTCTCACTCCTGCCCTCTGCTGGCTGGATCTCGATGAATCCGCTCGCCGCGTCGGAGAGAGAGTCGAAAAGCAAACGGCTGAAGTTGCCCGACTCGACAGCCTGTCCAAAGGAATCTCCTCCACCCTGGCCGAACGCGACAAACTCGTCGCTGAAGCGGCCCCCTTCCTTGCTGTTGCCGCCGAGCGCTCCGCATGGGCCTCTATCCTCGATGAACTCGCCGCCACCATCCCGCAACGATTCATCTGGATTACTCAGATCAAACCGGTGGAAGGCGTCATCTTAGCTCCCGAGCCCACGCCAGCCTCAGGCGCGAAGGCTCCTCCGAAGCCTGCCACGCCAGTTTCAGGCCCCAAGGCTATCACAGCCATCGAAATCAATGGACTCTACTTGGACATCCCTCCCAACGCAGATGGTGCCGGGGTCATTGACAAATTTTTTAATAACCTGAAACCCTCCGCTGTCTTTGCAATCGGTGAGGACCCGTCGAAAATCATTACTCGCCGCACGACTCCCACTGGCGAGGCTTGGGCCTACGGCTACACGTTGGTCCTGCCGCTCAAGCAGCCTCTCATCCTCCCATGAACTGGTTCAAACAAAACCCCATAGCCTTAGTGCTCATTCTGGTGGCCGTCATAGGCACCGGAGCCACTTCGTATTTGGCGGTGGATGCCCAAACGCGTCGCGACGAAGCGCAGGCGAACATTGATTCGCAGCTTCAAAAGCTCAAACAATTTCAGAATCAAAAACCTTTTCCGACCGATCAAAATCTCAAGGCGATCAAGGACAGTCTTGAGGAATACCGTGCCGAAGTCGGCAAGTATCGCACCGCACTGGCTGCGATGGAGGAACCGCTCGCCCCCATCAACCCGCAGGAGTTTCAGGACGATCTTCGCAAAGCGGTCGATGAATTGAGAAAAAAGGCCATCGAGAAGGGCGTCACACTTCCAGACAACTTTTTCTACGGATTTGATGAATACCAAGCAACCCCGCCCTCCCAACAGGAAGTCGGGGAGCTCAATCGCGAATTCTGTATCATGCGCCGAATCGCTGATGAACTCGTCGATCTGAAAATCGGCTCCATCGCCTCTCTCAAGCGGCAGGAAGTCGCAGCCAAAGCTCCTGTGGCGATACCGGCGCAACCCGCCAAACCTAATGCCGCAACCGAGCCCCAAGCCCCTGCCATTTCCACTAAAACATTTATCATCACCTTCACCGCACCTCAGGAAAAACTCCTCACGGCCTTCAATATGGTCCAAGATGCCGATGAATTTCTCCTCATTCGTTCCCTCACTTTGGATAATACAAGTCCTCAGCCTCCACTCCGCACCCAGTCGGGAGATTCCTCGACATCTTCTGGCATTCCGTTTCCGGGTGCTTCAGAAAAAAACTCTGAAACCATTCAAGCTATTCTCGGTCGCGAATCCGTCACGGCCAGTCTGACCATTGAAATCCTCGACTTTCCAGATTGGGAATCCAAGCCGCCGGCTCAGTCGAAATCCACCCCTCCACCCAAGTAAATACTATGAATTGGGTTAAACAAAAATACGACATCGTCATTCTCGCGGTTGCCACACTACTGCTGGTGTCCAACGCCGGTTGGATTGTAATGAATCGTATGGAGCAGTCTGCTGTTCAGACATCTCTCATAGTGCCAAAGGAAAATGCGATTCCTGCCTTGAGTCTCGATGCTGTCCGGCAAGCTGCGGCACTCGCTGATTCCCCGACAAAGTGGAAGTCCAGCTCCGATCTCCCTGCGGGAGCTCCAGAGCGCGGTTCCTTACTCGTCTCCCGCCGCTACCTGCTCAAGGACGGCAAACTCATAGACCCCCTCTCAGAAGGAAGTGAACAGCTTCATCCACCTATCACCAACGATTGGCTGCTCAAAAATAGCCTTGACTACACCGACATGAATATCAAGGAAAAGGACTCTGATGGCGACGGGTTCAGCAACCTTGAGGAATTCGAAAAGAAAACAAATCCGAACGATCCCAAAGATGCCCCGGCATCGTTCAACAAGCTCAAATTGGTTGGCTTCAAGCCCGTGCCCTTCCGCCTAGAGTTCAAAGGCGACCCATCGGGCGATGGGAAGGAATTTCAAATCAACCTAAAAGACTTGAAAGGAAGCGCCCGCAGCCAATACCGCAAAATCGGGGAACAGATTGAAGGTGCTCCTTATAAAATTCTTAAATACGAGTTTAAAGAAGGTTCCAATGAGCGTGGTATCACTGTTAATCTTTCCGAACTCACGGTTCAAAATACCGAAACTGGTGAGTCGATAGTCCTTGTTTACAACAAAGAAGCAAACGATCCAACATCCTATGGCACCTTCCGCAATCTTCTCGCACCGGGCGATGCAGATTTTACTCTCAAGAAAGGCGAAGAGTTCACGATCAAACCAGATATCACTCGCAAGCTGAAACTCATTGACATCACAGCCACCAAAGCTCAAATACGTGACATCTCCACTGGAGATATCTTCTCCGTTCTCTCTAATGACGGTTCATCTCTCTGACCTGAAATGACTAAAATCTCACTTTGGTTTCCAGTTTTTTTTCTCGCCGGCGTAACTTTGCCCATTCTTCAGGCGCAATACCCCGGTGTCCAAGGTGCCGTTGAGTCTCACATCCAAATTCTTGAGCAAAAACGTGCTTACTGCGCCGAATTAGTCCAAAAAGGAAGCGCAGCTGTGGCTGATAACGATTACGAGTCCGCTTACGCCCTCTATAAAAGCGCGGTAGATACCCTTCCGCAGGGTGGTGATGCCTCGGCAGATATTCGTAAGCAGGCACTCGGGGGATTCTGTAACGCAGCCGTCTTGCTTGCCCGCCAGCGTGTATCTGAGGGCCGTTACGCGGATGCCCGCACGACTGTAGAAGTTGTCTTGGAAAATCGCTACGATCCAGATTACGGCCCCGCCAAAGCCCTCCGCTCTCAGCTCATGGATCCAGAGGGATTTGTCGATCGCGGCACGATCACCCCAGGCCATGTTCGCAACATCGAAGAAGTCAAGCGCCTCATCCAAGAAGGGGAGGGCTACTATGCGACAGGACGATACGATATCGCCTTCAAGCGCTGCGAGCAGGCTCTCAATATTGACAAATACAATATCGCCGCACGGCGCTTAATGGAAAAAATCAATGTGGCGCGTCAGCAGTATGCCGATTCCGCCTACAGTGAAACGCGCGGAGCCATGCTCGCCGATGTTGATAAAGCTTGGGGACTTCCTTTGCGAAAATTCACCAATGAACGCACTTCTATCGTTGAGCAACCTCCAATGGATAGCCGTGGTAGCCAAGCCATCAACAACAAGCTCGATAAGATTACTATTCCTCGCATCGACTTTACGGATTCCTCCATTAAAGAAGCCCTCGATTTTATCAAAAAACGCGCTTCCGAATTGGATACTGGGGATTCCGATAACAAAGGCATCAATATCGTTCTTAAGCTCCCTCCGGACTCGCCCGACGCCTCTTATCCGATCACGCTTTCGCTCTCAGATGTCCCACTCCGCGAGGCTCTTCGCTATGTGACTGAGGCCGCAAATCTCAAGATTAAAATTGAAACCCACGCCGTCGTCGTGGTGCCAGCCACCGAGAATACGGATGTGCTCATCACCAAGGAATACAAAGTGCCGCCAGGCTTCATCACAGCAACGCCTGGCAGCGCGCCTCCACAAGTGAGCGGTGTGGCCGCAGGTTCCCAATCTGTGATCGCAGCACGCTCCATAGCTAAGGATTTTCTGGAAACACAAGGTGTCGAATTCCCAACCGGTGCCAGCGCGAACTACATTTCGCTGACCAGTCGCCTCATTGTTAAGAACACCCAAGCCAATTTAGATCTCATCGATGCTTTAGTCGATACATCGGTCGCCACGAGGCCGACGCAGGTCGAAATCGAGGCAAAGTTTCTCGAAGTCTCTCAAAACAATCTCAACGAACTCGGCTTTGATTGGCTTTTGGGTCAGTTTGCCCTGGCCGGAGGCTCAGGGGTCTATGGGAGTGGAGGCACAATTGGTCTTGGCCGCTCGATCAACAATAATGGATATCCACTCACCAACCCCACTACAAGTCTTCCTGTTGGAGCAAACTCGGGCACATCTGGCCCTATTACTGCAGGAAATCGCGGAGGCACAACTGGAATCAGTTTAAACGCGGTGGATGCCGTCCTCCTTGGTTCACCGGCAGGCCCGGCCCCTGGTGTTCTCAGTGTTGCGGGCGTTTTCACAAACCCACAATTCCAAGTCGTGCTCCGCGCATTGAGTCAAAAAAAGGGAATCGATCTCGTGAGTGCTCCCAAGGTTACAACCAAAAGCGGAAGCACTGCAAAAATCGAAATTGTTCGAGAGTTTCGCTACCCCACTCAGTTCGACCCTCCTCAACTTTCGGCGACGACTGGATCGACCTATGCGCCAGTTGTTCCTAACTCTCCAAGCGGTTGGGATAAGAAAAATACCGGTATCACCTTGGAGGTTGAGCCTACGGTGGGGCCAGATTCTTACACGATTGAGCTTCGATTGGCGCCGCGAGTCATTGAATTCGATGGCTTTATAAACTACGGTAGTCCAATTTATGCCTCGGTCCAATACACCACACCACTTATTACCCTTCCCTCGACGACATTTGAAGCAACACCAAATACAATCAACCAGCCTGTCTTTTCGACCCGCGAAGTCGAAACCCAAGTGTCCGTTTACGATGGACAAACCGTCGTCATGGGTGGTCTCATGCGCGAAGATGTCCAAAAAGTTCAAGATAAGGTTCCGATTTTGGGCGATATCCCTCTTGCAGGAAGGCTCTTCCGGACCAATGTAGATCAACACATCAAGCGTAACCTTCTCATGTTTGTGACTGCCGGCCTTTTAGATCCTGCAGGCCAGCCAATTATCGAGGCGGATGAGGATGATCAACTTGTTCCCGAGGTAGACGTCAACGCCATGTTGAGTGATGCCATTCCAACGGATGTTCTTTCAGCGCCGCTTCCCCAATAAAGCCTAATCAATGACTTTTTCACTTAAATTAAGCCATTTGTATCTTGGAGTTCGCTATGCCCTTGCGGCTTTCACTTCAGTGCTTGCTTTCGCAGCTCATGTGGAACCGTTGCTTGCCCAAAGCGATCTCGTCGCCATCTCCGAACGCGAAATCCTGAAGCGACAGGAAGACTCGAAACTGGCTGAACAACTCGTCACCACTGCCCGACGTGACCTCGCTGACAAAAATCTCGAGGGCGCCTATTCAAACTACCTTCAAGCTCTTCAGATCACGCGATTCGGTCCAGCCACAGAAAAACAGCGGGCCTCCCTCATTTCCGAGTTTAGTAAAACGGGGATCGATTACGCCAATTGGCTTATCAGTAATGGTCGGTATCAGGATGCGGAAAACACAGCCAAGACAATTCTTTCACCAGAATTTAACCCGACCTACAAGCCTGCTATGCAGATGCTTGCCAACTTGGAGCAGCCGGGCTACTATAATCGCACCGTCACTCCCGGTTTTGCGTCCAAACGTAATGAGGTGACCACCCTCCTCAATCAGGCTGAAGGATACTACGCTACGGGTCGCAATGATCTGGCACTGAAACGCTATGAACAGGTATTAAACTTGGACCCCTACAGCATCGCCGCACGGAACGGCATGGAGAAAGTTAATAAACAGCGCAAAACTTACTACGATAGTGCCTACAACGAAACCCGGAGCCGCATGCTCTGGCTTACCGATCGCGCTTGGGAACGACCAGTTCGGAAACTCACACCGTCTGGACGGGATACTGGCGGTTCTTCCTTCGGCACAAATACCGCCGCCAACTCCAAAGATGCCATTAATAACAAGCTCAATAAAATCATTATTGACCGCATGGACCTCGATCAAGCCTCGATCCGGGAAGTTGTGGATTTCCTCAAGCAAAAAAGCCGCCAACTCGATAACAGCACGGATGATCCCAAGAAAAAAGGCGTCAACATCGTTCTCAAACTAGCCTCTCCTGCTGCAGCTGCCGCACCAGTCGATGGACAGGCTGCCGGGATTCCGGCGTCGGAATCTGGTGTCACCGAGGAAACAAAAATTTCTATCGCTCTCAAAAATGTTCCGCTCATCGAGGCCGTGCGTTATTTGACGGAACTTTCCGGCTTGAAATACAAAATCGAGCCATTTGCTGTTTCCATTATTCCTATCACGGAGAACACTGAGGAACTGGTGACTAAAGAATACCGCGTGCCTCCTGGTTTCATCCCAGCCTCGGCTGGAGAAAGCACGGCTTCTGGTCCAACGCCAGGAAATGTGCCGTCGGGTGATTCCAATACTCGAATCACGGGGCGGCGAAATGCCACTCAATATTTTACGGAGCAGGGCGTGCCATTTCCAACGGGCGCATTTGCTCAATACATTGCATCTGGAAGCAAACTCATTGTTAGAAATACTCAGGCCGCTGTGGATTTAATCGATACCATTGTGGAAGGCGCGACCGGCGTGGCGCCTACTCAAGTCGAGATCGAATCGAAATTTGTAGAAATCTCACAGAACAACCTGAACGAATTGGGATTCGATTGGATGTTGGGTCCATTTTCCATCGGCGGTGGCGTTTATGGGGATGGCGGAACAAGGGCTGGCGCTCAGGAACTTTCTTCTCAATACTATGAGAACTATCCATTTGGAAATCTTGGCACGAATCCAATGACCGCAGGCAATCGAAACGGCATAGGAACAAGCTACAACTCGGCAATCACAGCCAATAGCCTGAATGCATTGTTGGGAGGAATCCCGCAAGGCACCAATGTGGCTTCCCCCGGCGTTTTTGGAATTGCCGGTGTTTTTACCAATCCACAGTTCCAAATGGTGATTCGTGCCCTCAGCCAACAAAAAGGCGTCGATCTCATGTCTGCTCCCAAAGTCACAACAAAAAGCGGAATCAAAGCGACGATCAAAGTGATCCGAGAATTTCCATATCCCACAGAATTCAATCCGCCTCAAGTGCCGCCGCCCACCACAGGAACTCAAAGCACTTCGGCAACAGCGACTTCGGGTATTGTTGTAACAAGCGGTGCTGTGACTCCTTCAACACCATCGGCATTCGAGAAGCGAGATCTTGGCGTGAGCCTGGAAGTCGAACCTCAAGTGGGTGCTGACAATTACACGATCGATCTTTCACTTTCTCCTGAGGTTGTTGAATTTGATGGATTTGTCAACTACGGCTCCCCAATCAATGGGCCTCGCTATAATCCATCACTCAGTAACCCCTCTGGAATCGACTCATTCGTCATAACTCCAAACGTGATCAATCAACCAATCTTTTCCGTTCGTAAGGTAACGACTAGCGTTAGCATCTGGGATGGTCAAACGGTTGCCCTCGGTGGCCTCATTCGCGAGGATGTTCAGAAGGTAAACGACAAGGTGCCGGTCCTCGGCGACATACCGCTGGCAGGCCGTCTCTTCCGGTCCAATGTGGATCAGAAGATTAAGAAAAACCTCATTGTTTTTGTCACCGCACGCCTCATGAATGCCGAAGGCCAGCCCTTACTTCAGCAGGATGACGAAGAGGAAACCGTGGAGCCAATCGGTCTTCCGGAAGACCTCCCTCCGCCAGCCATCACTACCCGCTCGGTTGGGAAATAGCCCTTTCACAAGCATGAGCTTGCCTAGGAGGTCTTGATTCCACTTCGCGGCTTTCTAAGATGTCGCGATGATTTCAATCCGGAAGGATTTTGAGGTTGGCACGGCCTCGCCGTTTCAATGTGAGGTAGAGGGGATTTTCTCGGAGACTGGTATTCTCTCGGGCGCGGCATCCTTTGAATACCGCGCGGAGCAGCAGCGCATGGCAGGAGCGGTGGCACGAACGATTGAAAGCGGTGGCCATCTCGTGCTCGAAGCGGGCACAGGTGTCGGAAAATCCCTCGCCTATTTGGTGCCAGCTGCGTTGCACGCGGTGCGGGCGAAGTGCAAGGCAGTGATCTGCACCCATACGATCGCGCTGCAGGAGCAGCTCATGTTTAAGGATATTCCGCTCGTGCAAAAAATCGTCCCCGACGAGTTCGAGGCGGTATTGCTCAAGGGGCGGCAGAATTACCTCTGCACGACGCGTCTGGCCCGTGCACTCACGCAGTCGAAGGAACTGTTCACCACCCCGCAGCATGCCGAGCTGGAGCGCATCCGCGAGTGGAGCATGCAGACGAAGGATGGTTCCTTGAGCGATTTTCTGGAGCAGCCGGATCCCGCCGTGTGGGAGGAGGTTCGCAGCGAGCAACACCTCTGCACGCCGAAAATCTGCGGTGCTGGCAGTGGATGCTTTTACCAGAATCTCCGTCGCCGCGTGGCGAATGCGAAAGTGGTCGTCCTCAACCACGCCTTGTTTTTTACACTCCTCAACGCGGTGGATGACGCGGAGAACCGCACGGGTGGACTTCTTTTTGCGAATGACTTTGTGATTTTCGATGAGGCCCACACGATGGAGGAGGTCGCCGCGCGCCACATCGGCATGGAGGTGTCCCAACTCGGCCTGCGTAGGGTCATTCAACGCCTCTACAATCCCCGCAGCAAAAAAGGCCTCTTCCAGATGCTCAAAAACGGCCCCGCTTGCCGTGCGGTGAGCGATGTCCTGCCAGTGGCGGACAGCTTTTTTCAGCAGGTCACCAAACAATGCCATTTCAAAAAAGGCAGGGAGTTCCGTGTCCGCGAAGCAGGCCTCGCCGAGGGCGGCGAGGTGTGCGGCGCCTTGGCGCGTCTCGGCGAGTTGATCGGCATCGAGGCGGGAAAATGTGATGATGAAACCCACACATCCGAACTCCAGGAGGCGGCCCGCAAGCTGCGGGAGGCGCGTGGGGCGATAACGGACTTCCTCGCACTCGAGGAGCCAGACCATGTTTATTGGGTCGAGCAATACGGCCGCACGGAGGAATTCTGCACCCTGCGCACCGCGCCGGTGAATCTTGCCGATGCCTTGCGGTGTCTCATCTTTCGCGAGGGCGCGTGCACCGTTCTGACCAGCGCAACGCTTTCCACCGGCGCTCCAGATTTGTCGTATTTCCGAAACCGCGTGGGGGCAGAGGATGTGCCAGCACTCCAGATCGGAAGCCCCTTCGACTACGAGAAGCAGATGAGCCTTCACCTTGTCGAGAAGATGCCCGAACCAAAGGCGCCGGACTACGAGGCCTCGCTGGCCAAGTGGATCGCCCACTTCACCGAGAAAAGCGAAGCCCGCGCCTTCGTGCTTTTCACCAGCTACCAGACGATGCGCTCGGTCGCGGAATTGGTGGAGCCTGTTTTCGAAAAGAGGGACTGGCAACTCCTCGTGCAGGGCGGAGGAATGCCCACGCAACGGATGGTGGCGGAGTTCAAAGAAAACCCGCACAGCATCCTCTTCGGCGTCTCCAGTTTCTGGACCGGCGTCGATGTGCCGGGCGAGGCCCTCTCAAGCGTGATAATCACGCGACTCCCCTTCACAACGCCCGACCACCCGCTCACCGAGGCTCGTCTGGAGGCGATCGAAGCCGAAGGTGGGCGGGCGTTTGAAAACTACTCACTCCCTGAGGCGATTCTCAAACTCCGCCAAGGCGTGGGCCGCCTGATTCGCAGCAAGACCGACACCGGAACAATCGTGATTCTCGACAGTCGGATCGTATCGAAGCCGTATGGACGCTCCTTTCTGAGGGCCATGCCGAAATGTCCGGTGGAAATCCACTGAAGCTGGATTTTTCAGATCGAAGCTGATTAGCCTGCACCCGTGGAAGCCACACGCCTTCAGGAAATGCCGATTGACGAGCGTCCGCGCGAAAAAGCCGAGCGCCATGGATTCGAGGCGCTCTCGGATGCCGAGTTGCTGGCTATTTTCATCCGCACCGGCATTCCCGGAAAAAACGCACTTGCCGTCGCTCGCGACCTGTTGCGCGACTGCGGCGGCTTTGCACAACTCTCCCGCTGCACGCCCAAGGAAATCCGCCGCCATGCCAAGGGCATTGGCCCTGCGAAATCTCTCGAAATGGCGGCAGCCTTCGAGATCGGCAAACGCCTGGCCCGTGGCAAGAATCTCTCGCCAGTCCTCGACACAGCGGAGCGGATTTTTGATTTCTTCGGCCATGAGTTCATGGCCATGCGACAGGAATCGCTGCGGGTTCTCCTCTTAGACACAAAGCTCCGCCTCATCCGCATGGAGGAAATCAGCCTCGGCTCGCTGAACGAATGTATCGCTCATCCTAGGGAAATTTTCCGCCAGGCACTTGTCCACAGCGCGTTTGCCGTGGCTGTCGTGCATAATCATCCGAGCGGCGATCCCTCCCCGAGCCCTGCGGACTACCGGATAACGCGCAATTTGAAAGAGGGCGCTCATTTCCTCCAAATCAATCTCATCGACCATGTCATCCTGGGCTCGCCGGATGGTGGTCGCGTGCCGTATTTCAGTTTCAAAGAAGCAGGCGTCATATGAAAATCCATCCTACAGCCATCATCTCACCTAAAGCCCGTTTGGGCGAAAATGTCGAAGTCGGACCCGGTGCCATCATCGGACCCGGCGTGGTGATCGGCGCGGGTTGCGTGATCCAAGCCCATGCAGTCCTCGAAGGCGACACCACACTGGGTGAGGGGAACACCGTGGGCTACGGCGCCATCATTGGCGCCCCACCGCAGGACTATGCTCACTCGCCTGAGATCAAAAGCTCGGTCGTCATTGGCAATCACAACCGTATCCGCGAATATGTAACGATCCATCGCGGAACTAAGGAAGGCACTGAAACGCGCGTGGGAGACAAATGCTTCCTCATGGTCGGCTGCCATCTCGGACATAATGTGCAGGTCGGCAACGAAGTCGTGATCGTGAACAACTGCCTGCTCGGCGGCTATGCGCAGGTTGGTGAAGGCGCCGTTCTGGGCGGAGGAGCCGTTTTCCATCAATTCGTCCGAGTCGGAAAGCGTGCCATGATCGCCGGAGGCTCGCAGTTCAACAAAGACATCCCACCGTATTCGATGGCCCAACTCTTCAATCTTCTGTCTGGCATCAATATCATCGGCCTTCGCCGGGCAGGCTTCAAAGCCGAGACCCGCACGGAAATCCGCCGCGCGTTTAAACTCGTTTTCCGCTCAGACATGCCGGTCAAGGCGGCGTTGGAAAAAGCTCGCGAGTCGCAATGGGGCTCAGAGGCTCAGGAATTCTTCGACTTCATCGCCTCTTCCAAACGCGGTTGCGCGACGAGCAATCTTGCCAAGGGACAGGTGATCCCGCTCGAGGATATTGTCGAGTAGACGGCCTCAATTCGGAATTGTGCCCACGGCCCTCGCCAAAGCGGCGAGGCTGGTCGAGTATTCCGCCACGGCACCCGCTCGCAGCGAACGTGCGGCAGCCAGCTGGCCTGCAGCCTCGGTCAGTTCGGAGACTTGGCTCAACCCCGCTTTGTAGGCTGCCTCGGCGGCATTGAGGTTTTCCTGGGCGGATGCCACAAAACCTTCTGCGAAATCCACACGGCGGGCCGCGCTGAGCGTGTCGTTGTAGCTTGTCCAGACATCCCGCGTCGTGGCAAGACGCGAACCCTCAAGCTCTTCCTGGGCGGCCCTTTCCTCGTCACGCCGCTTACGAACCCTCTCCACACGCTCAAATCCATCGAAAAGACCCCACTTCGCCGTGATGAAGCCTCCATAGCCATTGATGCCAGCCGCATTCGTTCCCTTGTCCTTACCGGTCTCCGCCGCATACTGGAATGCCGAGTAGGCGTAGTTTCCCTCCAGTTTCACCTCAGGAAAAAAATCCGCCTCCGCACGATGGATGGCCGCCTCGCTCGCACGCACATCCGCCGCACGGGCGGCGAGATCTGGGCGTGATGTCAGAGCGCTTTCGATCAGTTTGCCCGCACTCTCGCGCAAGTCACTCGAACTCGCCGGCAGGTCATTTGAGGCGAGTATGAGTGGCGAGTTGGCCGGGATGCCGACTGCGATGCACAGTTCGCCCAGCGTGTTCCGCACCAATGCGTGGGCGGCCTCGAGTTCATACTGCGCATCGAGAACATCTTTCCGCGCCCGCAGGAGTTCGGGCCTCGCCGAGAGCCCGTTCTGCACCTCCATTTCGATCGTTTGCTCGGCTGTCTTGGCAAACTCGAGGAGTGAGGCGCCCGCGCGCTCCTTCCAAAGAGCCGCCTCGTGCGCGAAGTAGCGGCGCTGGATTTCAAAGACAACCTCCTGAAGTTTTCTTTCATAAACAAAACCCGCCGCGTCAAAGAGAGCCACCGCTCGCGACACATCCGCCGCGCGCCTGCCGAAGTCGAGTAAAAGGTATTCGATCGAAAGCACCGTCGTGGCCTGCTGGCGGGTGAACACATTCGGCGCGGGGATGGCCGGCGTATACCACTTGTCCACTCCGCCCTCAAACGCAGCTCCCACTTTCGGAAAATACGGCCCCCGCGCCTCGCGGGAACCAGCATACGCCGCCTCAGCACGGAACCAGGCCGCACGGGTTTTGGGATTGTTCGCCATACCGAGTTCGAGCAAGCGCCCAAGATCGTAGGATTTCGATTCCTTGAAAACCGGCGTCTCGCGGATTGTGGAATTCCCGGCAAATGCCATCCCTGAAAAAAGGCACCCGATCGCCAGCGTAATCATTGGCGTTGTAAAAATGCGCCGCCATCGGCTATCGAAGAGCATGAACATTGGCGCGGCCAAACTGCCTGCAGTGCTGGCATTGATCAAGTCCTCAGGCGACCCGCTCGTGGATGTCGCAGGCGCTTACTTTCCCGCTTGGTTGGCTTGCATGATTGCCGGTGCTCTGGGGACATGGTTGCTCGGTGAGTTTCTATCCCGGGTCGGCCTTGCCGCCGTTCTGCGACCATCCGCCATCATGTATCCCTGCCTCTTTGCAGCCCTCACTGGCAGCGTGTGGCTTGTCTTCTTCTCGGCACGATGAATTCCGAATCGCAAAAGCCCCGCCCGCTCGTGTGGGTTCTCCGCCTCGTGATCGCAGTTGCCACTGCCTTTGTGGTTTTCGCGGTTTGGCAAGACCTGAAAACCTTCCCCCGCACTGAGGATGCCGAGGTGCGGGCGAATGTCGTCGGCGTTGCCCCACAGTTGGGTGGATCGATCACCCGCATTCATGTCACAGATAACCAAGCCGTGAAACGGGGTGATTTGCTTTTTGAGTTGGATGCCCGTCCCTACGAGGCATCAGCCGCCCAGGCAAAAGCCCATCTGGAGTTGATCGGCCTTGATGTAAAGGCGTTCCGTGACGAGATCGCCGCAGCCGAGGCGACACTCCGCGAGCGCCGCGCCAAGGCGGACTACGCCGATTCCCACTATCAGCGGCTCCAGCCCCTACTGGCGGGAAATTTTACCTCACCCGACCGCGTTCAGCGGGCGCAGACGGATGCCGAAAGCGCCCGCGCGCTTGTGCGCGAAGCCGAGGCCGCCGTCGAGCGAGCACGAAACAAACTCGGGTAGTTCGATGGACGAAATACCCGCGTGGAGCAGGCCGCCGCTGCCCTGCGCGATTATGAACTCAAGGTTTCCTACTGCAAAATCTACGCGCCGTGCGATGGCTACGTCACCAACCTCCAGATCGCGCCCGGCACCTACGCCTCCGCAGGAGAGCAGATTTTTTCTCTCGTCGATTCCTCGGTGTGGTTCGTGCTCGCGAATTTCCGCGAGACCGATCTCCGCCGCATTCGCCCAGGCCAGTCGGCCAGAGTTTATCTGATGGCACAGCGTGGCAAAGTGGTCTCTGGAATCGTTCAAGGAATCCCGAAGGCGGTCTATCCGCTCGGCACCGCCTCGCGGGGAACGCCCGGCGGGGAAGGCGTCTTCTCACAGGTCCAACCGACATTTGACTTCGTGCAATTGGCCCAGCGCTTCCCGGTGAGAATTCTTATCGAAGGCGACGACGATTTCCGCATGGGCGGACGCGCAGCGGTAATCGTGGACACACGCGGTAACTCGGATGCCGCACGGCTCGATAAGCTCCAATCCGTCGAGCAGCAAGGGTTCATATCCCCGGCGCGTAATGACTGATGCCGGTCGAGGCGCTCTGCGCCAGGCGCTCGCTGCGGCCCTCGCCGCGATTGTCGTCGGGATATTTCATGTTCCGCATTCCTTCCTTGCTGTCCTCATCGCGCAACTGCTTGGCGGCATTCCCTGCTTCAATGCCATAGAGCTTTTCCGCCGTATCTTTTCGGCTACGGCAGGCACACTGATAGGGCTTGCGATCCTCACGCTCGCTCCCAATGAGCAATGGATTTCGCTCCCGCTCTTCTTTGTCGCGACTGGCTGGGGAACGGTCTTTGTGCTTCGACGCCATGGTCCCGCTTGCGGGATTCTCTTCGGCATTGGAGTCGTTGCCATGTTTGCTCAGTCCTTTGTTTTTCCGGCCCGTAATATTATTTTTGGCTTCGTCCACCTGTTTTCGCTCATCACAGGCACACTGGCGGCAGCATTGGTGGGCTTTATTTTTTTCAAGGAGCCACTCACCACCAAAGGACCCTCATCGATCTCGGGCGCTCCGCTGGTCATCGGTGCATCTGTCGTTCTGGGACTGATCGCAGCCTGCACACTTTTGCCAGTCCAGTTGAATGTCACCACAGTCTCCTCCCTCTCCACAGCCCTCGCCCTCACAACAACCGGAGGAGCGATATCAAAAAAATTCCTCGGCGGATTACTCGGTATCGTTGTGGCGTTGCTTTTCTTGATTCCAGTTAATAGTTCAGTGAATGACTTCGCCTTTTTTCTATTAGGCCTGATTTCTATCATAGGAACGTTCGAGTGGTGTGCGGTCCGTCTGCCCGCCTATGCTCCCGTTTTCCGCCAGGCCGCGGCGATGTTTGCTGTGGCGGCAACGATTTTGCCCCAACCTGATCGCTTGATCACCGATTCAATGGAGCGGATGTATGCCGGAACCCTCGGCCTTTGCATCGGATCGGCGTGTTTTTTACTACATGGCCTTGCCACCCGTTCCAGTGCAGGACGCATGCAAAAAGCGTAAAAAAAGTCCTTCGCGCAGGGCATCCGTTTGCTCATAGTTTGCGCGAATTATGCGAACTCCACTCTTCGACCAACATCTTGCCACCGACGGCCGCATGGTCGAATTCGCAGGCTGGGAAATGCCCGTTCAATACACCGGAATCCTTCAAGAGCACAAAGCCGTCCGCGAAGCCTGCGGCGTCTTCGATATCTCCCACATGGGCGAGTTTTTCGTGAGCGGCACCGGCGCCACGGCTTGGCTCGATGGATTGCTCACCAACAATCTCACCGCACTCCCGGTCGGCCATGCCCAATACACGATTCTGCTCAATGAACGCGGCGGGGTGATTGACGATCTCATAGCCTACCGTCTCGGGGACGAAAATTATCTCCTTATCGTGAACGCTGCCAAAATCCCGGAAGATGCCGCTTGGCTGCGCAAGCATGCCGTGCCGGGCGTTCATTTTGAGGATCGCAGCGCCGAATTCGCTGCTCTCGCGATTCAAGGACCACTAGCCGCATCGGTCTTTGAAAAGCTCTTCCAGCGCTCGATGCCCGCAGAGCGCAACCGGGTCGAGGAAATCCAATCCGGCCGCTCGTTCATTGCCACCACAGGCTACACGGGTGAGGCGGGGTTCGAATGGGTCATGCCCGCCACAGAAGCCGCCGCTGCCTGGCAAGCTGCTCTCGATGCCGGAGCGACACCCTGCGGACTCGGGGCGCGAGACACCCTCCGCCTCGAAATGTGCTACCCGCTGAATGGCTCCGATCTCTCGCCGGACCGCACGCCGCTCGAAGCCGGGCTGGGATTTTTCGTCGATTTGAAGAAGCCCACTTTTGTCGGTCGTGATGTCCTGCTCGCCCAGAAGGCATCTATCCTTCCCCACAAACTCTGCGCCCTCCGCGTCCTCGACAAGGCCCCGCCCGTGCGACCACACTACAAAGTCTATGTCAACGGCGAGCCGGTCACCGAGACCACCAGCGGGGCTCTTTCGCCCAGTCTCGGCTATGGCATCGCTATGGCCTACATGCCGCCTGCCTACTGCGATATTGGGCAGATGGTCGACATCGAAGTCCGTGATCGCCGCTTCCGCGCCCAAGTCGTTAAAAAACCATTCTTCAAAAAACCATGAATATTCCTGAAAACCTACGCTACGCGACCTCCCACGAGTGGATTCTTGTCGAGGGCGACACTGGAACCGTCGGCATCACCGACCACGCTCAAGCCGAACTCACTGACATCGTTTTTGCCGAGCCTCCAGCAATTGGAAAATCCGTTAAAGCCGGGGATGTCGCTGCTGTCGTCGAATCCGTGAAAGCCGCCAGCGACATCTACGCTCCGATCTCCGGCGAGGTTGTCGAACGCAACGAGGCCATCGAAGCTGATCCATCCCTGCTCAACACCGACCCATTCGGTGCCGGCTGGATTTTCAAAATCCGCATCGCTGACGCCGCCGAACTCGCCGACCTCAAAGACGCTGCCGCCTACAGACAGCAGATCGGGGCATGACCATTGCGGAGTTCGAGGATTTTCTCGATGCAACCAAGCACATGACGGCCGTCCAACGCGCCGAGGCTTACGGCATCGATATTTCCTTGATCGACGAAAACCTCCGACTCACGCCCACCCAAAAAATCCGGCAAAACGATATCGCCCTGAACCAGGCGGAAGCCCTCCAAGCAGCCCTGAATCAAACCCGTGCCAAATCTGGAATCCATCGCTTGCCGACTCGTTGAGTCTAAGGTGGAGTTTGTGCTCTGCGGCGGGTTGGCCGCCTTTCTTCAGGGGTCCTCGATTCTGACGAGAGATGTCGATGTCGTTTGCGATATGGGCAGCGCAAACATCCGACGCCTTTTCGAGGCTGTTAAAGATTTGCATCCCTATCACCGTATGACGCCCGGGAGAATTCCTTTCACGCTGGAGCAAATCACCCCCCAGCTATTTCAGAATCTTTACCTTGCCACCGACTGGGGGCAGCTCGACTGCCTTGGAAATGTCAAAGGCATCGGCGGATACGGCGAATGCCTCAAGTGGAGCGAGCCCATCGAAATGGCAGGTTTTACCATGATGACGCTCACTCTGGAGGGCATACTCATCGCAAAACGCGCTATGGGAAGACCCCGAGATTTACAGGCCGTTTTCGAACTTGAAGCTGCCCGCGAAAGAAAAATCAACCAACACTGATCGCCAATCGTTACTATTTTTTACATGACCGCATTCGCCAACCGCCATATCGGCCCCTCATCCACTGAAATCGAAACCATGTGCGCCGCGATTGGCACGCCGTCGCTGGATGCGCTGATCGATGAGACCGTGCCTTCTGCGATTCGCTTGCAGCGTGATTTGAACCTCCCCGTCGCACGCTCGGAGGAGGAGGCTTTGGCTGAACTGAAGGCAATCATGGCGGAGAATCAAATCGCCACGAACCACATCGGCATGGGCATCTACGGCACCCACACGCCTGCGGTCATTCGTCGAAACATCCTTGAAAATCCGGGTTGGTATACCGCTTACACGCCCTATCAAGCCGAGATCGCCCAAGGTCGCCTCGAGGCACTCCTGAATTTCCAAACGATGGTCTGCGACCTGACCGGGATGCAAATTTCCAACGCCTCCCTGCTCGACGAATCCACCGCTGCTGCAGAAGCCATGGCTCTGTGCCAAGATATCAAAGGTGGTGACGCAATCTTCGTGGCGGACCATGTCCATCCACAGACTCTCGCCGTTCTACAAACCCGCGCGGAGCCCCTTGGTATAAGGATTCTGACCGGTTCCGCCGAGGAAGGCCCACAAGAGCCTGTTTTTGCTGCCCTCTTCCAATATCCCGCTACCGATGGCTCGATCTGCGATCTGGAAAAACTCGTAGCATGCACTCATGCATCGGGCGCGCTGGCGGTTGTAGCCACAGATCTGCTTGCACTTACGCTTCTCAAACCGCCCGGCGAATGCGGGGCGGATGTCGTCATCGGATCGAGCCAGCGCTTTGGTGTGGCTCCTGGATTCGGTGGTCCACACGCTGCCTTCCTAGCCACGCGCGACGAACACAAACGCCGCCTTCCTGGTCGTCTTGTGGGTGTTTCCAAGGACGCCGCCGGCAATCCCGCCCTGCGCCTCACGCTCCAGACCCGTGAGCAGCATATCCGCCGCGACAAGGCGACCAGCAACATCTGCACCGCACAAGTTTTACTCGCCGTGATGGCTTCGATGTATGCCGTTTACCACGGCCCCGAGGGTCTGCGCGCCATCGCTGGGCGTGTGCATCGCCATGCTGCCAACCTCGCCGAGTCGCTCAAAAAGGCAGGCCACACCGTGCATCACGCCGCATTCTTTGACACGGTCAGCGTCACACCAAAAAACGAATCCGCCACCGCACTGGTCGCCCGCGCCGCAAGCGAGGGAATCAATCTCCGCTTGCTCAATCAATCCACGGTCGCCATTTCGCTCGACGAAACGACGACCAGCATCGAGCCGCTCCTGAAAATTTTTGGATCTGCCTTTGCGGAATCTCCCGCCGAAACACCCCGCCGCACCTCTTCATTCCTCACGCATCCGGTTTTCAATACCTACCACACGGAAAGCGAGATGCTCCGCTACATCCGTCGCTTGGATGCGAAGGATCTCTCGCTCACCACATCGATGATCCCTCTCGGATCGTGCACGATGAAACTCAACGCGACCTCCGAGATGCTTCCGGTGACCTGGGATTCAGTCTCTGCCCTTCATCCCTGCGCCCCTGTGGATCAATCGCTCGGTTACCAAAAAATGGCGCTTCAGCTTGAGGAATGGCTCTCCGAGATCACGGGATTCGCCGCCGTTTCGCTCCAACCGAATGCCGGATCGCAAGGCGAATATGCCGGTCTTTTGGCCATTCGTGCCTATCACCAATCGCGAGGCGACGCCCACCGCACAGCCTGCCTCATCCCGACCTCTGCGCACGGCACCAACCCCGCCAGTGCAGTAATGGTCGGAATGCAGGTCGTTCCTGTCGCCTGCGACGCCAGCGGCAACATTGATCTTGCTGACCTCCGTGCGAAAGCTGATCTCCATCGCGAAAACCTATCTGCGGTCATGGTGACCTATCCCTCGACACATGGTGTTTTCGAAGAGGGCATCCGCGACATTTGCGAAATTATCCACTCCGCTGGCGGCCAGGTTTACATGGACGGCGCCAACATGAACGCTCAGGTCGGTTTGTGCCGTCCGGGTGATTTCGGAGCCGATGTATGCCACCTCAATCTCCACAAAACTTTCTGCATTCCGCATGGTGGTGGTGGTCCCGGCGTAGGTCCCATCGGTGTGGCCACGCACCTTGCCCCCTTCCTGCCCGGCAATCCGCTGAAAAAAGGCAACTCCGTTGGTCCTGTATCTCAGTCGAATCTCGGCAGCGCGAGCATTCTGGTCATTTCCTGGATGTATATCGCGATGATGGGCCCCCGCGCTCTCCGCGATGCCACGGCCGTATCGATCCTCAACGCAAACTACATCGCCGCACGACTCGGCGGGCATTTCCCTATCCTTTACAAAGGCAAATCTGGTCGCGTCGCGCATGAGTGCATTCTTGATCTGCGCGAATGGAAACAACGCGCCGGCATCGAAGTCGAAGATGTTGCCAAGCGCCTCATAGATTTTGGATTCCACGCCCCCACAATGAGCTGGCCGGTCGCCGGAACCCTCATGGTCGAGCCTACCGAGAGCGAGTCCAAGGCGGAAATCGACCGCTTCTGCGACGCCATGCTCACGATCCACGTCGAACTTGTTGCTGTCGAATCCGGCAAGCTCGACCGCGCCAACAACCCGCTTAAAAACGCCCCGCACACGGCTGCGTGCGTCACCAGCGACGAGTGGATGCGCCCGTATCCGCGCTCTCAAGCCGCTTGGCCCGCGCCATGGCTCCGCCAGCATAAATTTTGGCCCAGCGTCGCACGCATCGACAATGTCCACGGCGACCGCCATGTGTTCTGCAGCTGTCCGCCGCTTCTCGAAAGCTGAGCCGGCTGAGAGCGGCTTGGATCATCTGATCGACAGTGTGTGAGCGGAAATCCAGGAACTTTTCACATAACCAAATCGTTGTATCGTGAGCGATCGTTGTAGTTTCAAAGCTCACTGTGTCACGGTAACGCTCACTCAAGCGCAATTTTTTCATGGGTTCGAATTTTCGAGTTGGTAAAGTGTCCCCATGCCAGCCGGGTTTAACGAAATTATTGCAAACATCTCTCTTCCCACCTCAGCCGCACTCGTCGAGGCGCTGCCGGTCATTGTTTCGCTGATCATTATCGAGGGTCTGCTCAGCGTGGACAATGCCCTCGCGATTGCTGCGATGGCGAACCACCTGCCGGGTCGCCAGAAGTATCTCGCGCTCAAATTCGGTATTATCGGTGCATATTTCTTTCGCGGCCTCTGCCTCGCCTTCGCCGCATGGATCATCGAAAATCCGTGGCTTAAAATTTGTGGCGCGGCGTATCTGGTTTACCTCATGTGCGACCACTTCCATGGCTCGGAGGACACAAAAAGTGCGGAACCCTCCAAAATCGCACAGCGTGGCTTCTTCGGGACGATTGCGGCCATCGAGATCATGGATCTCAGCCTGAGCGTGGATAATGTGGTCGCAGCTGTCGCAATGAGCCCAAAACTCTGGGTTGTATGCACCGGTGTCTTCATCGGGATTCTTGCACTCCGGTTTGTGGCAGGCGCCTGCATCCGGCTCATCGAAAAATTTCCCATCCTTGAGCACACGGCGTTTATTCTGGTGGGCTATGTTGGATTCATCCTCGTTTACGAATTGCTCAGTGATCCGCACTCCGGCATCCAAATTCTACCTGGACCAGTGCATGTGACGACATGGCAGAAATTCATCGGCATCGTGTTGATCATCGGCGTTTCGATTTCCTACATGAGGAGCGCTCTCTTTCGTGATGCCATGCGACCGTTGCTCTGTCTCCTCCGAATTCCCATGAACGCCCTTGCCGCACTGGTCGGCGTTGTTTTGAAGATTTTGTTTTTCCCATTTCGTAGCCTTGCGAGGCTCGTGAGGTCAGCTTGAGGGGCCGCGGATTTGCCATCGCTCCCGCATGGCGGATGTTTTGTGCAGACACCAAGCATCCGAATGAGAGAGTTTGTTCCGAAGATTCCAAAAAAGAGGCTCGAGGCCGTTGCGACTGCGGCATTCGCAGTCTTGATGCTTCTTTTTGCGGCGGACAGTTGGTTTTCCCACATGACCAGCAGAAATCTCCTCGATTCGATCGTCTGGGTTGATCTGAAACACGGTCAGCTTGATCTGGCGATAGATGTCCAGTTCGAACTCAGGGAGGCTGAATCGGCACTGCGCAGCTATGTCATAACGGGCAATTCTGCGAAGCGTGATGAATATCTCAAAAAGTCTGCCGCAATCATGGACGAGCGTTTTGCGAATCTGATTGGAACGGCTGCCGGTGATGAGCAAATGCTCCATACGCTCGATCGGATCGGCGGTCTGATTCATCGTTGGTTGGATCTATTGAATGAGTCCCACATGGCTTATGAAACCGGTTCGGGTGGGCAGAACCCGATTCATCGCAAGGGCGATCTGGTCATGCAGCAAATCACGGCGGCATTTCAGGAGTTCGTGGCCGACCAGCATCAACTCCTGCAGGCCCGTATTCTGGAGCGAAAACATGAATCCGATCGGCTGATGTATGCGATGCTGGCAAGTGGTGTGCTGGCGGTAGCCATTGCTGTGCTTGCCCTGACGGTGATTCTTCGCGGCCTCTACAGACACCGCGAAGCCGAGGAAAAAAGCCGAGCCAGCTTGGAGGAGAAGGAGAATCTTTTAAAAGAGATTCACCACCGGGTGAAAAACAACCTTCAGATTATTTCCAGCCTGCTTCTACTACAGGCATCGAAATTGAAGGATGCCGAGGCGGCAGAGATTTTTTCCGAGTGTCGCGAGAGAATCCAATTCATGGCCCGCCTCCACGAGCAACTTTACACTTCGGGAAATCTTCAGCGGATCGAATTTGGAAAGAACCTCGCCGAAATCGCCGAGGCGCTTTTGCATTCCCACTCGCCAGCAGGGTGCCAACTGACGCTAGAGAAGAATATCGATCCGCTGGAGCTTGATGTGGACACCTCGCAGGTGCTCGGCTTGCTCGCCACGGAGCTGCTATTGAATTCTCTCAAACATGGGTTCAAAGGCCTTAAAATAGGAACCATTCGCCTGGAACTGCACGGAGGAGCGAAAAATACCATGGTCGTCAGCGATAACGGAGTCGGCCTCCCAGCTAATTTCGACAGCCTGAAAAGCGGTCGCATGGGTATGAATCTCGCGCATGCGCTGGCCAGGCAGATTCGTGGCGAAGCAAACTTTTCTAACAATCCTGGAGGAGGAACTCGCGTGGTGGTGGGGTTTTCCCTTGAGCCCACCTTGAAAAGCACTCCCGTAGGACGAAATTCCTAATATGGAACCGACACGCATTTTGATCGCCGAAGACGAGGCGATCACCGCTACCGCACTGAAAAGCGAACTCGTCTCGCTTGGCTACGAGGTGGTGGGGATTACGGATACCGCCGAGGATGTGGTCCGTGCTGCAGGGGAATTACGGCCGGATGTCGTCTTCATGGACATAACTCTGAAAGGCGTGCTCGACGGCATCACCGCCGCCGTGGCGATTCGAGGGCGGACTGGTGCGCCGGTTGTTTTTCTCACCGCGCACGCAGATGAAAAAACGATGAAGCGCTCGGTTTTTGCAGGGCCTTTTGAATACATCTTGAAACCATTCACCCGAAAAGAGCTTCAATCCGCCGTGGAGGCTTCACTCCAGAAGCGCCAAGTGGAACTTCAGGGCAGAACGATGCTGCCGCGCTAAAAGTTAACCCCGGTCTCGCTTTTGCGGGGACGATCACCAAGCATTCCCGAAATGGCAATCGATCCGGTCTGTGGCATGGAGGTGGACGAATCCACCGGACTTCGCGGCGAGCGCGGAGGAGAGGTGTTCTACTTTTGTTGCGATCATTGTCGGCAAAAGTTTTTGAATCCTCCGGCTGAGGAAAAGCCCGTCCCTCAAAATGCCATTTACACGTGTCCGATGCATCCGGAGGTCAGGCAGGAAAATCCTGGCGACTGCCTAAAGTGCGGCATGGCACTCGAGCCACTCGATGCGACTGGGGAGGATTCCGGGAGCGGGGAACTGGACGATATGACGCGGCGCTTCATGGTCTCCGTCCTCTTTGGGTTACCTGTGTTTGTTTTGGCGATGGCACACCTCGTTCCAGCAACGGCAGCCTTCGGTGATAGCGACATGTCGCGCTGGCTCCAGTTCCTCTTGGCTTTGCCTGTGGTGTGCTGGTGTGGCTTGCCGTTTTTTCTCCGTGGGTGGCGCTCGGTTTCAAGTGGGCATTGGAATATGTTCACTCTCATTTCACTTGGAGTGGGTGCGGCGTTTCTCATGAGCGTCGCGGCCATGCTGGTTCCGGATTTGTTTCCTCACGCGTTGCGGCATAGCGGGAAGGTGCCTGTTTACTTCGAATCTGCCGCTGTGATCATTGCCCTTGTCCTCCTTGGTCAGGTTCTCGAGCTGCGTGCACGCGGCAGGACGGGAGGCGCGATTCGAGCCCTGTTGAATCTCGCCCCGCCCGTTGCGCGTAAGCTCACGGATGCCGGGGATTGTGAAATTCCCCTTGCGCAGGTTCAGGCAGGCGACCGGTTGCGCGTGGTGCCGGGTGGAAGCGTGCCGGTGGATGGTGTGCTCATCGAAGGGCATTCAAGCATCGATGAGTCGATGATCACTGGCGAGTCGCTGCCGATTGAAAAAAACACGGGCGACAAGGTTTCTGCAGGCACTTTAAACGGCTCAGGGACATTCGTCATGCGTGCGGAGCGAGTTGGCTCCGGCACCCTGCTCGGCCGTATTGTGCAAATGGTCGCTGATGCGCAGCGCACACGGGCCCCGATTCAGGCTCTTGCCGACAAGCTGGCCGGAATTTTCGTTCCAGTCGTCCTGGCGGTTTCGATTCTCACATTCATTGCGTGGCTCGGGTTTGGCCCGGAGCCCAGACTCGCGCATGCCATCGTGAATGCCGTGGCCGTCTTGATCATTGCCTGCCCTTGTGCCCTCGGCCTCGCCACGCCAATGTCCATTATGGTCGCGGTTGGTTGCGGTGCCCGCGAGGGCGTGCTGGTGAAGGATGCCGCTACGCTTCAAGAGTTGGAAAAAGTGACGATGCTGGTGGTGGATAAAACCGGCACTCTCACCGAGGGACGCCCCCAGATTGTGGACGTAATCCCAGTCGATGGCATGGATGCAAAAGAAGTGCTCCAGCTTGCGGCATCCCTCGAGCAAGGCAGTGAGCATCCGCTTGCAGATGCCATTGTGCGAGGAGCGAAGAATTTGGCTCTTCTACCAACCACCAACTTCCGCGCTGTAGCTGGCGGCGGCGTCCTTGGGGATGTTGCAGGACGCCAGATCGTGGTCGGAAAGGCAGAGTTTTTGCGAAGCGAAAAAATCACGGGCCTCGACCATCTGGAAACTTTGGCGATAAAGCTCCAAAAGGACGGCAAATCGGTTCTCTTTATCGCTGGCGATGGGATGGCCTATGGATTGATCGCTGTGTTCGATCCGATCAAAGCGACAACCGCCGCTGCGTTAGCGGATCTCCATGCGCTGGGCCTCAAAATCACGATGCTCACGGGTGACAACGAACGCACGGCTGCCGCTGTCGCCCGGCAACTCGGGCTGGATTCTTTCGAGTCGGGCATCGAGCCCCTCGCCAAGGCGGCTTTCATCAAAAAACTTCGCGCCGACGGGGAACGCGTCGCCATGGCGGGGGATGGCATCAATGACGCTCCTGCGCTCAGCGAGGCCCATGTTGGGATTGCCATGGGAAATGGAACCGATGTCGCCATCCAAAGTTCCGGCATCACCCTCGTGAAAGGCGACCTTCTTGGCATCGTCCGAGCCATCCGCCTGAGTCGCGTAACGATGCGGAACATTCTTCAGAATCTCTTCTTTGCCTTCCTCTACAACGTGCTGGGAATCCCCATAGCGGCAGGTGTGCTTTATCCTTTTTTCGGTCTCTTACTCAGTCCTATTCTGGCCGGTGCCGCCATGAGCATGAGCTCCGTATGTGTCATTGCCAATGCCCTGAGACTCGAACGCGCCAAGGG
>Ga0209189_1000292_pt1 | contig 43006 bp, 26 predicted proteins | sample C_130820_EF_Meta_FD_187308 | JGI IMG/M metagenome (GOLD analysis project Ga0209189, IMG submission 187308) | Freshwater microbial communities from Lake Croche, Canada to study carbon cycling - C_130820_EF_MetaG (SPAdes) (version 3) | ecosystem: Environmental > Aquatic > Freshwater > Lake...
GCAAACCAGTCTTCGATTTGATAGTCCTCAAGTCCCAGACGCTGCCACTCACCGGACCGGTTGAACAGATTGATCTGCCACACAGCTTGATTCAACTGAATGCACAAATACTCCAAGGTTCTAGCAGTGCCAGCAAAGCCCATGAAGCAGTAATTTTTTTCCAGCATGCAGTCAGACTGCAGCAATTGTTTGAGAGCAGTGATCCAGTCTCCCGCCAACTGGGTATCGTTGGGCACAATCCAGCAATCCAGTGTGCTGGCTCGATCAATAGGATTCCTTAGGGTAATTTTTATTTCACTCATCAATTGCTTTCCACCAAGCATGCACGTCAGGTCGTTGACTCAATATCTCATCCATGGTTGTGGGGTTGGTTCTAATAGATTCCAGTCTCAATATTCTTTGCTTGCCTTGACGCCAACCTTGTAAATATTGGTCCGGCCATTGTTCTTCAAAGGTGGGTCGATTCTTTAACTGTGTCAACACATCCTGCATGGCACCAGAGGGCACTTGTGCCAACAGCTCATCTACCCAAGGATCCAACAAACTTCTGGGCAAGCACAGGGGACTCATCAAGATATCAGGTGTGAATGCAAATGTAACCTTGGACAACACATCTACACCCAATTCCCGAGCGATGTTCATGATGTTGACCACTTCAAACATGCCCGGCAAGGTCAAGGTAAAATCAAATCGCATCTGTCTGGGATGGCGAGCAATTGCCAAACCTTGCTGAAAATTATTTAAAAAGATGGCAGATTCTAACCCGGTGCGGATGTATTCTCCGATGGGCCCGAATCCATCGATGCTGGCACAAATTTGCCAGTCTCGAACATGAGCCAGTATATCCCGATAAAGATTGGCACCTCGATAATCAACCCTACTGAGATTGGTGTTGTATCTAGCATAGACTCTTGGTCCGTCACCCAGATCAACAATGCGACGCATGTAGCGCCAGTGTTGTTCATACATGAGTGGTTCACCACCTACCCAGTATATTTCTTCTACTCGGTGTTCCTCCACAGCTGAAGCAAATTCAGCTTCGATTTGACTGTCTTGAAAACGAGCAATCTCTTGGCGAACTTCGGGATGCATCCAGGTGTTCTTGGGATCAGCCCAGTTGATCATGCCATGCTGGCGCTGTTCACTTTCCCAGCTACTGCTGAGCATGTCTCCACACATGCGACATTTGAAATTGCAGAGATTGCTAAATCTGTAGTCCCAACTCACAGGTTTGACTGTAGTAAATCCCGATTCGTCTGTGGCAGCCATAGCCGCTTCGTACTTATGGCCAAACAGATTGTTGAAATAACTGCGATACACATCGGTGTTGAGCAACCGACTGTTGCATACATCGCACTCGGGCAGGGTTTCTCCAGCCATCATTCTCTGGCGCACTGACCGCATGTGATCACTATTCCAGTGCTGTTCCAAAGTCATGGGTCGATAGACACCGGTACCAGCTGCAGTGTCTATGTACTGCGCAAAATTTTGTGCAGGTTCTCGACTGGCACAACACATGCGCCGTTCGGTTTGTGGACTCAAGTAGGTGTGAGTCCACGGTGCCATGCAAAGAGTGTCAGGGCGTGTTGTAGTCATATTCAATTAACTGGGCCATTTCCGGAGCCACGGTTCGAAAGTTTTGATTTCGTTTGCGATCCAGATCACGTATTTTTAGTCGCAACATAAAACCGTCGGTACTGGCTCCACGATTCATGAAATCCACGATGCAATCAAACTCTTTGCGGAAGCTGGCCGGCAAGGTCAAGCCCTGCAGGTATTGTGTAATCTCTGCTTTGGCAGCGTCAGGCAAGGTGGCAATGCTAAAATACCAAGCATCGTGCATCATGTTCCAGTACACAAAGTCAAATCCTTGTTGGGCAATCCACTCGGCCACATGCTCAAGGTAACGTACATTGAATATGTTGATGGTGCAACATACCTGCAGTCGAATATTGCTGTGTTGCTTTTTTAGTTGTTTGAATTTCTGGATATTTTCACCCACTTCAATCCATGACGCATTTGTGCGTTGATATTCAAATCTCTCGCCCACGTCATCTATGCTGAATGCAATTTCCACAGTTTTAAAATGGCGCCAAATTTCAATGGCATTTTCAGGATACTGTGTGCCATTTGTGTTGTAGTGTATTTCTACTTGGTGAGCAATGCCGCGATCCACAATGCCTTGCAGCATGGCAAAATGCTCTTGAATCATGAACGGCTCACCGCCAGTGAATTCAATATAGCGAATTTGATCCAGGGCTTGATCTATTTCTGACCAAAAGCGTTCGTTCTCCCTGGGCCAGGCACCAGCTCGCAACATCTGATAAGGATATGATTTTTTCTTTTCTTCATCCGTGCGCAGTTGATTCATTTCTTCCACAGCAAATTGACTGCTGGACCAAGAACCACAGATGCGACATTTCAAGTTGCAGATGTTGCCCAGTTTGAGATCCAAAAACATCAAGGGCTTGGCATCCGCAGTCCAGTCCGAATCGGGCAGCACATGCTTGAGACGATCCAGGGTGTGCATGCGTTTGCTGGTACGGCCGCCACGTTCCTCGTTCCAGCACTTGCGACAGGTTTGTGGCTTCTCTCCGGCTAAAAATTGCTCGCGTAACTTCTTCATGTGCTGACTTTGTTGTACTTCACCAAAGGTTGCTGTAGTTAATTCGAACTTGTTGCCAGCATTGTCAACAATTTCATCATCGGCCAGGCAGCAAGGCCTTACTGTGCCAATGGGGCTGGCTTCTAGGCTAACCCAAGGCAGAACGCAGAATTTTTCATGTGGAATGTTCAAAGTATTATCTCTCTATTGATTTGTTTGAAAATGTCTTGTAACTCAGCAAAATCCGAGTGTTGCGGATTGAACACATTTTTACGGTCAAAAACGTCTTGTGGCCAAGTGCCCCAATTCCACATTTTCTGAAAATTAATGTGTTCAATGCCCAATTGATCACAGAGTTCAACAACTAGTGGTATTTCTTTAAAATTATCTAATTGTACAACAAAGTCTGCACTAAGTCGAGTCGAAAAATTATTTTTATTTATAAACTGTTTTACCCAACGCACATTGTCTAACAATAAATCCCATTGACCATTGACTCTAATTTGTTTATACGTAGACTCAGTGGCAGCATCAAAACTTATACGTAACTCTTGTGTGACCGGCAACAATTTTTCCAGTAGATATTGTTTGGATTTTAAATAGCTACCATTTGTTTGTATAATATGTTGTATATTTGTTTTTCCAGTGGTTGCAATATAATCTAATAGAGTCAAATATGGTTCACTGATAAACGGTTCGCCGCCGCACCATCTTATTGAAATGGGTTGATTTTCAATTTGATCAATTACCAGTGTTTTGATTTTGTCAACAATGTTGTTGTTTATGTTGCGTATCACATGGTGTTTGTTGTTGTTGATTAACTCTGTTCGGCAACTAGGACATTTAAAATTGCATGTGTAGTCAAAATCAAAAATGAGATTGGTGGGTATTGCATTGACCTGTAGTTGATCAGCAGTGCTGATTGGCAATGCTACCAATGATTGATCACTATCGGGCTGTGTGCTATACGATTCAAAAGGTATATCTCTAAAAAAACCACAAATTTTGTTGTTGCAATAAAAATATCTATTGTTAGAAATTTCATTTCTAATTTTCAAGGCCAGGTCGGAATTCAATGCATCGTAAATATCGTTGATCTGTAGTATGTTACCAACAAATTTGGGAATCCAACTGGGGCTGCTGCATATAAAGATCTCTCCATTGGCATTGATTCCCATGGTATTCCAAGGAACAGTACAATGGCTTTTGCCAATTAATTTTTTATCGAAAAAAATCTGTTGTTGACGTTGTTGATTATTTTCGGCCAATTCTTCTCCGGGCAAGGTTAATTCTTGATATGTTTGTGTCATCATACGCACAAATTCATCAACTTCTTGTTGAATACCTTCATCGGACACAGACCGTTGGTCAACAACATCTTGATAGCTGGGCCAGTCAGGCCCAGCAAACACCAGATAATCTTTAACACCAATGATCTTGGATAGTTCCATTTTACTTCAAGTCAGAAATTTCTGGTATCACATCTAAAATGTTTTCTCGTCGTATGGCATCGAGCTCGTGTGTTTTGTGCCAGAATTTTGTTATTAGCCCAGTGTTGTCAGTTGCGTTCATGAATGTGATAGCACTTTCAAAGCCCACCGTGGCACGATTCAGCTGGTCCAATGGACGCAACCATGTCAAGTGTTGTTCTAGTCGATCCTGTATTCTCTGTTTGTACTCCGGTGGTGCAATGTCAATTCTGAAATAGGCCGGGTCCTGCAGGATGTTGACATTGAGATCCTGAGGACGCAGTAGTCCTTTTTCCACCCAGTCACGGTGAAAGTCTGGCAGATGCATGGCGTTCAATATGCTGAGCGTGGGAGAGATGTAGAAATCCACACCCGGACATTCTTCCAGCATCTGTCGACGATTGGCTTCAACTTGTGCCCAGTCTGTGCCTTTACGTATGTATTCGCCACGTGCACCGGCAGCATCCAAGCTGGCACCCACTGCCACAGACTTGAACTTGCGCCAGTAATCAAAAACTGTGCGATGCTTCAGCTTCACTTGGGTAAAGTTGGTGTTGTAGATCAAGCGTACATCAAAGCGTCCACGGCGTTCCAGTTCCTCAAGGATCAAGTAGTGTTCTTCCATCATGAGTGGTTCGCCACCGGCAAAATAGATCTGTTCCACGTAGTCCAAGTGCGGTTGCAACTGTTCCCACATGTCGGTTTCACTGCGACCAGCGATGTTTAGCACAGTGTGATTCTTTGCCCAGTCTCCGCCGGCCAGTCGGGCTTGATCTTGATACCACTGGCTGCTGAAAATATGACCACAACTGCGGCAGCGCAGGTTGCAGAGATTGGAGAAACGTATATCCCAATAGGTCATTTCAAACTGATCAACGTGACCATCTGCCTGTGTGTCATGCACGCGGACAATGTTGTGTCCATGATGCTTGTTGGCACTTTGACGTCCCGAAAAGAATCCCGACTTTTCTTGTTCATAACATCGGCCGCATGCAGGATTTTCAGTCTCGTTCAACATGTCAGATCTCAATTGACGCTGAGCATCACTGTTCCAGATTTCAGACAGACTGTTGTTTCGGCAGTTGCCAATCTGGCCCACACCCATCTCGGCGTGGCAGCAAGGGTACGCTTCACCAGTGGGGTAAGCATGCAGATGTATCCAAGGATACATACAAAATGTGTTGGACTCGGTCAACAAAAATCGTTCACGATCAGTCAACTGATCCATGCTCATTTTGATGAGGTCACTGCTGTTGTATTTGTATTGACTCATACCATTCATTCAAATTGGGAAATGCTCGAGCAAAGTCTTTGCCCCGGCGCTGATCATACTGCTGATAAAATTTAACAAAGTCATTCAACAGTGCAGGACGTTCAAAGGTGTCCGAGTGTGGTGTTCGGACCACGTCAAGATAATCAATTAGTCGTTGTGTGTGATTGATCTCATGCTCGTGCAAAAAAGGATTGTGTTGGTTCGTAAACAACCACTGTTCCAGCTCCACACGATAGCGTGTGCGCAAATGATCAGGCAGTACCAAGGCGGACTGAAAGCTAGGAAAACGCAATATATTTAGCGTGAAGTTCACAGCATCACGCCCGTACAGTTGCTTGAGTTCCAGCATGGTGTCCAGGTGGGCAACCAAGCTGTCCAAGCACAAGGCATTGATAGTGCACATCACATGCACTGCTTTTACTGCACCGGATTCTACCAAGGCCTGCACATTGTCCAGCCACTGATGATAATCTAGGCCGTCACGTATGTATTCGGCTTGAATCCCTGTGGCTTCCATGCTGGTGTACAATTCCACATGCGGCAACGGTTTTACCGCCTCTATGAACTCCGACAACTTTTCTTCGTTGAATCCCAGGTTGGAGTTGATGGCTAATCGTGTGGTGCTCTTACCTTGGTTTTGTTTGAACCAATCAATCAAGCGCCAGGTGTAACCCGACATTAAGGGTTCGCCGCCGGTGATTCTTAGTTCTTGCAGTGTACGGTGTAGGTCTGTTTCCCACCAAGCAAAGAAAGCATCTACATAGGGATTGACTTCGTTAAATGTATATCGCTGAGCCGACTCGTGAGTGTGAGTAAAGTGATTGCGCCCATCTGATATCAAGCCTGTGTAAGCACCGTGCTTTTTGATATCATTGACCCAGGTGCTGGAAAAAGCAGGGTTGCAATAGCTGCAGGCAAATTGACAGGTACGGTCAAATGCAATTTCCAAGGTGCGCAAGTTTACATCTTGATCGGCAGGGGTGGCAAATGCTTCATCAAGTGCTGCAATGGGATATATCTTGCTCTTGTACACACGATCGCTCACAGCATCACGACCCATGTCTTCAATCTTCCAGCAGTACTCACACCCAGGAGGTCGTTCACCTGCCAGCATCTGTGCACGATCCTGTTTTTTCTGCGCTGAGTTGTGTAGAGCACGTGGATTTTTCAGAGCCTCTTCCACAGGGACCATGTGTGCCGGAGGGTGATGGCAACTGGTGGTCATGCCTGATCCCAACCATATGGTGGCATTGTACCACTTGGCTGCACAAAAGCTGGAGCTCTTGGTGTCCAAGAATTGGCGTTTAAATTCTAGATCATTCATGAAGATGTTGTTGGATAAATTGGTGAAACCGGTCTGGGAATTCTTTGCGCACACGCACTCGCATGTCGGAAAGGTGCTGTTGATTGTATTTACACGTATTGTAACACTCTTTCAAGAAACTCTCAAGATCTTGGCTGCACAAGTCGTCAATGACTTGAGCTATGCGTTCCAGTCGATCTTGATTGTTTTCAATGCTATCAAAACTTTCATCAATTGCCGAATCGAATGTGCGGAATCCCAGGTTACGCAGGTCACGATAGTAACCTGCATTGGCCACAGCAATCCAAGGATGGCCCATGGCAACGGGCTTCCAGATTTTTTCTGTTCTAAAGCTGTAAGGATAATCAAACACAGTTTCGGTTACCACGCTGAAGTAGGTGTCAATGTAGGGTGCAGCTTTGAGATAGATTTCACCCCAGTCGTTGTTGAACAGCTGATGCTTGACAAATCCCAGTGTACCTGCAGATGCTACGCGAGATTGATAAAAGTCAAATTCATATTTTTCGGGCAAGGTTTGTATTGTGCCAGCATGACTGTCCAAATTGGTCCACAAAGCATCAGGCAACAGATGTTGCAACCTTTTTAATAAAAAAACACGATGAGGCCGGCTGCGCCCGTTGAGAAACAGAAATTTATAAGGTCGAGTTGTGGTATAGCATTGCTGATATTGGTTTGCAGCAAATACGTTTTCTTCATAATCCAATATCTTGGGCAAAAAACTGTCAAATTGCAAATAGTGTAAACCAGCTTCCATGTCACCACCGCTGATCAGCAACAGCTTGCCTTGCTCTACTAGATCAAGCACTCCCATACGATCGCAATGATTCCTTAAAGTTTCGGAACCTTCATGTGGATTGCTCAACACCATCACACAGTCGTTGCGTTCGGCAATTTTTCTTATGCGATCAACATGTTGATTGAATTGCTCACGCCCTATCAAGTACACTGCCCCTGGCTGCGGATCCACAGTGGTAAAGTTCCAGAAATTGCCTGTGGACCAGGGCTTTAATAAATCATAAACCTCACAAAATGTATCAAGGTAAATTTCAGCAGTTGCGAGCATGGTATTCACATTCGGACCACCAGGCCGTCATTTCGGGAAATGTTTTCAAGAAGTCGGTGCCGCGTCGTTGATCATGTTCATGGAAAAAACGATAGAAGTCTGCTTTGTTTCGAGAGAGATAAGCAGTGTCCAGTTGTTGACCACAACGCATCCAAGCAATGTCTCGGTCCAGTCTAGCAACCTCATAATCCTTGAATCCATGGAAAGGATCATCCGGAGTTTCTTGCTGACGAATCATCCAGGCCCAGAGGTGTTCCAGTCGGGCTGCATAACTCTCAGGCAGCAGTTGCAGACTCTGCCAGTGCGGCTGACGCAGTACCGGTGTATCAAACCATATTCTCTGATAGGTCTTGCTGTAGGTTTTTCTCAAGCCCAGAATACCAGCAAACAGCGTTTCCAAACTGGTGACAGACAGATTGTTCATTGTGACAATAAACGTGATGCTGTTGCGATAAGGAATTTCAGTCAAGAATTGATTTACTCGATCCCATAGCAGTTCAAAGTCCAGGCCATGACGCATGTATTCGGCTTGCGCACCCCATCCGTCTAGGCTGATGTATTGCATAAAATGTTCCAGCACACCCTCTTGACACAACTGTTTAACATAACCTTTGTAGCGTTGCCATGACTTTTCGTCCACTGAAAAGTTGGAAGTCACATTGAGATGCAGTCGAGGGCTAGGATTGGCCAGCACATAATCAAACACACGATAGGTGTTCTTGTCCAACATGGGCTCGCCACCGGTCATGCGAAAATGTTCCAGCTGTGGATACAGAGTGGGCCACCACTGCCAAAACGCATCCACATAGGGATTGTGTTCTCTCACAGGGATGGGACGATTGCGACCCCGAAAGTGACTGGGATCATTATGTGTGGTACTAGTGGGATAGCCGCCGTGACGTTCAATTTCTTCTGCCCAGCTGGAACTAAATTGTGGACTACAATAGCTGCACTTGAGATTGCACACATGATTGAAGTTGACTTCTACATAACTGGGTACTACATCATCTTCATCGCCGGTAGAGTTTTTGATTTTTTCAAAATCCAAGGCTGCCCAGGGCTCACCAGATCTGTAGTGCCGATCACTCAGCTTGCCCGCATCCTCCATGTTCCAGCAGTACTGACATTCTGGCGGACGCTGGCCTGCCAACATCAGCTTTCTCTGAGCTTTTTTGTGGCTGGTATTGTGCAATGCCCCGGGATTGACAGCAATTTCTGCAGCAGAGATCTCATGCAACGGAGGATGGTAACAACTGTTGTTGAGTCCGGTAGGCAAGTGAAAACTCACCTGCTTCCATTTGGCCAAGCACAGTGAGTGACCCAGCTGATCCTTCATTTGTTCAGCAGAGCTCAAGAACTTGCTCTTGTTCCCTATAGTCTCGTCACCTTTGTTTTGAGTCATTGTCCGAATACCTTTGTAAAATCAGTTTCTTTTAATTCTAACAGTCTATGCAAATTATGATCTAGCACCACGGACATGTCTGAGTACATGGATTTCAGTTCCAATGTACTCAACCGAGATAATCGTTTGATATTATCAATCATGGCAGCTACTTGGCAGTCTGCAGGATCTTCGCTGTACCCTTCGTCCCACCATCGATCAAAAGTTCGAAAACCCATTTTTTGTAGATTTAAAATCAATCCTGCAGGTCCTTGCACCATGAATGGTGTTCGCATCAAAACCGGACGCCATATTTTTTCATCTATATAAAATGTGCAACCGCTAGTGAATGTGAGACTCACTAATTCTAGAAAAAACTTTGAATAATAACCGGTGATGTTGAATGTTTGGTCAGGGCCAATGGGATAACACACAGTGGATTCCAGTTTCAAGGGTGCATGACTCAGTAGATCAAATGCCCATTTGATCTGTTCCTGAGATATCGATGCATCAAACATGAGATCCTCTAATCCAACAAACTCTCTGTGATAGGGTTCATGTACATCACAGTGATACGACTGCAAGGTCTGGGTTGAGTGATTGGACCAGAGGTAACTTGCTAAATGCAATCTTGATTTGTTACCATGCCCGATAAAATGTCCAAAGTGCAAGAAGTTGTTGTCAAATATCTTTTTGGTGTTGATTCCTTGTCTCGAGGCCTGCATCGCTGCTGCCAATTCATAGTTTTGATGTTGTTTTATAATACAATATTCGGAATGAGACTCAAGGAAGTTGGCAGTGTGAATTTCAATCTGTTTTTTTGGAAAATTAAATGTGCAGCAGATTTCATCTAGTAGTGCATAAATGCCGTTGCTTTCACAACAAGGGCCTTCGCCATTGAGATCAATCTGCACAGGGTCGACTCCGTTGATCAAGGCTTGAATGATTTGGATCAGAGCCTGATCTTTTCCAAAAATTTTACCTTCGCTGATCTGTAACTTTATCATAAGCAGGAATATTTAACAGTAAATATGTGTATGTTTGAAATAATCACTCAGTTCGAAGATCGTATTGCACAATTTTATGGCAGTTCGTATGCTGTGTCAACTGATTGTTGCATACACGCAATTGAGTTATGCCTAAGGCACCGAGAGTACAACAATGTCGATTGTCCCACACATACCTATATTGGCATTCCAATGACTTTTGAAAAACTTGGGTTACAGTGGTCCTGGAACAATCAACCTTGGCAAGATTATTATCGTATTGGCAACACAGACATCATCGACGCTGCAGTATACTGGAAGCAAGATAGTTACATGCCCGGCACTTTGATGTGTCTTAGCTTCCAATTCCAAAAACATCTCAATCTCACACGCGGCGGTGCTATTCTAACTAACGATTACAACGAATATGTGGCGTTGAAAAAATTGAGCTTTGATGGACGATATGGCAGCGCACCCTGGAAAGATCAAGACATAACCAGTATAGGGTATCATTACTACATGCCTATCGAAACAGCAAAGCTGGGTTTGGAAAAAATTGATGCTGCTATCGCTGCCAATCCAAAGCAATGGAGCTGGCAAAATTATCCTTATCTGCCCGATTTCACTGTGTTCCAGAAATGATGCGCTGGTACAACAATTCTGCGTAGTATTTGTGAGCATGTGCGTTAGGGTGCACACCATCCGATGCTAGCCACGAGTTATCATGTGCAATTGTTTCAAGACACTCGTCCTGGTAAACTCGAGTCCAATCAACAAGATTTCGCAAATGGTCAAATCTTGACAATGTTTTTATAGGTCGCCAGTGCATGAACAAGTAAGGTATACCTTGTTGCTTTAATACACCTTGAAGACTAATCATTCGAATATATTCCGATTCAAGTATTTGTTTGTGTGTTGTAATCCCATGACATGGTCGAAACACTTGACTCACGCTGTCAGTTCTTTCGCCCTGCATGTATCCCAGACTAAAAATCCAATTCTTTTCCACATAGTCTTGATCGTTTATAGGAACCACTATTTTTTCAGGCCAGTCATTTTGTGCACTTTGATATTGTGAAGTATTTTTGCTGTCCGAAAATTTAGAAATATCATCAACCCTGAAGTCCATGCGACCGCACTCGGCCCACATAATCAACACAAGATCATATTTTCTGCGAGCTATTTCGCCAACTGTGGTTTCATGTATATAGGTATTTCCGCATCCGGCCAAGGCCAAATTTACCAAATTGCAGTCCAGCATTTGTTGCAGATAATAAGGCCATGAATCAGGGCCTCTACTGATACTGGCACCGTTAACTAGCAGATTCATTGATATTGATCCTCCAATAGAGATCGAGATATCTTGCCGCCAGCGCCTACAGGTATGGCATCCACTTGTTGTATTATTTCTGCACGACAATGACGATTTATCCGCAGCAATTCTTGCTGTATCTGATCTGGGGTACAATTTCCAGTGTATAAACATTTTACTCTATCGCGGCCAAATATCACACAGGATTCTATACACGGTAGTGATTGTGTGAGTTGATTTTCTATACTGACGGGATTGAGCTTGAATCCGTTGACGTTGATTTGATCTCGATGTCGCCCAATAATGCGATAGTAACCCAGATCATCTTGCTCAGCAAGATCTCCTGTGTTGTACCATTCCGATGAACTCACACAAGGTCCCTGAATCCATAGCTGCTGATTTTGTATGTCTGCTTGTATTCCCGATGGCAGACCCACTGTGCCCATGCGCTGTTCACCATTTAATGGATTGGTAAAACAATGACTCAATGCTTCGGTCATACCAAATGCTTCAATCACAGGAACGCAGAACTTCTCTGTCAGATGTTGATACAATGAGTCAGGCAATGCTGCACTGGCACTGCGTATAAATCTCAACGAATCCAGACTTAGATTGCCAATGAGTTTGAGCATGCCCGGAATTGCTGTTACAAAGGTTGGCGATAGCTTTGGCAATTCACGTATGCGGTCCAGAGTCAAAAATTGCACTTCACACCCGGTCATTTTTGTAGCCCAGTAAAATCCTTGTCCGTGAGAATGACTCAGACTCATCACGCTAACATATCGATCGTTGGCTGTGATATTGTATGCTGTGCATATGGTGCTGGACAATGTGTCTATCTGATCCTGTGTGAAACTACAAAACTTGCTGTCCCCAGTAGTACCAGATGTGTACCACAATAATTTTTCATTAGGGTAATTTCCACCATCTCTATACTGCTCACCTTGATCGGTAATCAGCAAGCTCCAGTCAGCTTGTGCTAATAGATATTGCTGACGTTGTGCAGTGGCTTGTGGATCCACTATCATGATACTGTAGTGATCCAATTGATGTATATAATCTTGTGGTCGAGAAACGCAAATTACTGCTCGTTTCATTTCACCAACCTTCTTGGCGACGAATCACGTCAATTTCTCTAGTCATGGCACCTTGATTGTGCCAGTTGCTTCTATAGTGATGCTTGAAGAATTGGCTGGCATCAGCAGACATGTCTGTAATGGGCAGATCCAGTTGCGTGACCAAATCTGGCGACACCCGAGCACTCACTGTCTCTGGATCCGAATCTTTCACAGTGTCCCAGATTTCAGCCAAGGAGTCAAACCACTGTACTTGGGTATAGTCCCACCCAGTTAGCATGGTCATATGGGTACCCTGACGTGCACCGGCAATGGCCCAGGCACCGTGATCCACGTCACGACCCACGTTGTGCCACACAGTTAGATGATCAAGGTTGCGTTGATGTACTCGATCCTGGAATTCAGTCACTGTGGGCCTGGCGCCTCGATTGAGGCACATTTTGACCCCTTCGCGGAATCCAGCACGCCAGGCGTGGAATGCCGAACCATTGGGATAGGTCACAGAGTAGCAGTCATGCATGGCCCAGTACAAGGGATCAAAACAAAACTCAACCACAGTTTCGGCACGACCATCTGTGGACTCGTGTGTTCTCATGTTTTGCACAAATTCACGTGTCCATGAACTCAAACCACCGTTGCCGTACATGAGTCCATTGATGTGATTTCTAGCACGCCATCTAAACACTGCACGCTCGTAATCTTTAGTGGGGTATTCCAGTGTGAGATTGAAAAATTCTGGGTCTGGCAAGTTATCACCGTCAATGAGAATGAATCGCTCGGTGGCACTGGCTTCAGCAGCAGCTTTGTGTGCTGCGTCCGAACCCTTGACTCCGTCCACACGTTGAGCCCAGGGAATCATGTTGCGAATTTTCACCCAAAATTCTTCACGCTGCGGCTCATCGTATGATAGATAAATGCAATCAAGATCGGCTACATCAACTCGTTTCATAAGTTTTCAAACTCCATTTTGTACAAGGCATCTGTGTGGCATCAACAACCACAGCAACATTTCTGGGATCGCAGGTGACACCTGTGTCTCCGGGTACCAATTTGCTGATTTGTCGACGACACAATTCTGTCAGTTTTCCATTGATCACACGCACATTTGTGCTTGCTCGGGCAAACATTGCCGCATCAATTTCTATGTAATTACCAGGCAGGTCTTCCATGCTATAGAATAAGGGCATGCCAGATTCATCGTGATACAACCTGAAAAACACAGGTTTGGGAGGTTCTGGTTCCCAGGCATTGAATGCTGCCCAAAAATTGTCTGTAGTCTCTTGACTCATGACATGCGCCAATCTTTCACTTGATAGTGAACAAATCCATGTTGAGCCACTGTTTGTATCCTCAAGCCCGGATCAGTTGATTCCCATACCAGTTCTTGTGTCCAGTTGTCAGTGTGAGTACCTTGTATGTGTCGCTTCATGTGCACAATGGTTGGGCCCATGTCCAGTGGCAAGGTAACTGTTTCCACACCTAACACCACAGCAGCCATGGCATATACCACATCTGTAGTGGCTTCCTCATCAGGGAATTTCAACAGGGTGCGCCACTCGGCCCAATTTTCAAATATGCTTCTCACAGTTGCAAAAAACTTTTGAGCAGTTTGACTAAGTCGCCAGTAGGTGATGGCATTGTACACATCAGGCAAATGGTTGTGATCAAAAATCTTGCGATAAAATCTTGACGCAGCAGGCTCGTCACGGAAGGTTCTGGCACCTTGACTGATCACCATGTCACGATGTTCAAACAGGCTCCACCAGTGATCAACTGGACCGGCTGCAATCATGTCAGCTTCCAGCTTGATGGTTTGTCTAAACGGTGATGCCCAAAACATTTGCCAGTCGTTGATTTGTTTGTTGCTGCTGGTGCTGACATCTCCCCAGGGCAGAGGTATCACATGATCAAACACAGTATTGCGGCAGTCAGCATTGGTAACCAGGGCAATTTTTGCTGCTGGATGATGCTGTCGTAGGCTGTGAGCCAGCTGCTCAGCACAGGCCAAGTAGTTGGTATCTTGGGTGTCAACAGCAGGTATAAGGTACCCGCGTTCAGCTAGAACTGGCAACAATGGCCTCCAATTGTTGTTTGCCCATGGCATGAAAATCTTGATTGCGTATAGATATCCATTGTGGTTTTTGTTCCAAATTGACAAAGTTCACACGGTAACTGTCTGGAGAAATTTGACATAACTGGTGATCCGGGGTCAGGCTGGCCAACCCCCAAGGTATGCTGTTGTGATGTGTTGTGTGCCCGTTCACAATGCCCAATGCAATACTTAGTGCATGGTCATTGCGATAGGTGCTTTTTGTATTGGCATACAAATTACAGTAGTGAGACCAATTGTCTTGAATCATGTTCATGGCATCAAATATCAACTCAGTGTGTTGACTGCGTCTGAACATCATCACAGTGGCCCATGACATGGGCATGCGATAGTTACCAAAATAGTTTAAACCTGAAAAATCATTCAAGCCCGTGATGTCGTATGCCCAGCTGTGGGCCAAGAAATCCTGTTGGGAATTCAACACCTTGGTTAAATCTGAACTGGCCACCACATAGTCAGCATCCAACACCAGGGTTTGATCCCAAGGTGTGAGTTCATAGGCCGAGGCTCGATTGGTGTTGTGCCAGGTCACGTGAGTGCCATAATCCGAAAAATATCGAGTGTTGGCAGATTTGGAACCTTGCACAATCACATGATCAAACAGTCCGTCAGCTGGCACTGAATCAGTTACCACAGCAACTGGAATGTCAAGGTGGCGGCGTATGTTGCGTGCCGACCAAGCAGCCATGCTCACATAGTCTGTTTGGTCATTGTTGTAGGCAAATATTAAAGCGCCCGTGGTCATCGATTGTGATTCAATTCTTCATATTCTGCCAGCCAGGCGTTCATTTGTTCTTGCCAATGCTGCATGGCCCGGCCTCGAAGTTCTTCGGGATTCACACGAACCGGTGTTTCGTATAGATCCAGGATCACAGCATCACCAGGGGGCACAGTGGCCAATAGCACCAGCAATTCGGGTGCAGCACGCCACATGCCTCCGGCATGAGCAAACAGCAGGCGAGCTTGGTATTTTTCTCGCAGCGTGCGACGAGCAGCAGCATGTTCAAAACGTGCGCGGCCATGGGCAATTAAGTTGTCAGTGTTCATGAACACAATTGTACAGGAGATTTGGATAAAAGTAAAGGGCCCGCAGGCCCTTTTGGTTGACCAGTTGCTTGATTAAGCGACTGATGCAGACACTGTGGGAGTGCCCCAGCTTGCGCTCAAATAAGTGGTACTAGGAGGAGTAAAACGGCATCTTACTGCAGGAGCTGTGCCAAAGCCGCCACCGCTGGCAGTGTCAGTACCACCAGAAATGTTGTTGCTCTTGCCAGCGCCCGAGTAACCGGCATCATACCAAGTTGTGACAAATGTAACTGCTGTGGAACCTGCGTTCTTGGCAGCAGTGACGTTGATGTAGTCACCAGTGTAAGGAGCTGTGGCATCATACAACTGGAACATCTGTGTTGCAGCAGCACCTGCTGTGAGGTTATACCAGCCCACATTGGAAGCCAGAGCATTTTGTGTGCCGCCAGTGCCGCCTATTCTGGAGAAGCCACTGTAGCTGGTTCCGCCCAGAGTCTGGGCAGAGTTGTTTACACGACCAACTAACATCAAAGCACCTACTTGGCCTGCAAATGCGTTCCAGTCCGGATCTTTGTCAGTGCCAGTTGATGTTTTGCTCATGTCCAAAGTGATTGATCCGCCAGCATTCCAAAAATAACGTGCCTGATCAGCTGAGCCAAATGTCACTGTTTGTGTGAATGTGATGGTCCAACCACCTGCAGCAGCACCAGTGGCGCTTGTTTTGGCAGTGGAACCACTCCAGGTGCTGGAAGTAGTGCCTGTAGCAGGAGCAAAGCCACGGTTGGTGGTGATGTTGGTCAAGTCTGTGTTGATTGCACTCAACACACTGATGGTTTGACCAGCTGTGGGAGCTGATCTTGCGGTGATAGAGGTACCAGTCTGGCTACCCATGGTAGAAATACGATTCACCAAGTCAGCCCACTGAGTGGCTGTTACGGTACCACCTGTGCTTACTGTGCCCAGAGCTGTTTGCCCCCAACCCTTGTCACCAGAGCCTGTGCCCCAGACGTCGTTTACGTTTGCGCTGCCAGTAGTGCTGGCAAAACCGTTGTAGTCTACAGCTTGAATCAAGCCACCCGAAGAATAAGTCATTTGTGTTTCCCTTTGTATTAGTTGATCAATTTCAACGCAGTATTGAACAGTTCAATACTGCTGGGTGATTTCAATCTTGTTATTGTTATTTAATAGTTACTATAGCCTCAACAGTACCTAAACCAGAATCCAGTTTGTCTGCCAATGCACGACCAATTGTGTTGAATGCACTAGCTTCACCTGGTTTTGCTGCTCTAGCAATACCGTCACCTGCCGATACCAATCTATCACCCTTATTTACCATTCCCACAACTTTGACTGGTACCCTACCAGTCATGGCCACAGGAGGATGGGTGTTATCAGTTCCAGCTCCAGCATTCATCAAGTATGCTGCTCTAGTACTTATCACACCAAACACTTTATCGCTTAGATCAGTGCCAACTTTGGTGATTTCGGCCGAGCCGCCCAGCTCCACCACAGTGCCTGCTTCATAGTCAGCGTCAGCTGCAAAGCGTTCGGCCACGTCAGCATATTGAGCTGATGTAGCTGTGGCATACACAATGCCAAAATATGCCCCGGGACCGCCAATGTTGCCTACACCGTTACCACCTGCATTGACAATTGATCCATTGGTAACAAGATTACCACCTGTGATGTTGCCACCTGCACTCACAAAACCACTTGTGAGCAAGTTGCCACTGATAGCGGTGCCTGTGGCACTCACAATACCGTTTGTGAGAATATTGCCACCTGTGATATTACCTGTGGCGCTGACTGTTGTGGTAGGAGCTCCTGGTACCACAATACCAGTCAGCTGACTACCGTCACCCCGATAAGATGCTGCATGCACAGTACCAAAGTATGCACCAGTACCACCAATATTGCTGTTGGCATTACCGGCTGCATTGATGATACCAGAACCAGCTATTATGCTTCCAGATATTGTGATATTTCCCGAAGTGTTGGTATTGGTATCACTGCGCATGAATTGCGAACTGGTCAAGCCACTCAGTTTCTGAGCTTCAGTAGCAGTTCCTTGGAACAAATATCCACCAACGGCGCCGCCGTTGGTGCTGAGCTGAAAACCGGGACGAATTGTAGCAAAACCTGTAATCGAAGGACTTGGAGTAAATGCTGAATCAGAGCTCACAATACCCACAATGGTATTGCCTACCGACAATTCAATCACATTGTGACTGGTGGCAAGAGTATCCGAAACTGTAACCGGAGTAGCACCTGTGCCATTTACTGTGCTCGGGCCCACAGTGAGCCAACTAGCACCGGTATAAACTTTAAGCAGGCTGTTGGTGCTGTCATACCATAAATCACCAGCAACTACCGAAGTAGGAGCAGTTGTGCTGGATGTAGCACCTGAAATTACTTTGAAGACAGTTCCGTTGTAAATCTTGAGCAAACTATTGGTGCTGTCCCACCATAATTGACCTTTCAACGGTGCTGTGGGTGCGGTGCTGTTTGATGAATTTTCCAGCAAGTGGATAAAGTTTTCATCAAGAAATTCACCGTAACCAGCGTAGTTTTTACCTACTAGCACCATGGAGCTAGCGGCATTGATGGTACCGTCGGGTATGGTAGCAAAAATTGTACCATTTGTTAAGTTAATTGTATAGCTCATGCTTTCTCCGTCCTAGTAGCGTATTTATTGCAAAATAATATGTACATATTTATGCGGCACTGAGATTTGTCAGTGTTTGAATCCTCAAGGTATAGTCAATTTGAATCTGACGATTCAAACTCTTTTGCACCGGGTGAAATATCACATGGGTGATCAAGCGCAGATTATCTGCACTGCCATTCCAGGATTTTAGTCCCAGCTCGTCAAACACATATTCCCCGTTGAAATTGGTGGAATTGTCAAAGGCCTGTTGTCCCCCGGGTTCACCGTAGTCCAACAAACAGCTGACCAAAATGTCAGTGTATACCTTGCCAGACGTGTGTAGCACTGTCATGTTGTTGTTGGCAGTGTCTGTGTTGGCAGCAGAATTGTCATCCACAACCTTGGCATAGGTTTGGTTGTACAAGTCAGCATTTTGGCCCGTGGTGTTGGGGGGCAAATATGTGATAACGCCAGTGGGATCCACTGAGCTACCGCCGTTGCCAAAGGCCATTTGATAGACGTAGCCCACATCTCGGTTGCTCAAGGTCTGTGCCATGGCAATGGAGATGTTTTCGTAGTGTATGGCATTCTTTTTGTCTACTAGAATTTCGCCCGAAACAGGGTCAAATATCTTGACAAACCCTTGAATTTGCGCCAAGCCCGGGGTGATGATCATGCTCGTTTCTCCACAAAAATTTCCCCGGTTTTGGGATCTCGGATGCGAACATGCGCTTCCACAGAAATGGATCCAGTGTCGTTGGGACGAGCAGCAGGGGCGGGTGCAGCAGGTGGTGTTGGCGTTGTGTGTTGAGTCATATGCTATTTACCATGTTTAGTTGCCACACAAAAACCTTGCGGCCGGGGTGTTGGTATCCTGCAATGCTACACCATTGCTGGCAGTGCCTGGTCCAGGCGCATACCATGTGACTCCTTGGCGTACCAGGATAGCAACTTCTACCCCCAGGGGCGGGGCAGTATCAAATTCCACTGTGACTGGATCTTCGCCAACCACTTCAAATCCAGTCAGCAAGCGTGTGCCACCCACGTACACTTCCACTGCGTCTGCCAAGGATGTGCTGTCGTGTTGACTCAAATCAATTGTTTCGGCCACAAATGTTCGGGTAACACCGTCGCCTAAATTTACTCCAGATTCTAGAGGATTAGTGATGTTGCTGAGCACACGGTCTTGATACTGAGCCGATAATCGATTGCCACGGCTCATGTCATACACAGCAGAACCTGCTGCATGGTCTGCTGCTCCAGTACCCGCTGTGCCACGTAGTAAACTGCTCACAGTATTGGCTTCTACATCTTGTTCACGATACATGATACGTTCGCCATTGATGGTGATCACACCCCAGGTATTGCTGATATCGGATAAATTGGGGCGGTGTAATGCACCAACATCTTGCACATGTATCACATCGTCTGTGGCTGCCAGCGCCTGAGTCAAGTTGGTTGTGGTATCGGCTGTGATACGATAGGTTTCTTGAACACCGCGCATGTCCTGGAAGATACGGAATGCGGCCGCAGCAGGAACCACACTGTTGGTAAATTCAGAAATCACAATCACATCAGTGGCTTTTAATAATTTTCCACTGGTTAATACAATTTCTTGTCCAATCAGCCTAAAATCCTGACCCGGATAAAGTCTCAATCCATTAAGAGTGACCCACAATCGATCAGGATTGGTCATGGGTTTATCTAAACGCAAATGATTGGCTATTATAATTTCACTTTCGGCGTAATCAAAAGAACCTGGATCATTGTCAACTGTCCCTGTGTCAAATTTTGTAGTGTCATAGGCCTCCTGATTAACTTCATTTAGCACTGCTGGGCCCACATATACCTGTGTCAGTAATCCTTGCTGACGTGTGTCATTCCATGTGGTAACTGCAACAACATCGCCTATGATAGGCATCAATCCCCCAGCAGGATTAAAGTTCAGTTGTCTACCAGTGATGTAGGCTTGTGCTCCTGTGATCACATATATTTTCACACGCTCTCCTGCTGCAGGAGGATTTACAAATATCACTTCTTTGGGCGTTTCACCATCCCAGGGTTCAATACCATAGTCTAAATTCAGAACTTGTGGTATATCGTTGACATAAACTCGCACATCAACATCTGGAATCGCACCTTGACTGACACCAATTCGAGTGGGCAATTGATAGCCCACGCTGCCATCAGCAAGATACGCAACACCAGCTGAAGATCTAGCGCGACAACCATTTACCGTGATCACTGCTTCATCTGGATTGCTGTAGATCAAACTGTTGGTCAACACATAAGACAATTCCCCAGCACTCACAAATTGTTGAGTTTGCGGAGTGCTCCAATTATAGTCCACAGAGGTTCCGTTGATTGTGGTGGGCCCATTGGCCACGATCAACACAAAATCATCAGACGCTAGCCCAGGACTGTTAAAAATAACTTTGGTAGTATTGGCTTGACCCTGTGCATATTCATATTCTGTAAATATTTCCCCGTTGACAAAAATCACCAAATTTTGAATCAAACTGTATTGAACCGGAATAGTCACAGTGTCGCCAATTTCGCTACCCATATACGTTTGTCTAAATCGCTGATTTCCACCTCCCAGTTCATAAACTTGAATTGCAACGGTGTCTCCTGGAACGGCGCCATTTAACAAAGTAATTTGTTGAGCGGCCCAATCAACCAAGTAGTCATGATTCAGATTCAACCCAAGCCCCGCAGTTACATTGAACACCAGGACCTGAGCTGGATAAGACAACAAGTCAGCAAAACTCAACACATTATCACCAGTCTCAATCACAAACTGATCACTTGCTATTTGGAATCCATGCCCACGCCCTGACCAATCTGCGCCCGGTGTGGTGTACACACGCATGTCCAAGGTGTCAAATTCGCTGCCAGGTATCAATTCCTCTGGTGCATGACTAGAATAGGTATCAATATAAGCGCCACCCTCAACATTGACGTCTGTGGGTCTGGTACCTAAATAGAGATCCAGATATGAACTTTGATATCTAGCATCCAGCAAGCCCTGATAGAATGTAGGAGTTCCGTCGGGGTCATAAGATAGATTTACAAATGGTACTGAGTCAAAACCTATTCCATCAATCCAGCGATCATTCACCCAATGTTGAGGTTCAATGGGCTCTTTATAGGTTGCTGATTGTGCATGATTATTTCGATTTATTTTTACATATTCTTGAGTTTGCCAATTTGGAAACTCACGATTTAAAAAATTGTCAAACGCTATGTCAGGATTAATAGTATTGTTTGACAACCAATTGCTTGAATTGATATTTTCACGTGCCCATTGTTTAAAAATACTACTACTAATAGATAACAGGCTCCATGGCACTGTCGTTGGTTGATCTGCTTTGACCAAGTTTCGGTACACAGTATCCTTGCTGGTTGAAACATCAAACAACATATTCTCTGTGGATCCAGCATCAAAACCGGGGCGAATACCAAAATTCACACCCTGCACTTGCACACCAGGGTATTCCACACCATCAATCAACAGCGGCAGGCTCAAGCCAGGTTGATTTACCGTAGGCACATACAAGCCCATGGTTCGATCCACACCACTCAGTGTGACAGGATCCACTATCAGCCAGTATGTGGGATCAAATGAATCAGATTCAACTGTACCTATAGCAGCCCACACACGATTTGCATAACGAACCTGTGTACCAGCATTATATGTGACTCCGGATTCCCAGTCAACTATGGTGGTTTGATATTGATATCGGTCATAACGAATTGTAGTGCGGAACGATCTCACAAGATCATTGCCCATCACTGCCGAAGCACTAGCACCGCGGCCGTTGCCACCCGAGAATGCGATCACTGCCGTGGTTCTGTAACCTGCGCCTGGATTTGTTACAACAATACCAATCACATGTCCAGCTGAATCAAGTGTGGCAGTCATTTCGGCCGGTGTCACACAATCGCCTGTTACTGTGATCACCGGAGGTTCGGTGTATCCAGATCCGCCATTGGTGATAGCCACTGATTGAATACTCAGCAAGTAGTTGTTGTACCACTGGTCCCATGGTGTTTGAGACCATAATGTGGCAGAGGATGAGGTATCAGATATGTCACTAGGTGTACCTGTGCCTGTGGCTGTACTTGCAGTGTAAGGCAACAAGATGGGGCTCACATACTGAGGTATGGTCAAATTGTTGTTGTAATACGCCGGCACATCAAAGTCTGAAATATTACCAGCGTATGCATCTTGGCCGTTGTAGGCAAGGCTGAATTCTCTTACCTGTACATGATAAGGCTTGACTTCTTGGAGATAATCCAGCACAAAAGTTTGATTGTCTTGACGATATATTTGATATGGTTCAAGTGTTCTGATGCGATGGTTAACATCAATCAAACTGGTCTTGACCAGCCACTCGGGCGCAGAGAATTCACTCAACACAAAATCAAACACCAACATCAAGGCACGATTGCGTTCAATCAACAAGTCATCCACAAACAGTTCTTGGTTGATGGCTTGTATGATTCTGCGAGTTTCAATCACAGGCTCTTGGTCAAAGTACTGGGCATCAAACACTTCGGCATCAAAGCCAAAACGACCTACACCGTAATCCCAGAGTTCTTGACTGAATTCAATGGTTCCGTCTTGCAAGCCCACTCGGTCCCATCCAGTGTCCGTGCGCTGATAAATTTCAAACTTGCCCTGTGAGTTGGCAGTGACACGCACACTGGCACCCACTGGTACACTCACGGTGGCCAAGGCTGCATAGTTGGCCACTTCGGCCACGGGATTCACGGTGCTGTTGTATCCAGGTCGATACCAGTTGATGTAATTCCAGTACAATGTGGTATCATAATTCTGCACTCGTGTCAGCACCAATCTATTCTCAGTTGGTCCAGCGGTCACTTGGTAAATGGTCCACAAGCCGTTGTTGTCAGCATCGGTGGCCACAAGATATCGATAACCCACAGGCACCAGTGCAAGATTTTGATAGGAAAGTTCAGTCAAGTCAGCCACACGCTGATTCCATGCACCTGATGAAGAGCTGGGTTCAGGTTCACGACTATTGAGCAAATCAAACTTGCGAATTTCTGTTATGGGATAATTTTTCAACACTGAGTTGGCACGACCCAGATAATTTTTCAGTGCTGCAAAACGATCCACAAACATGCTCTGTCGTGGACGGAATTCAACTCCATACCGTTCAGCTGGACTGAGCGTGGTGTCTGGCACCGGGGCACCTGAAGAGTTTACACCGCAGAAACTGTCCTGCAGCTTGAGATAGAGATTGGTGCTGATGAAGCTGTCCTCACGGCCCTGTGCAATCAATTCGTATTCCACGTGCACGTTGGCATCGTTGGCTTCACGGTCGTATTCGATGTGCAAGATGGTTTCGGTTGCCGATATCAAATCCAACACATTGTAGATGGCCACGGTGCTAGCATTCAAAGGTGCCATGTAAGCAATGCCACTGCCGCGTGGATTTTCAATATAGCTGGCAATGGCCGAGGTACTGAGACGCTTGCCAGCCACTGTGTTCACCGTGGAGATGTCTCTCACCCAGAAATAGTAGAAGGTGGCAATCACACCATTGCTGCCAATTTCGGCTCGCGTGGTATATGAAACCAAGCTGAACGGAGTTCCGGGACCAGTATAATTGGCAGGTGGCTGTGTGCTTTCGATCCACTGATAGATGTCCACTCGGCTGCCCGGGAACAGCTGGCCCCAACGACGGCTTGCATACACAATGTCATCTTGATTGGGATCAATGAATCTCACATTGTTGGTATCCCACCAGATTTCGCCCACGTGATCCATGGACCAAGCTGCCCCAATATTGTGCACTGATCCTTGGTTGTATCTAGCCGGATCCACAGCACCAGTGTAGTCAATGTTTTGTTGAGCCACACCCAAGATCTTGCCTTGCAATGGATTGAAGAAATCCAAATAGCTGGTAACTGTGCTAGCCAGCTTGTTGTACATGAACACTGAATTTAACAAGGCAACATCTACCACAGGCTGTTGTTGATGCTTCACTGTCCAGGCCGGGGTACTAGTGGTGTTGTTGAACACACTCACTGTGCCATAATTAACAGGTTCTTGTCCAGGATCATTGCCAGGTGTGCCCACCAACAGTCGACCAGTCACATAGTTGACTGCAGTACCGAATTTGTCTTGATCGGCCAAGTCTGATGTGTATATTTGTTGACCAAAAACAAACATGCCCGGATCAGCTGCCGAATCTGCTGCACTAGGCAGATAATCATAGGTGTAAACAACACCACTACCCTCAATTGGTGTGAAGTACGTGGTGCTGTGTTCGTCAAAATAGGTGTCACCTGAATCAAAATCCACGGGTTCGTAAACATTACCACGCGGCGCGCCCACCACCAAGGTCAGTGCCGTAGTATTGACTGCGACTGCGGAACCAAATTCAGCATAGGCCACTGGTAACGGACTTGTTATGGTTTGTGTATACACAAATGTCACAAAACCCAAGTCTTCAAACGCAGTTCCCGACACCCCGGGCAATACTGTGATCTTGTTGAAGGATTCAGCAGCAGCAGAATTTTTAACTGACAAGGTCATGCGACCTGATACCACTGTGATTCTTTGATTGGCTGATGGCGGCGCAGAAAACACAATCTGTTGAGTGGTGTTGTTGTATACATAATCTGTGTTGTTGATTTGCAGGGACTGACCTACATAAACCACAGGTGTATACGAAGCAGCAGCAGAATAGATATTGCCAACATCAAATGTTTGGGTGATGCCGTCAGCTGTGAATTCCACATTTCTAGTGGGAGTGGCCACTACATTGGGTATGCCTGACTTGTTGATGGCGTTAATCAATCCAGCAATGTTGGTGTTGGGTGCAACGGGCACTGCCACAGGGTAGTTGTTGATCCTAACAACATCTCCAGCAACCAGTGTTGGATTGGCCACCTGGGAAACTGTAACTCCGTATACTCTAGACTGATTTACTCTGCGTTCCACGCTGCCAGCTTGCACCAAAACCGAACCATCTGTGGGTGCGCCAACATAGATGCTGCAGTTGTAAGGACACATGTCCACGGCTGCACCATAACTGGCTTCGTCAAATTGAGTGTGAGCTGCAAAGGTTTCAACCAGAGAGAACTGATTGCTTTCAATATCTATGGTATCCCCCACTGTGACGCTCACTGCATTGCTCAACACAATGTTGTTGCCCACCACAGAAAACTCTCCGTTGATGTAACTGGCCGAATTGGTTAGATAACGATTGTTTAACAACACTGCTACTGGAGCACGCCATGTTACAGGAATAGCATAGGTAGTCTGGTCTACATCGGTCACTTGATATCTTGTGACATATCGATCAAACACATGGGTAGAGCCTGACTTGATGAGACCCACAGTGGATCCGGGAGCACCTATCACAACTTGTCGCCCATCTGTTGTGACCGAAAGAGACTGACCAAACTCAGCGTCGGCATTCAGTCCAGGAACGGTAATTGAATTCATGTACTGGAAATAGGAGCCAACAGTGGCTGTGATACTGGCATTGGTAGCAGGTGCTGAGAAAAATACCACATTCAGCTCGCTGTCAACAGTGTAGTCCATGCCGGGTCGTTGCAACACACCATTTACAGACAGCAAAAATGATTCAATATCGGTTATGGTGTACAGATAAGGTCGGAAGGAGAATGTTGTGGTTGATCCGTTGCCTATGGAACTCTTTTCAGTTCTTCTGACAATTTTTAGCAACTGCAACGGCGGGGGTGTAATTAAAAACTCCACTTCTCCAGTGCTGATATTTACAACATAGTCTGTGATATTATCATAAATTTTATCATTGATACTGACTATCAATTGTTCTGGCTGATCAATTACAATGGCGGCAGCATAGTTGTAACTTTCAGCACCGGTGGTGGTATATGTTATTGATTGATCTTCAACATCAACTCTGCCATAGGCATACACTCGATTGGCACCGGGTGCTGACACATACAACCAACGCTCGTCTGAGCTGATGGCAACTGCTGTGCCAAATCCACGGATAGAAAAATCACCATCCGGGGGAGTCAACAGTTGTGTAATGGTGTAGGAATCGGATATACGGGAAAACTTGATAACTGTAGCATATCCCATGCCTGATGCACTGGCAGGAGCGCCAGCCACAGCCCAGGTCTGATGACCAAAATCCACTGCAGCACCATAGTTTACAGTCGCCGGTGCTGTGAGTTCCAGGATGGCTGTTTGTATATAAGCAGTTTCTCGATTACCGCCATATCCATACACTGCACCACAACTGTTGTTAAAACCTGGTGCACCAATTAGCGCACCGCCATTGTTGTAGGCTTGTGCCACTGACATGCCAAAATTGGTATTTTCACTCACCGTGCCGGTTATGAGATTGGTACCAGTTGAAAATGGTTGTTGTTTTTCCAACACCTGCCAGTGACCATTGCCATCATTGTCTACCCATGCCCTGGCGCCTGATGTCAATTCTGTGGCATAAGGTAATGCAGCAATATCACTAGCCTGTTTCACTCGCATGGTCTGCAGGAAAAATCCAATACCTTGGCCCTCTATCATGTGTTGTTTAGAACGTCCAAAATTGTATGCAATGGTCAACACATTGGGCGCACTAGCATCTACATTCAGCACTCGATACACACCGTTTATTGCTGGATCAAAATACTTGATCACCAACAAGTCGCCGCGTTCAAGTCCATGTGCTTGAGTGAATGCCACTTGACTGGTACCATTCAGGTTGTCAGAAAGTGCACTGATAAAGCCGGGTGTTTTGTTGGCTCGATAAATGTCCCAGTCATAGCTGTTGACCTTGGCCACCCAAATTCGTGTGCCGATGCCAATTCTGCCAATATTTTGTGAGAGATTGGTGGGATCGTCCAAGGAGAACATGGTTATGTCAGCGTCATTGATGTTGACATAACCAGCTGAAGGTAGCGCAGTATCTGTGACTTGAGTGTAAGTGGTGGGCAATATGTTGGTATTGGCGAGTTTGAAACTTTGTCGCCATACATCACTCAAGAACACAGTTTGGTTGGCCAGGCTTGATTCACCTGGCTCAATCACTTGAACAGTTGCAGGATCAGATTGCAAGTCAGCTGCATTTAATCTCAGTTCAAAGAAGCTGCGGTTGGCGTTGGCACCATAGGTACCACGCTTGACCGCCCAGTTTTCATAGATGTCATACTGGGCTGTTTCTTTGCCCAGGTCAGCACCTGTGAATATATCAGCTGCACGCATGGTACCTTTGTCTGCAATAAATTCTTGATAGAGATTGACCTGACTCACATCATCAAGATTCAAGGCGGTCATGTACTGTCTTGGTCTAAAACCAATCAAGCCATAGCTGAGCAAATCGTTATCGCTTTCAAGATTGGCTCGTTGTGTGTCGTAGCTGTTGGCCAGTTGATCAGCCTTGTTGGCAATGTTGGGCAAGAGTCCACGTTGGATTCTGGCATAGTCACTCTTGAACCAGTCATTGTAGTCAAATTCCAACTTGGGTTGCACAATGGCCTGCGCAGACCAGTAGTTGTTTTTGTACAGCACAATCTCACCACGAGGATAACGACGATTTGGCTGCCAAGGCTTGACATTGTCCTGATTGAGAACAAACCCCTGTGCATCCAAGGTACCGTTCCAGTCAGTTGTGGTAGAAGCCACTAGATTGATTCGACTCTGTCTAGCACCAGTTGTGGGATTGTAGATCAAGTCATTAAAAATACTCACATTGTCCAGTACCACCAGGTGTTCATAGTTGGTGAATCTCAACTGAATATAAGCAATGCTGGATGAAGTGGTGCTGGTGATGCTGAAGAAATTGCCCAGGCGTTCGATCACAAGATCTCTAGCATTAACTGGCAATCGGTTTTGATCAATTATCAGGTTCTCGGGATTCTGGAACTGTATGCTGTCAATCACTGCACCTGCACGAGTGGCTTCCAGGCGTGTGGCCACAGGATTGAGATTGATCACACTGCCGGTGGCCCAGCCTTGGTTGGCCCAGTACAAAAATTCCCGGGCCATTTGCTGCCAGTCTAGGGTATAACCATTTTCTCTAGTGGTGAATGCCAGGCCTTGTGAGGTCAAATACTCGCCATAGCACAACAAGAAATCCACCACAGCAGTTTGATTTGCAAAATTGAATCCATAGGGAACCTGAACTATGTTGTCATAGTATTGCCGTGGCACACGAACTGTGCTGCCACCGGCACTGATGGTTTGTAACTGCCCATTACTGCGGCTGGCAAAGATATTGAAATAAGGATCAGCGGTGCTGTAACCCAAAACAGCATAGCCAGTGTCGGTGCTCTGCACAATCACGGCACTGTAGTTGACATAAGCAAACGGTACATTTTTGTACAAGCTGAGATTGTAGCTTTCGTCGGGCAACAACAAACTGCTGTTTTGACTGTCGGGGCTGGACCTTTCAGCATACACCTTCATGTACTGTTTGTCCGAGAAGGCAGCCATTCTGTAACACAGTCTCACATCCAGGCTGGCCAACTGAGCTTGCAGTGCCGTGGTGCTGTTGATGCCCAACTGTTGATTGTAGTCCACAATCCAGTTGATGTAGCTGGCCTTGCTGACGCCGTTGCCATACACTTCAACGCCATTGGCATCCAGTCGGTATCTGCCATTGTACAAATACTGACCAAGGTCTGTGTCGTAACGATACAGGTCACGATCAGCAAACAGCGAGAAGAATTCAGCCGGGCGAGTGAGTGCCAGCAAACGCATGACAGCAAATGGATAGCTGGAACTGGTCCACCATGAGGCCTCCACAGGGCCGCCATCGCCCACAACCCAACTCTTGCGCCACACATTGGGATCATACTGTCCCACCACTGAGTCCAGGGGCGGCAACAGCTCTCCTTCCGACCCCACGGGAATATAATACTGCAGGTTGGGTCGAACATATTCGGGACGAATATAAAAACCCTTGGGATCGGCCACAACGCCCTGGGCCAGGTCGTCCCACAACACCAAGTTGTCCGAGGTGTAAGGTGACGGACCATAACGATCTTGCCACCAATCAGGACGTTCACTGAATCCCAGCATTTCCCAAGGAGTGAGATTGGGACTCAAGGTGTCATAAAAATATCTATAGATGCCACGCCATGCGCCCAGCAAAGGCTGGTTGGTGAGTCGGTCACCTGCGGCACTGTAGTTGTAGGTGAAAGCATTTGTGGACACGTAGTCCTGACTCTTGTAGTCCAGCTTGTTCCAACCCACCCAGGTCAAGAAACTTTCAGACAGTATGCCAGTTATTTCAGCTGAGGTATAGTCAGTGGCACGAAAGTATCCAGGCAGAACTTCACTGACAGTGAGAGGTACCGGGTTGTTGTGAGTTTTCAAATTGTTGTAAATTCTCAACTCAAATTCCAGCAACACTTGATCTCGTATATCACCAAATGCCACAGTGATGGATCCGTCATGACCTTGAATCACTGGTGTGGGATTCACATAGTTGGGATCCACAAAAATTCTTGGACGCCAAGCTGGATACAAGCCCAGCTTGGTGGGAGTGTTGGGCACATAGTTGCCAGCTGTGTTAGCATATTCTCTGATGCTGACCACATCGCCCACATTCAACGGAGTCAAGATAGTGAGTCGAGGACCATCTTGGGCTACCACATACTCGGTGTTGATGGCCAACATGCGATCATTTACCCACACCAACAAGGCACGATAATTGGCTGTGTCAAAGTCATAAGTTTGAACCGTATCAAAGGTGGCAGTTGATATAGCGGTAACAGTATATTTGTTTGTGGTTGACCTCACACCAGCAGGCAACATGTCACTCCAGTAAAAAGAGTTTGTGTCATTTTTGCCTGTGCCAAGATCAATAATTACAGCATCTAATATGTCACTGGGGGTGTCATTGATCCATTCACCTGATACCACAGCCTGCAGCATGCGAGATTTGAATTTGGTATACTCGCGATCGTTGAATGCCACGGACTTGAATATGTCATAGGCCTGGTCGCGCATGAAGAAACCGGCCAAGGTTGCAGGCGAACTCTGCTGCAGAATTTGCAGGCCATACGGAACAATATTGCCCAGGTCACGAGAGTTGTTGGCACCATTGATGGGCCCAGTTAGTCCCAACAAATTCTCACCAATGGTTTCATAGTGGCTGCGAGCTGTGCCCAGAGTAAACACCGAACTGTTGGCGTTGAACGGATTGTTTTCGATGTTGATTGGAACTTGATAGAATCCCTGAGCACTGACTTGATCACTGAGTACATCAACTTCAATCACAGCGCCCAGTGCGTACACTTGATTCAACACAATTGTGGTTGTGTTGGCTGTGGTGGTCACAGTATAACGATCAGGAGACTGAAATTGAGAACCCACGTACAACAACACCGCAGGTATGACAGAATTTTCAGCTATCTTGACATCCAGTCTAAGTGGTGTGCCATCGTAAGCAAATTGAAATTGTTGACGAACCTGGCTCTTGGTCACAGCCAGTTGCCACCCTGTCAGTCGTTTGAACTCCACACGATTGGAGTATTGTCTTGCAAATCCTGTGCTGATGTTTTGGGTGACGCCGGCGCTGTTGCTCACATACACAAAGGTGTCAGTATAGAGATTGTTGTCAAACACAATGTCGCCAATGTTGCTGAGGCTGAGGTATCTCAAAGGAAATCCCAGCACAGTGTCGGCTGCACCTGATCCCACTGCATAACTGAACAGTTTGGTTCCTGTGAATGTATTACTGAAATATTTCTCCCGATTGGACAGGCTCACACCTGTGCTGTCGTACACATCAAACAAGGGCGCTTGATTCACAGAGATTTTTTGTTGTGCCTGAATCCAATCAACTCCGTCGAAGTAAAATGTCTTTCCTTGTAGTGTAACCCCGGTCAAACACACCACTGTTTGATTTATCAGCACATCAGCATCGTCAGCAGGAACCAGACTAATGACGGGTTGTGTAATAACAGGATCTTCAGTGTCAGGTGAAATAAAAGTAACTTGATAAATTTTGCGGCGTACCTGTGGATCAAGGTCTGCAGCAAAAACTACTCGTGTACCAGATCGAAATTCATATCCGTCAACCCCGTACCCAGTGGTACCATTGATTTTGCTGAATGCATCTTTTGATGTAAAATCAATAACATCAATAGGCTGCTTGGCTTGAGTGCCAGAATTAAAAAGTTTCAACCCGCCACGAAATTCCAAAACGGGTCGACGAGCACGATAAGTGTTGTCCAGTGACGCTACCTGGTTATTGTACTCAGCGGTGGCCGAAATCACATCGGTATGAAACCATCGATTGCTGCGACTCCAGGCATTGAGATCCGGGCTAGCACGATTGATTGTAATATAATCAGTGACCAGGGGTTGATTGAGATTGGCATCAAAATTTCCATCATCAAAGCCTATGGTGTCAAAAGGTATCGTGAGATCGTTAGTGTACGTTTCCGGAGTAACATAGTTAGGCACTGGCAATAGTTGAATAGCAGTACCTACACCTTCCACATAGTACTGTTGATTTTGATAACTAGCCGGAACAACATTTCCACGAAATTGGACTTTAAGCCCATTGGTAAATTTTACTCCATTGGGACTGGTATATTGAGACTTGCCAACAATTTCTTCAATGTATAATGTGGTTGACCCAGTGGAATCAACCAATCGCAATTGTCCCACGATCCCGGGATCAGTTCCATCTTGGTAGTACAGGATGTTTTGAATTGCTGTGAGCAACGGAATCTGTTCAATAGATCCAGATGCATTGCGATACCATTCAGTCTTGGAATATTCAGCACCATATGCCACAGGGAATTTTTGCAACGTATCAATGAATTGTACGCTGTTTAACTGTAGGTAGATGTCGCCGCCCGCCGAAGTAACATAGCGAATCTGCCACACACTTGTTCTTAAATTTTGATTTACAATAGGTGTAACTTGTGAATACAACGTGGTATCAAATGAACCTGCCTGACCAGACATTGCATTGCCGGACAAAGGATCAAATTGAGTGGTAATTTCCCATCCACCAGAATCAGAAGAATCCAAAAACACAATAGTACGACCATCAAAGCTAGTGACACCATCGAGGCCGCCATGCTCGGCCAAGAATGGTACCAAGAATTCGTTGTTGATTTGATTGAATTTCAAATTGGTCACAAAGTCAACTGGCACTGGCGTGGGCGAATTGCCGATGTAGGACAAACTATAGTAGAAATTCTGTGCAGTGCTGTATGGTACTGAAAAATTTACCACGCCTAAATCTTCGCCGTTGTTGGCAACGCCAAAAACATTTCGACTGGAAATGTTGGGTGCCCAGGGCAAAGTACCCGACACCCCAGGTGCTGCTTGAATCCAGAATCCTGGACCTGTGCCAGGCGTGCCGTTCACAATGTTGATCTGGCCCTGCATGTTGAATTGATTCTGACAGGCATAATACAGGGTGTCAGGTGCATCTTGTGGCACCACAAAAGTTATAGAACCTGTAACAGACCCATTTCTATCAACCCCAAAATCGTACGCATCTTCAGTGCCTTGACTGGGCTGTGTTTTGATCCAGAATGGAAACACACCAGTCATGACCAGATCAAACACATAAGTGTTTCCCCGGGCTAGAGTCAAGGTAGGATTGGGTTCATAGTCAATGAGATAGGCACTGGTACCGTTATTGCCCACACGAAAATTCACAATCTCTTTGGCATTTTGTGCCACTTGGAATGTGTAGTTGCCGCCTCTCAAGAGTGGGATAACAGGGTTATCGCCTGGATAATTACCAATCTCGCTTTCCACAGTATATACACCATTAGCGCGAGTGATCACAAAGCTGTTGGTAATGGGAACTTGTCCGGCATACACATCCACAGCATCAGGACCTCCAGGCAACCAGTAGTACTGACTGAAGTTTACCAGCTTGTCAAAATCCACAAAAGGATCCCAGGTGTAGTAATCACTGGTGTATAGACGATTGCTATTGTTTGTGTCGGCACCTTGCAATGCCAAAGCATTGCCAATACCGGGGTAGGTAATGGTGTCTTGAATTCTATTGGTATCAGGTTCCAGTATGACCACACCAGGTTCCAGCTGATAGTCAGTGCGCTCTGCTGTGGGTTCTATCACATAGCGATCAGTGGCATCAACACCAGGACCCACACGACGCCCCACATAACCCTGTGTTTTTTTGAACTTGGGCTCTTGTACCAACTGGTCTAGAGTAGCCGACAACACCTGCCGATTGGTAGGTGTTTGAAATATCTCCGGGAGGAAATCTACGGTTCTCACACGATCAACCATTATATCACCCCACTACCCGGTGCTGTACGAATGTTGGTGGCAGTCAAGGCATCAATCACTTGTATGTTGTTCACAGTAGCAGCATTCACAAATATTTCATTGGGTGCAGAACGAATTTCATAAAGATCACCAAAACTCTTGCCCGAGTCCAGGGGGACCAACACCACTGAACTCACCAATGTACCAATTTGACTGTGCAGGTATGCGGCCAGCTCTGAAAAATAAAATGTGTTGCCAAAGTCCCAATTTTCAATAGAAAAGTAAGCATCAATGTTGGCCACCACTGCAGTTCTCACTTCACTGTCGCTGGCAGTGGAGTTGGCGGCCTTGATCACTTTGATTGTGGCTCTCAGGGCTGGTGCTGCCTTGGCACCAAACAAGGGTTTGAATACCACAGAGTTCATGATCATGTTGTCAGAAATCATTTTGTAATCTTGTAATCCGCTGTAGGCGGTGGTCAGCTGATCAATGGTGGGACGCTCGGGCTCGGGTATGGTTCCAGTACTGTCTATGATGTAGTTACGATAGGCAGTGTAGTATTCGGCTGTAACCAAGTACAAATCAATGATGTTGGAGGATCCAGGATCAATACGATTGGTGAGAGGACTGTTGTGACGATACTGGAAATAGAGATCCTGTCGACCGGTTTTTACCGCATAAGTTTTGTCTTCCACTAGCACTCGATCTCCTGTACCGGTAATTGCCAACACATAAAACACTTGATCTTGATAGGCATAAAACACCTGATCTGGCAAGTACTCGCCTTTAGCCAATTCAATGTCATACAAAGTGGCATACTTGGCATTGACACGACCCGATTCCACCAACAGGTAGCGTTCCAAGTTATCAAAGTCCACAGTGCGTTGAAAGAACACCAGCTTGGTATTGGATTCGACCCCAGGCGCAACAATTTCATCAAAAAAGTCAGGATTGTCAGGAACACCATCAAGATCAGAATCTTGATAGGACACAACCACTTGATAGTCATCCACAAAGCCATCAGGTTGTATGGGTTGATCAATGATTCTCAAGGTCACATCACTGCTCAAGGGTCTGTTGCTGTCGGGCTGACTGTTGACCTTGAGCACTCGCACAAAATCTCGAATGGTAGTGCCAGTGCGACTGTCAAAAATCTGCTGATCACCATAGAAGAAAAATCTTGTTTGCAACACACTGCCAAAATAGTAATAAAGTCCACGACTGGTCACTGTGTAGTTGACACCATCTGTGATGAATTGAAGGAACCAGCTGGCGTCTTGGCCAGTACCTGTGGTGCTTTCGGCCTGGGAGAGATCAAACGGTGCATTTACTGCCAAGTTTGTGGCTGTGATCAAATACCAAGTGGCTGTGAGATTGTTGTAGCCCAGGCCAAAGTTTCTGTAAAGATTGATCTGAGCTGCTATGCTTTGTCTCAAGTCTGTGGGGAATTCAGTCACAAACACCGGTATCACTTGAGTACACACAGCACCCATGGGAACATAATTGTTGAGAGTAACAGGACCGGTGCCGTTGTCAAAGTTGCCAAGTCCTTGATTGGTTCCATCAACATAGATGGCCTGGGGGCTGGCCCAGATCACCAGCTTTTCGTCGGCTCGGGCAGGCACACCGGCTTGCAAGCGATTGTTAGCATCAAAGAAATAACCAGCAGGAGGTTCAAACTTGATCAAGGATCCCACTGTGATGTATTGGGAATTGGTAGATGAAAACGCACCAATTGCAACCGGATATCCTGTACTGCCTTGGAAATAGCCTGTGGTTTCATTGGCCAAAGTGGTGCTGAGATGCCAGGTCATATTCTGCGCAGTCAACGGCGGACGAGGGTAGTTTGCATAGTAAAATTGCTGAGACGATGGCTGCGACAACACCGGTTGCGCTTGATTCACAATCACATTACCGATGTCATTGATGGTCAACCACGAAAACAAAAATGTAGGTAGCACATTCTGTTCATAGAGAGCACCGTCGCTGCTGAATGTGTTGGTACTGGAATATTTGCCAGTGTTGTCCACAAGATCAAGATAGCGACTGGTGCCAATTGACGCACGATTCAAGGCCTTGCTCTTGATGATGGAATTGTAGGCTGTGAACGGAAAGTTGTTGTAGTCCTCACCGTTGACCATGCGATTTTGTGTGTAGTATCTAGCAGGAGCTCGTTGCTTGATGGCATCTAGTGTTTCTCTGGGCAAAGCATTGCTGACAGGTTCAGTGATACCGCAAGTAAATGTCAGCGTTTCTAGCTGTCCATTGCGACTGATATAGCTGATGGGCAGCACCACGCTCTGCATTTCTTCAGGATTGATGATGTACTGCAGGCCGTTGCTGGCGCGAACATAGGCACGGAAGAATCCCACAGGAATTTCCGAAAACACACCGTCGCCAAAGTCCAGAGTGATTTGATCATTCACGCGACTGGTAACTGAAAAAATCTTTCTCAAATTGGGAGCCAGTTGTTCCGCAGCAGCAGCATACACACTTTCCACAAACTGCCACTCACTTGCAATGTTGCCCACATTGTCCAATTGGTATAACCAACGATCTTGATTGTTGACGCCTTCGATGTTGATGTTGACTGAACGATTTGAAATTCTTTCGGCCAAGTTGAAGTCTTGATTTTGCAACACGCCTTGTTTGAACAAAAAGAAGTAGCCGGTATTGGCGCTGGCAAAGCCCAGCTGATCATTTCGGAACAATACGTTAAATTCGCCATTGGGACGTGGCGAAGGTTCGTACACATAGTCGCGACCCGAAATAGTAGAATTCACTGCTTCAAACGGCATGTTAACACCGTCCACTGTGGCACTGTAGGGTATGACCGGTAGATATCCTGGCACTAGGTTAACAGTGTACTCGTCCGTTCTTATACCTTGAATTGTGGTTCTATTGCCAGGTCGACCAATGCGTTGCGTATTGACCAAGGCAGAATTGAGAATCACCGAAAACTGTTCTTGCCAGTCAAAGTTGGTGGGATCGGCCCAGTTCACTGTGATATTGGCCAAGTTGATACCGTTGTAGTCAAACACATTTTCTGTGGTCTGCACAGAAAACACCTTGAGATATCCCGAAGCTGCAGTGTTGCGCTTGGGTGTGTAGCTGACCAAGTTGGCCAACTTGATCACTGAATCTCTACGTTCGGCTGTGTCTAGATAGTTTTCTCTTGTGTTGAGGTCCGTGCGAAAGGCCAAGGCTTGACCCATGAACGCCATCACATCCAATAGCGCAATAAATTCCGACGACTCAATGTAGTCGTTGAAGGTTTCGGGATAGTACAGGCGCAAGTAATCTACAAAACTCTTGCGCAGAGTTTCAAAATCATAGCTTTGAAAATCAGCCTCTCTGTAGGTTTGATAGATTCTTTTCCAATCCTCTACCCCAAAGATTGCAGTTTGTCTAGTGGTTTTTGCCATGTGTATTCCGTGTTGAATTATTTATGGCGGAAATAAACGGCGTAGTTATACGTATGAGGCTCGGCGTGTTTCTTGGTTGAAAAATATGTTGAGTCGCTCGGCATTAGTACTGGGCACCACGCTTAAGGCCAGCTGAATAAGAATTCCATTTTCCTGGGGGAACAGTTGCACATCGCTGAGATACAAGCGCGGATCACCGCCTATCACTCGTTGTATTTCGGCTAACATGGCTTGTTCTGTGGGTTGTATTTGGCTCTCAAACAAAAAACTCCACAAAGCACAGCCGTAGCTGGGTCTGCCCACCAGTTGTCCTGGTATGATGTTGAAGGCATTCAAGAGATCACGCTTGATCAACTCAAAGTCTGTGAGTGTGAACTTCTTGGGCTGGTCTATGGTGTTGAATCCAATGAATGTGGTCATAATGTGTATTTAAGCCGAATTGCTGGAGTTGTTGTTGCCAAAGTCGGGCAGTCCAATTTTGCTGCTGCCCACAATCTTGCTCACAGCTGAATCCAGGGTTTTTCTATCAACAGTGCCAACAAACGCACCCAAGGACGAGGTTCCGGCTACAGAGGAAGGCAACTTCATTTCGGAAAAATTCACAGCAAACTCACCCTGCTTGGCCAAACTGTTCATGCTGGCTGCTAGATCTCCTGATGGCAAGGCACCCTTGGCCCAATCTGCTGCAGTGCCAGCGCCAAATTTGCTGGCATTTTCCAAGAGTCCACCCAGCTTGGCTGTGCCGCTGGAAGACAGTGATCCTGCAACTTTACTCAGACTTGACACAGCACCGGATATGCCCCCAGAGGCAAATGCAGCGTTGACAGCAGGAATTGATCCAGTTTTGATATCAACTCCGGCAGCACTTAGTGCAGACCCAATTTGACCCATTGCCGATGACCCAGCTGCCTTGAGACTGTCAAGTTTGCCAGCGACCAGGCTCTTGACATTGTCAAGAGTGGCATCGGCTCCCAGTTGCGGCGACAACTGAGCATCCATGAGTTTGGCTAGTTTGAACTGATTTATTTTTTTAGGCCCGCTGCTGTCGCTTGAAAATTCAGCAGAGATAGCATCTATCTTGCTAGTAAGCGAAGCTGGTATTCCGGCCTTGATCCCTGCCATGTTGGCCAGTGCGCCCAGGCCGCCTGCTGCGCCTCCCGATGCAAATGCACCATCCAACGCAGGAATAGATACAGTATTACCCAAGGTGCTGCCAAGCGATCCGGCGATTCCAGAAATTTTGTTTTCTATGTTTAACCCACCACCGCCAATGATGCCATCTATTTTAGATGTGACAGTACTTGAAATTTTTGACAATGATGACCCAATATCGCCTAAGCCACCGACACCAAGTGAGCCCAGTGGGTTGTTACTGGCTTGGCCAAATCCGGTGTCAGACATGACTTTGCCCAGTAAACTTTTCACAGAGTCGGCGCCTTGCTGAATGGCACCCGAATCCACTAACTTGGCGTAATTGGTTTTGATCAGGTTGGTTTGTATTTTGTCCTGTAGTTGGCTGTTGCTTAGTATGTCTTGCACACCCTTGACGCCGTCTTTGCCAGTCCACACATTGGAACTTTTCATCACACTTTCAAACAAGCTGGCCATGGTCAGTTTCCTTTTGTGGGCGGTTGATATGAGTCATCATTGCAGAGATCAAGATATCTGCAGGATGTACCGGGTTTGAGGTATCCCATTTCTTCCAGTTGTGGTGCAGTGAGCTTGTATTTGCCAATACCTTGTTCGGTCATGACATCTGCTGCTTGATCAGCTGCACGAGCTGCTGCAGCCAACAAGCCTTGAACTTGAGCCGGAGAGAGAGGGCCCACAGATTCTGTCACAGGTGTTTGTGCCACATAGTCGCTGGCGGTGATGGGATTTTGAACAGGCACATTGTTCAATCGGGGCAGCGCGGTGATGGTGGTACCACTGTTGAGTGCTACCAAGGGCACATCGTCTTGACCAGCTGTGCCGCGATCCAGACGACTCAGGGCAAATTTCACTAGATCGTATCCAGGTGCCGATATCGAGTCCCCGGGTCTGAGCCCTGCGAGAGCACCGGCTTCAAACTGCTGATCAGCAATGTACTGCGCCTGTGCCAGTGTGGTTCCATCCGGTGCATCCACATAGAACAACTGCCCGGTCACTGAAAGAAATGTAAACTTGGCCATGTCATGCTACCTCAGATCCAGCTGTGATTGTGACACCAGCTGGTAGTTCAGGAGCGTCTAGAGGTATAGAGGGTTGACCTGGTTCCAGGGCCACAGACACAGCCACACCACCATTGTGATAGGGCCAGGGTTCGTGAGTGGGTGCACGAGTCACTGTGCTTTCTAATCCTGTGGGTTCCACCGACCAACCCATGGCCGAATCATACACAGTTTCGGGCATGAGATTCATCTGCAAAGCATCGGGCGCTGCAACCGATTCTGTGGCAGCGCCATTGAGATCGATGCCCCCAGCTGCCAGGCTCAAAGACGATCCGGCATTCCAGGATCCTGACGCACTGACCAGGGCCAAGCTGCCATCGGCACGAATGCCCAGTTTGGCCTTAGACGCCAAGGTCATGCCAGCAGCACTGGAAATGTTCACACTCTCCTTGGACTCCATGGTGATGTTGCTGCCAGCATGCACTGAAAATTTACCGCCGGCAAAGATGTTGACATCTTCATCAGCATGCAGGTTTATGGTTCCTTGGGTACGCACATTGACCGAGTTGGTGGCATACACATCCACTGTGCCTTCTTGTCCAAACTCCAGCCAGGTCTGACCATTGGCATGAATGATGTACAAAAAGTTTCCGTCATCGCTCATGGTGATTTGATGACCAGTGGCTGTTCTCAAGCGTACCAAAGAGTCATTGCCCTCAATGTCGCCGTCGTCCATGACCAAGCTGTGACCACCCATTCGGCCAATCACCTGCAGATCTTGTGATCGCACTTTGCCACTCTTGAGGTCAGCTTTCAAAGTCTTTTGTGTTTGCCCCCCAAGGTATATGGGCTTGCCTGGGGTACTGAGTCCATAACAAGCACTGGGGCTTTCCCGCTGACTGGTACTGCCGATGGGACCGCGTTGCGTGTCGCTCAAGGTACCTTGTTGAAACATAGCTGCTGCTACCACACTGTGTACTGGCCTAACCTGATCAAAAAACTTGGGATTGTTGAATATTTTTTTGTTGTCGGGATTGATTTCGGTCACAGGCAAACTGTCAGCACCGTCAAACAAACTGGCCTGGGTGGCGTTGTTGGTTTTATATTTGGTGCTGGCACCCACAGCAGGAATCATGTGTGCCATGCCTGGTTCAGGTATGCAGCCCAGATAGTAACCTTGGCTAGGGTCACCAGCAGCAAAAAAGCACAGCACCTGTACCCCGAGATCTGGGGGAGTAAACCACATGCCATAGCTGTGCGGATTGCTCTGCAAAAACTTTCCAGGACTGTCAACTGCACCCTTGGTGCCAGTGACTGGAGGAGTAGATCCATAAAACGGCGACAGATATCTCACGGTGCGCCAGAGACTCTTGTTGGTGTCAAGCACTGACTTACCCTTGGGCACAGGACCGCTGAATGTCTCAATGTACACCTGCAAACGACCAGCACGGGTAGGGTCAACATTGTTGACCACTGTGCCCACAAAAGGACCCGATTCGGCCGAAACACCTCCACGGTTGAGTTTGAAGTCTTTGGGTTGCCCTCGACTGCGCTGATCATTTTCTGACATGAGTGATTATCCTGGTGTTGAGTCTTTGCGCATCAACTGCGCAGGCAGTATTCTGCCTGCCTGGGTATTGAATTTATCTGTCAAAGGAGACCGTATCTGACCTATTGACGGCAACACCGGTGGTGGCACAAAATTGTCTGGATTTATCGGTGCAGCACTGTTGTTGACCGATCCTGTGGGTGGCACAAAATCCACATCGTTGTAGTTTATCTCACCGTTGTTGAATGCCGGAGCTGATTCGGCCTCGGCTCTGGTAATGGCCTCGCTTTCGGTCAACTGTGCTTCATAAGAATCAAGCAGTGCTTGATCGTCCACACCTTCGCCGACGAAATTGTCTGGAACTTCGGGTGCTCGTTGCATGACTGTGGCTGCTGGTGTGTTGCTCAATGCATTATCGCCACTGCGCACATCGGTTTGCTGTGCCGATTTTGCACCTGTCCGTGCTTGATCTGAAGCCATTTGATCCTTGGCCGACGCTGGCAACAACAACAATTTGCCCTCCAGCGCCTGTTCAAATTTGCCCGCACGAAATGTGCTGATCACTTCCTTGGCAATGTAGGTGGCACTTTCTCTAGGCGGGCCACTTTTTAAAATAGTGGAGTTATTGACCAACCCAGTGCCGAGATCATAGTCGCTGGCGCGATTCCAGTTGATTCTAAACAAGATTTGATAGGAATCAAAGTTGATGGTGCCGTCTCGATTGAACGGGGAAAATTCTGTAAATGTTTCTGAAGTAACACCAAATGCAGCTTCGCCCTGTTGCATCCAGGCCGGATCACCCATGATGCGCATTTTCACAGTGCCTTGATCCTTGGGGCTGTACAGATAGCTGGCTGCACTGGCACCAATTTCAAAAGCTCGACCAGCAGCACCTTGACTGCTTTCTTCGTTGGTACCGGTGTAGACCTGTGGTGTGACTTCGCGTGTGTCTACCAGTCGTTTGAGTTCGGGTGCCAGTTCGGGTTGGCTGAGATTTATGTGATAGGCATAGTTGAACTCTTGTTCAAAGTCCAAGACTTGAGTGTTAAGGCCAGTGAACCAGTAGTCGTAGTTTTTGTGCACACCTCGAAAGTTTCCCGCCGGAAAGTATTCACTCTGCATGCTGTTGATACCATACGGCGTGACCACAAATTTCATACGGTATGCATAGTCATTTCTTTTGGGGTCCACTTTTCTTGTGAGTGGTGTAGCAAACACTGAAATTTTGTACCAGGCCATATTGCCCAGTGGTTTTTGTGGCACAGGATCCTGGCTTTCTTCATCAATGAATACCCGAGCTTGATCACTGATATAGCTGCTGTTGCGCATGATCATGTCAATCACTTGCACAATCTGAGTTCCTGCGTTGATGTTCCAGGTACGAGTTTTGGCATTGGCCGTTTGTGTGTCAGGATCTGCCTGTGCTGCAGCCGAGTCACCATCCTGCATGGCTGTGGTGCTCCAGTCTTTTCGCATGTCAAAACTTTGTACTATGGTGGACTGTGCTAGAGTAGCTGGAACAAAAGCAATTTCGTAGATGTCAGCCACTTCTACCACACCAGTGCTTACCAACTGTTGTTGATAGGCATTGAGCTCTGACATCAGGCCCTTGATGGCCGTGAGAGTGCTGGTTTGTTTGGCTGTGTTGACCTTGGGCGGTGCTGAAGGTGGAATGTTGGCCATGATTATAATCTTATATTGGCAGAGCTGCTCCGTCGTCGTTGATCAGGTTAACATCAGTTCCTGCTGCAATAGCTGCCTGTTCTTTCATGGGCAAGTCTCGTACCAGAACCGGTGGAGGTGGTGGCGATGTAGTCGGAGTAGCAGTGGTTGTTCTACCAGTGTCCTCGGGTGCTGGTTCAGCTGTGGATACCCCGGTGCCTTCCAGCAAATCCAACACAGTTAGACCGGCCAGTTCCATGGACGAATTGATGGTTCCGCGATTGGTACTCATGCCCACATCGTAGGGTATGCACACAGCTTCAACTGAGTATTCCACTAGTCGATTGGCAATGCGAAACTTGATGTTTTTTATTCTGAAAGGAAAAAACTTTTCCACCACAGCAGATCGATCAGTGACCGAAGTGTTGGGGGCATGTGCTGCCACCAAGTTGCCTTGAGCATCATACCCGTAAAATCTAATCACCAAGCAAAACTGCGCCTGGCTATAGGGCAAGTTGACTTCGTTGTAGACTTCTTTTACTGCCTGGTAGAGATTTTCATACAAGGTGATGCCATTGGGTTCAGTCACTACAAATTTTATTTCAGTGCTGTTGTGTGCTGCCCGCGACCCTGACCCCAGCATTACACTTTTGATTTCCAGGTTGTCGAGATAATAGTCGTTGGGGAAGTAGGCATTTCTG
>Ga0209189_1000293_pt1 | contig 42638 bp, 55 predicted proteins | sample C_130820_EF_Meta_FD_187308 | JGI IMG/M metagenome (GOLD analysis project Ga0209189, IMG submission 187308) | Freshwater microbial communities from Lake Croche, Canada to study carbon cycling - C_130820_EF_MetaG (SPAdes) (version 3) | ecosystem: Environmental > Aquatic > Freshwater > Lake...
TACTCTGAACACGCGGAACCATGTTCCGTGCGTAGAATCGGATTTAAATGATTCCTAGCTAGGTGACGCAAAAATACCCCACTGGAAACAGTGGGGTATCGATTCTTATTCTAGTGGGTTAGTTAGAGTCCGGCCGGGATTAGCATTCCTATTCTGTCGTCGCTTAACCTGTCATAGATTCTAGGGAATGTATCGCACGTTGAATTCCTGTCTCCAATTGTGATTGTTAGCTTTCTACCCTTTACCGTTATGAATGGTGAGTTTATAACGTAGTCGAAGTAAATCGGAATTTCATCCACTAGAGGAGAGATTCCATAACAGTCTAGGAATGATTCCGAATTAGGAACCATATACCCCACTAGTTCAGAACGATTAGTCATTAGCGTTCACTTCCTTTTTAGTTGTGGGTTTACGCCAATTGGATTCTTTTCCCCAATTGTTAGACGGGTAGTAAGTTTCTAGTAGGTATTCCCATATTCGCAGTAATTCCTTATCACCTACCGAACCATGTTCGGCATAGCGCATTAGATCAAGACTTATAACAGTCTCTGACTGATTGAACGCTACTCGATATCCGATAGTGTCCACCCAACCGAATAGGAAGTGTTCCGAATTAGGCGGATAACCTAATGCTTCTCGCATAACGTCGTCAACGGTAATATGGGAATGTCCCATATTAGGTCCGTAGGTTACTCCGGTAACCTTGTGCGTTAGATAAAATTCAATTGCCATTAGTTGTTCCTTCTCTCCCCATTTACAGAGACTTGAGACTCTTATCGGATAACCGATAGCTGGGTTAAAGGATTATCGCTAATCCTTTAGTTTAGTCTCTCACCTGTTTTAGCGTAGTGTAGTAGTCCTTCAATCGCGCAATTAATATTGCACAATTCGTTATTAAGATCATCATTGGTCCTTTCAAGGGACCAATTACCTGATTTTCTAAATTCCCATATTGCGGTATCCAGTTTCTGAATACGCTCCACTAGTTTGGTTTGTTGCTTCGTTAGCATCACACTATTAGACGCGAATTACATAACTTAGGTTACACGTTATTTAGCTAAATGCTGCACAATTATTCATACGTAGACATAGGTATACATCCCAGGGCTAAAAGTAATTATCCCTAGAACTAATATATCCCTGGTTTTATATATCTACAATAACGAATTAGTTTATCTAGCAGATACATAGCAACATAGATATATCTGCAATAACCAAATAGTTACACTTAAAATTTTTTCTCTATTTCAGATATACGTACTTAGCTGATACATAACTAGATAGATATATCTGCATTAGCGAAATAATTGCATATTAAATATTTTTTCTATTGCAGATATATGTTTATTTATACATATCAGTAGATGATAACTAATTACTAATGCTATCTATTGGACTTCGCCATAGATATTCAATCGGTAATACATAGAGTTAGTACATAGGTTTATTTAGCCATAGACTATAAAATAAACCAAAGTAACTAGTTAGACTATATGTATTTAGTTATAAAGATATATTAGTTAGTAAGTTACTATTAACTCGTCTTTGCTAAAGAAACTAAATATCTTTATGGGTCCCTATTGACCTCTAAGTTACTTTGAAAGCCTTTACTATAGTATATTTTATACCCAATACTTTCTCCCCAAAAACTTCTTTTACATAAAGTATATTCTATACCTAATTATTTATCAATTCTCAATTTAAATCTTATCTAACAATTACTTTAGTCATTCTTATTTTCAATTTGACCCTTAACTTCGGCCCCCGGCATTGCAGCTTAATAACCCTAAAGGGTTATATTAAGCGTTGCAATAGGGCTAGGGATTCGCGACGGGTAAAGGGTTTATCCGTTGATTTTGAACCTAAAACAGCCCACTAAACAGGCACGGATAAAACCACGGGTAAACAGGCAAATACCCCACTTTGAACCTGAGTACCCCTTTATCCGTGCTTTATCCGTGCTTTATCCGGTCTAATTTGAACCTAAAATCAACGGATAAACAGGGTCACCGGGTGTTTATCCGTGGTCCCAACCGGGCACGGATAAAGGGTGGCCAATAACGGGTAAAGGTGTTTACCCGTCAAAAAATCAAAATTTCCGCCAAAACCGTATACAATCCGTCGTACCCTGTCGTATACTTAGGCCACCACCGGGAAAACAGCCCACTTTGAAAATAGGAATGAAAAATGACCATTTTAATAGCCGACTTCTTAATAGAAAATAAAACAAAAATCTCAAAACTTATTAACCACTACAGCAGACAAGGTAGCTACTCAATAAGTGCTGACGACAAGGAAGATATATTCTCAGCGGTAATACTTGCTTTATGGAATCATTACGGATCAACTCCCACTAGTAAAGATAATATTGAAAGAATTTTAGCTTCTACAATCAAAAATAAAATAAGAGATTTTGTGAGGCATGAAACTAGATCCCAAAGAGATGCCAGAAAGACACTAAGCTATGAAAATCTAGTTAATGAATCTTCCGATGAGAATGACTTTGAGGATTGGGTTTCATTTCAGTATTACCAAGAAGAAAAAGTAAATGACATAAACGATCCATTTACTTTTATAGAACTTGAAAGATTGGAAAAGATAATGAAGAGCCCATTAGACTTTATGTTTTATCCAGAAGTCAGGGCCATAACAATATTTCTAAACAATCACGGTAATCTTTACCCACTAGATGAAAAATTAACTCCGGCACAAAAAAGAACTGAGTACATTAGAAATTACAAACCATTTATTCGTGCTTGCGCTAAATTAGCTATTCTTTTGAGGAGTACAAAAATTGACTAGACGAGAAGTTAGATTGGGTGGAAGATCCGTAGTTCCTATTGAATGGACTACTAATTTAAATGGTGAACCTATTTGTGGTGCGCTAAGAAAAGGTAAAAAAGCAACTTGGGATGAAATTAAATTTATTCCTTATTACCAAAGAAACGGACTTACTCCGGCAGAATTTAAGCAGCAAAAACCTGAAATGTTTGCTGAGATTGTTTGCCATAATTCACCAGCAACAGATCCTACTTCCCACTTAAATGGAAGATGTAGGTTTTGTGGAGCTAAATCTGGCGCACCTATTAAAACAGGTAAGTGGGCTAAATTAACTACTTTTAGTCAACCAGATTTGTTAGAAAAAATCTTCCAAGAAGAACCCCACTCAGATCTTAAAGATGAATTAGATATTATTCATCATCTTGTAGATGAAAAAGTTAATGAAGCTCTGGGCGAAGAAACAGCTAGTCTTGCTGACAGGGCTTTTATAAAGCTTGTTCAGGAGTTTAAAGAAGCTTGGCAAAGTCTAGATGGCAATAAGGTTTTCGAAATTGTTTCTAAAATGGAAGCCCACTGTAATGCTAACATAAAGCAGCAACGGGCAAAAGACGAATCTGTAAAACTCATACGAGAATATGGTAACCTTGCTAAAACAGGTGCTGAAATTAAGAAAATGCAGCAAGATTTTTTGCCTGTTTCGGAAGTTGTAAGAAATACAGTAATAATTGTAACGGCTATAGAAGGATATTTATCTGATGAACAAAAGGTCCAGCTTCACAGGCACCTCGACAACCTTATTCGCGGAGGCAATCTCGCAGGTTTTACTGCCCAAACAAATTCAATGCATAACCTTGGAAGACCTGAAAATCAGAGACAAGCAAAGGAATATAATCCCATTCCGGCTAAACTCAGCCCAGCAGTTGTACTTGAAGAAGAATCCTAAACTTGAAACATTTAGAGGTAACCGTGAAATAATTCTTAAAGCCCGTCAAATGGGTTTTACAACTTTTATAGCTGGAAGAATATTTGTAGACACTGCTAATGTTCCTAATACCCAATCAATGATGATTGCGCAGGATGAAACTAATGCTAAAAATCTATTTGCATTGGTAAAAAGATTTAACGATACCCTTCCACCCCACTTAAAAAGAAAAATAGGCACGGATTCTGCTACTAAACTTGAGTTTGAAGATATTAATTCAAGTTTTACTGTTGGATGGGCCGGATCTGCTAAAGTTGGTCGTGGAGGAACTTTAAATAATGTTCATTTATCTGAAGTTGCTTTTTATAATAATGCTGGACCAGTTATTGCTGGTCTTTTGGAATCCGTACCTGAAGACGGCAATATTTTTCTTGAAAGCACTGCTAATGGCGTAGGTAATTATTATTTTGTAGAATACAAAGCTGCCGAAGAAGGAAATAGTATCTATTCAGACAGGTTTTTTCCTTGGTTTATAGAACCCACCTATGCTAAGCCATTTGAAGAAGAACAAATTTGGGAGCCCACTGATGACGAAAAAAAACTTTTAGAGTTTTATCCTGATTTGTCGCCAGAACAATTAAATTGGCGACGAAATAAAATACTTGCCCTTAGAAATAGTAAAAGAGATGGATCTTCAGAAGAAGGAGATTTTCCACAAGAATATCCAATGAACGCTCAAGAAGCGTTTCTTACTAGTGGGCAAGGTTATTTTGACAACGGTTTTATAGATAAAGAATTAGTTCCAGTAGCTTTAGATTCGGAAAAATTAACAATTGAAGTACCTAGAAAATATCCTGAACTGTATTTGGAGACTAAACGATCGCGAGTTTCTTTATCTATATTTTCTTTACCTGCTATTGGTCATAGATATTTGCTTTCTGCTGACCCTAGCGAAGGTTTAAATGATAAAGGTGACCCAGACTCTTGTTCTACTGACGTTATTGATTCAGAAACAATGGAACAAGTTGCTACATTACATGGAAGATGGGAACCATATGATTATGCAGTTTTAATTAGTCAACTCGGTTACTGGTACAACTCAGCTTTAATTGCCGTAGAAAGAAATAATCACGGCCACTCAGTTCTAAATACTCTTATAAATGTAATAGGATACGATAATATTTATTATCATACTGATTACGAAGCAAAAGTAAATAGCAGGGTAAGAAAACCAGGATTTCATACTAATGTTAAAACAAAAAGCATGGCATTAGCTGCTTTGTTTGAAATGTCTATGGACGGGTCTTTGATTATAAGACAAATAAAAACATTAGAAGAGATGAAAAACTATTCAAAACTTCCCGGTAATAAATTTGGAGCTATAATTGGTCATGATGATAGGGTTATGTCTGTAGCAATAGCATGTTATATTTTGAAAGACAAAATAGCCATAAAAAAATATCTTTCAAAAGAAAAGCAAAAAGCCACAAAAATTAAATTTAGAATGGGATCATCTAGGAGTTTTGTATGACAAATCTTAAACCAGAAAATATAAATATTTCCCAATTTGAATGGGATAATTTGCCAATTCAAGAACGCGCTGTTCTTTGGGCAGCTTATTATGCAGACACTATTAAAGTAACTGAAATAGGTGGCAACAACAAAGGAAAATGGGTAGCTAAATTTCTTAAGCTAGTTGGTTTAAACGAAGGTTATTCTTGGTGCGCCGCTTTTGTTTCGGAATGTTTGTTTAATGCAGGATGGAAAATGTTTAAATCGGCAGCTGTTCTTGAATGGAGAAATTGGTCTATCACTAATAAAACAAAAATAAATACGCCCACTAGGGGTTGTTTAGCTTATTGGGTAAAAGGTTTTGGTCCAACTCAAGAAAGGCATATCGAAATAGTTATTAAAGTAGATGGAACTTCTATTCATACTATTGGGGGAAATACTTCCGATGGCAAAAAAGGATCTCAAAATGACGGTCAAGGAGTATATAGACGTGTTAGAGATATTAATGATTTTACTGGCTATATCAAATGGTGGTTAGTATGAACGTAATAAACACTAAACATCAACCATCCGGGTTAGTAGAGTATGTTAGTGCGGGAATGAATAGTCGTGCTTATTACAATTTAAATCCGTATCCTTATTATGCTTTTAAAGCTTGGAATACTGAAAAAATGGGACCATACCCCACTTGTCTTAGTATTGGTCAGCAAATAATTGACAGGCCCGCTAAATGGTTATTTGGTAAACCGCCAGAGATGCAATTTAGAGAGGATCAAAAAGTAAATGAGTATTTACTTAAAATTTGGAAACAAAATAATATGGATTCCAAACTTGTCAGCATTGCTGAACAAGGTGGACGAGATGGGGGAGTGGTAATTAAATTTACCTATGACGCCAGCAAAGCTAAACAAATAAAATTACAGGTACTTTCCCCACTTACACAAGTTAGGTTTTATTATGACCCACACGATATAGATACGCTTTTAATGGCTCGTATTCAATACGAATATTTTGATCCAGAAACTGGTAAATTCATGTGGTATCGTGAAGAATGGACTGAAACAGAAGAAATTAGATATAAACCACAAGAATCTCAAATGTTTGGGGCGGGAGCAAAAATTGACTATATGCCCGGAACAATCCCCATTTGGGAAAGTTTGGATAAAAAAGAATGGGAAATTGATAAACAAATAAAGAATAATTTTGGAATTATTCCAGTTGTTCATATTAAGAATCGAGAAACTTTTTCCCACTATGGTAAGGGAGATATATTTGGTCTTACCCATTTGTTAGACCGAATAAACCTTTCTTATCATTTAATGGATCGTTCTAATCAGCTAGAAGTAGACCCCACTGTTATCTTTATTGATTTGGAACCTAAAGATGATGATTCTATGGATCATCCGGGAACACCCGGAACAACTTTAGATATGAAAACAGCTGATTCCGATGAAGCTCCCACTAAACAAGGTAGAGCTGAGATATTAGAATCGGGAAATAAAATACGAGAACATATTGCTAGTTATGCTTCCAATATGAAAAGTATGCTTTTTGATTCTACTGGGGCAGTTTTTCCTAGACAAGAAGATATAACTAATAAAGGATCACTAACTCAATCGGTTTTAATTCAAATGTATCAACCACTTTTAGAAGTAGTTGGTCAGAAAAAGATTCAATATGGGGAAAATGGAATATCCCTATTGATGAAAACTTTAATAATAGCTCTTGCTAATATAGGGGTTGTTGAGTTTCGTAGTTTTGCAACCAAAACTATATCTGATTTAGAATACAGTTTAACTTGGTATAGTCAATTTACGGCCAGCGCCGACGAAATGTTTAATAACTTTGATAGAATAGATAGAGAGGTTAAAGGAGGTTATATATCACCTAAAGTAGCAGTTCAAAGAGTATCGCAAATGGAAGAAATTTCTATTACAGAAGAAGAATTAATTGAAAGAGAAAAAGAAGTAAAAAATGCAATTGAGCGAGATAACAAAACCAGTAAATCAAGAGAACCGGGAGGTTCTCAAGATGGACAATCTTCCGACGGAGAAGGTAACGATAGAAAATCCAAATCTTCAAGACAACAACAAAGATCAGGGGGAACAGTTGGGGACAGAACATAAAGAACTTATAACACCAGAAATTCTTAAAAAATTAATTGACAATGCACAAAAAACAAATAATTGTGCAGAAATTGTTAAAGATGAAGATACTGGAGAGCTAGTTTGGCAGGGAGATAAAAAAGCAATTGCCGTAATTGGCTATCCATATATAAATAGCACTAAAGAAAGAGATGCTATGAATATGCCAATAATTATTCCACATTTTCCAGAAGGAATAGCAGATCAGCTAAATCTGCTTAATATGGGATTCTACGCTGAATTTCATGGATTTGTGGTGGTGAGCGGAGAAGAATATGAACAATAATAAATATTTGCCCATTGAAGAAGGTCCTGATCCTTCTAATGATAATAATTCTGTTATTAAAGAAATGCGTGCAAAAATTGACGCTTCCAATGCAGAAAAAGAAGCGGCTCTCAAAGACAAAGCAGATCTGGAAGCTCGACTTCAAGCAATAGAAGCTAAAGATCTTTCTGAAAAGGAACGTCTTTCAAAAGAAGTAGAAGATCTTAAGGGAGCTAAAGAACGAGAAGAATCTGCTAAAAGTCATCTAAGTAAGTATGAGCAATCAATTAAAACTTTGTATGAAGAGACTTTAACCGGTTTTCCTGAAGATAAACGTGAAGCTGTTCGCACAATGACTTTTAATGAACAAGATATTCTTGATTCTTTAAATCGAATTAAGGCAGCGGCAAAAGTAATTACACCAGTTACTTCTCAAGGAAACGTAACAAATCCCGGAGCTCCACCTCCATCTTTTCCAAATAACAAAGATGACAAAAATACCCCACCACCGCCACCAACAGATATAAAAGCATATCGAAATATTGGATGGGGAGCAGTATTAAGTAAGTAAGATATACAAGAATGGGACCAATCTCGTAATAGGATTGGTCCCAAGCTACACTTGGAGTAAGGAGAAAATAAAAATATGGCTGCTGCCGATGTAAATGCAATCTCACTAAGTGAATATGGGGTCATGTCTAATGTCCCACTAGTTAAGAAAATAGTAACTTCTCTTCTTTTTAACGGAATTGTTCTTGCGGATATTCCTTTGATTACTGATCCTACTTTGGTTCAGCAGGGTGTTCGTTGGATGGATAATCTTCCTAACGTTAACTGGGCAAAGCTAAATGAAGGTACTACTGTTACTAAAGGTAAGCCCACTGCTTATGCAGAACAGGCATGGCTTTTGCGTAACTCAATAGATGTTGATTATAAGCTAATTGAAGATCGAAATCAAATTGTTGATCCTCGTGCGGCAAGTTTGGAAGCATATTGGAGTTCTGTAGCTTACAACTTTAATGACTACTTTATCAATAATGACCACCTCAGTGGTGATGAAGATAGTTTTATTGGTTTGCGTACTCGAATAGATAATCCTGCTACGTATAAACTTGCTACGGATATAAAGATTGATGCTAGTGGTGTAGATATGTCTCAAGCAGGTATGACTACTGCTACCGCCAATAACATGATCGAATATATTCAAACTCTTCTTTCTTATCTTGGACGAGAAGAAGGCGATGGCGTATGTCTTTATATGAATGATCAAATGAAGCGTCGTCTAGAACGAGCAGTACGTTTGCTAGGTGCGGGTGCTGGTTGGAATATTACAAAAGATGCTTATGATCGTTCTTTAACTTATTATAAGGGAGCACGAATTATTGATATTGGACGTAAAGCCGATCAATCTACTCGTATTATTACTAATACGGAAACTGCCGCAGGTTTGCCGGGTGCTAGTAACTTTTCTAGTATCTATGGTGTTGTTTACGGTGAAGATCGTCTTATTGGTTGGCAATTTGCTCCTATGGAAAAATCTGTTAAAGATCTTGGAGCTATTGGTAATGATGGTACGATTTCCCGAATTAGCGTAGATTACGCTGTAGGACTTCTTCCACAACACTCTCGATGCATGGGACGAATCTTTAACATTAAGATGAGCTAATATGGTTGACGTTAATTTTACCCTACAAACACAAACTACGCAAACTGCGTCATTCAATAGTGCCGGTTTTGATTTAAAAACAGGAACTCAGCGTGCTGGTTTTACCGCTCGTTTTCTTGTAAGTAGTTACGCAAGTGTATCTACTGCTGGAACTGTTTTTACTTTTAAAATTCAGGCATCTAGTGATAATACTACGTTCTTTGATATTGCGGCCGCACCTCCTATTACTGGAACTACTGCCGCACAGCAAATAGAACAATTCGTAACTTTCTCAACTACTTTTAGGTATGTCCGGGCCGCAGTTGTATTTTCCTCAACTGCAGGTGTTCCGGCTATTGCTTATAAAGTAGAACCAGGACTGTCGTTCCCGTAAGAACCCATTGCTTAGATAGCAAATGAGTGTTGGTCATTCATTCATACTGAAAAGTTGGGTTCTTTCTATAAGCCAATAACTAATTTAGTTATTGGCTTATATTTATGAGGAGAGCATTAACTAATGACCATTTCTATAAGCCCCGCTCAAATAAACGATCCTCTATTTGCATCTCAATATGAATCGCAAATAGATCAAGCAATTTTATCTACACCCGAGAATCCAGATTTATACATACTTAAATCCGTATGTCTGCTTCACACAGGTAAGTACGAAGAAGCACTGAAATATGCTAAAAAGGGTGTTGGAGCAGACCCAAATAATTTAACAAGCTATGTAACTTTAGCATCTTGTTATCATCATTTGGGAGAATTAGAAGAGGAGTATAATACATATGCATATGCATATAGCAAATGTAACCATATTCCTTCTATTAACTGGAATTTTTCTCATGTACTTCTTCGCAGGGGTAGCGATCAATTAGGATGGACTCTTTATGACTGGAGAAAAGTTCATCTTCCTAATCATACTAGATTTAGACAGCCCGATATAACTCAGACACTACTAAAAGGCGGAACTTTATTTGTTCATGCTGAGCAGGGTCTTGGAGATCAGATACAATTTTTACGATACATTCCCACTTTAAAAAAGTATTTTGATAAGATTATTTATGAATCTTCTTCTGAACTCTACCATTTGGTCAGTGATAATGCAGATAGTCTCGGTATAGATTACGTAATTTGTAGATCAAAAGATTTTTCTGTCAATGTAAAATTTGACCATCATTGTTCGGTAATGGACATACCTTTGTACTTTGTAAAAGTCTCTGTTTATCCAGAAGATTTTAAAGAGAATATGTATGGTAGCCTACCCAATTGGGTAAAAGAAATTAGGAAATCAGTAATTGAAGAATGGGATAAATCTCTTTTTTCTAATTTTAAAAGTTCAAATCAAAAAACTGTGGGGTTAAACTGGAGAGGATCTCCTAATCATCCTAACGATAAAAATAGATCTATACCTCATCCAGATATATTTAAACCGTTATCTGATAATGTTTTAATATCTTTGGATCTTGGGGAACCAGTTAAAACAGATTACATGCTCTATAATGTTAGAGATGGACTTCCAAATGTTGCTTATACAGCTGCTTTTATTAAAAACCTAGATGTAGTAGTTACTGTAGACAGTATGATAGCCCACTTAGCCGGATCTATGGGTAAGAAATGTATAATGATGCTACCTTACCTAAGTGAATGGAGATGGGGGCTAAATGACACAATTACCCCACTTTATCCGTCTATAACTATGGTAAGACAGGGACCAGATCGAAAGTGGGAACCCGTAGTAGATAAAGTAAAAGAGATAATTGATCATGAGATATAACATTCTTTTGACCGGAGCTATGTGTGGATTTCTTGGAGCTGTATGTATAGATTTAGATGCATGGAAACGAGCACCAAAAGATTCAAAATTTGAATGGGACTTGGCAATTAAACGATGGATTGCTGGCGCAGTAATCGGTGTTACTGCGGCTCTATCCCATGAGTTTAGTGTTCCTATACCTACTCCTTAATTATGTCTACAATTTGGCCCACTAGAACAGAAGTAAAAAACTTAGTCTCAGCAATGGGAGTAAGTATTCCTGCTCGGGTCACGGATTCGACAATAGATCTTTTCATAGCTGCTGCATCTGCTAATTTTGTACAGCATACAAAAAGAACTTGGACACCCACTACCGAAGTAAGAACATTTAATGGTAGTGGGACCGGTATGTTAGAAATAGATGATTACATATCTATTTCTACTGTAACTTTCATAGGTAACCCCACTGTAATAGCTCTGCCTATTGATCATTTTCACGAAGTAAGTGTAGCTAATTATCCTAAAAATAGGATACAAATTTATCAAGGTGGGGCTCTTTCTTTTAACAATCAATGGATTACTGCTTTCCCATCTGGAAGAAGTAACATAGAAATCAATGCTAACTGGGGTTATGGGGCTAGTATTCCATCAGATGTTTGGCTATGCGTAGCATATCAATCTGTAGCAATGATTGTTAACTTTACTCAGTTTGATATTAATGGTTATTTAATTAAATTTTCTGAAGCAGATGTTACCGAAGTAAGAAATAGGTACGACCCTTTTCAATTTTTTACTAAGGGAGCTTTGTCCTACAGAGAAACAGTAAAACTTTACAAATTACCTAGCTCTCGATACACTCGGCGCCAAGCTAAAATATTAATTTAAAATGTCTTTAAACGGTAGGCAGTTAAGACTTTACACCGATACTTGTGATTTGTATCGTCCTGCTCCTCTGTCTGACGCTAGACTTGGAAGAGATATTAACCCATTAAGTCATCTTCAAACTCCTGCTTATACTGGTGTTAAATATTTTCATGAATCTCGTCCAGAAATAGAACATGGTAAGTTTTTTGGAAAAATAAACAGAGAAGATACTGTATCTTTAATTGACGCTATTCATATGGACGTAGCTCAAGAAGCAGGTGTTAACTGGCATTTAGTTAATACCAATCCGGAGAGTCCTTACTATAATCAAACCTTTATACTTACTGGCGACGAAATGACCAAAAATCATAAAGCCAATAAAAAAGTATACTTTGCCAAGCGAGTAATAGAGGGTCTTTATGTCTCTGGTTAATCTAGTATTTGAAGAAGTCAAAGAAGTAATAGCTTCTGCTTTAGGCTATACAGATCAAACTAGAATTATAGCCGAAGCCACTAAATTAATTAGGTTTGATTGGAGAAGTCTTGTATCTTTATGGGATAGAGGTGGGGATGGTATAAATCCCCCCTATATTGTTGTTAGGCCACTTCCTACTATGGAAGCTTATTTTGGATTAGCAGCGGATTGTTGGTATCAACCTTTTGAAATCTATTACATAGATTCTGAAAGAAACAGAGCTTCAGCAACGGCTACCACTGGTGCTTCTTATGCAAACCCAATTACAGTTACCAACACTAATAATATGTTTGTTGGTCAAGAAATTTGGTTTGATAGCACTTCTCCTCAAGTATTGACAACTATAGAATCAATACTTTCCCCTACTAGTATAAAAGCGGCATCAACAATACCTTCAAATATAACTGGAACTATTGTATCTGATGTAACGTCTGATGTGGCGTTTAAAACAGAAAAAATAAAATTAGCTTTTACTAGGGGAGGTTCTTTTACGAACTTTCAAGTAATAGAAGATCCTGGTTTGTTTATATCAGATCTGAACCCAGCTAATGATTATTTTCTTTCTGGAAATTATGGAGTTTATGCCGCAAGCGCAACTATAAATTTGTTAGTTGGCAGGATAATCTAATGGATCAAATCAATGTTACTAAAATAGAGTTGGCATTGATAAATGCTGAAAAAGAAACAAACAATTACGCAATGCGTAAATTTCTTGATCGCTCTCAAGGAAAGTATAGTTATAAAGCATTGGCAAAGAGAGGCCATCCTTATAATTCTACTCACCCTTTCCCATTAGATATGATTCCATATAAAGATCCCGGAATTGTAAATAAACAGAGCGGCCAATTTGTTTTGTCTTGGAAGAAAAATGATCCGTACAGAAAGGGAGATTCAATAGTAAGTAAAACTTATAATGATGCTCCTTACGCCGATGATCTACTTAATGGTATACCGGGACTAACAATTCCAAGACCCTTGATGGACAAAGCTTTGCCAAACGTGGCGTATTTTAGAAACAGGAATTTAAGTGTAGGAATAAGAAATGCCCTTAGTTAAAATTAAAGTAACAAAAACAATGGCTGGAAGGATGGGAGAAACTTCTGTTTCTACCGAAGAAATGTTTGTTGATCTGGAACAGTTTAAGGAAGATTATCCTGATGCTGTATTTGAAGTTTTGGAGGAAGAATAATAAATGGCAACTATCCCACTTTGGGCAATTGGTAAGCATATTACCGCTATAACTTTTACTCCTCAATCAGTTAATACTTCTACAGGTGTTCTAACTGATTTGACTGGTACTAGTGTAAAACAGTTCTATGGGCATTGTGCTGAGTTATCCTTAGATTCTCAAGTAACTACTGAAAACATAAGTGCTATTAATCGTACTTATGCAAATAACGTAGGAACCGAATCTGACACTACTCTAAAAGTAACTGAGTTTGAAAAATCGGCAGGAGCTAATTTGGCGGCAGATCTGGCATTTACTCTTGGTGCTTCTGGGTTAGTTAAGTTCGTGCTTACTCGTGGTACTCAGTCTTTTACTGGATATGGAATACTTACTGATTATTCTTTGAATACTAGTGGTAAGGGTTCTATAAAAGCAGATCTAACTGTTCGTCAAATTGATACCGGAAGTGATGCTCCGTTGGTGTATGGATAATGAAAAAACTTAATGTTTTTGGGATATCTGTTCCCAAACAAGAAATAAAAGAAATCTCCTTCTCTATACCGGAGGGAGATGTGGTTTTTAAACTCAAAGAACCTTCTTTGAGTTTAATGCTAAGTCTTCCGCCTCAAATAGAAAATTATATTGAAAAATATGTAACTGGAAAAGACGGAAAGGAACCTTATCCCTTTCCTATTCCCATTTCAGATAGGAATATAAAAATCTCTGCTGAGATGGTAGAAGCATATACTCTTTTGTATTCTCTTCAAGTTGAAGACAAAGATAAATATGAGTTTGAAGAGATAGTATTTTTGGGTGAATGTTATCCTGAGCATATGCTTGGAGCAATTAAATATGTTACTGAGGTATCTAACAAATTTAATGATCGAATACAGGACCCTATAGTTGCGGAGTATCTTCCGCTTTAGCTGCCTATATATCAACTACAAATAGGCACCCAGACCTTGACATAAGATTAGATGCGGTTTTATGTTCTATAAATGATAGGTTAGCTGGAAAACCGGGACAAGACATCCCACCGCTTGAAGATTATGTATTTGAGCATATAATGTCTTATAGTATTAACGAAGCGAGAAAACTAAAAGATGGCACAAATGACTTTAACTCTGACTCTCAAAGGAGTTAGTAACCTAATAACTAGCCTAAAAACTCTTAATAAAGAGCTTGGTCTTTTAGATAGACGTTTAGATAGTACTGCTAACAAATTTCTTAATGCTTCTAATAGGCTGGCACTTGCCGTTCAAAACATAAAGGTTCCGTCAAGGATTCCTTCATTAAGACCTGCCTCCGGAGGATCTGGCGGTTCTGGCGGTTCTAACCAACAAAACTCTAATCGTGGCGGATTCAATATGTTGCCATCTGATTGGAATCTTTTATCGGCCGCCATCAGTGGGGATATGAAACAAATACTTGTAACTATTGGAAAACAAGTATTGGGTAGCAAAGTTTTACCCACTATAGCAAAGAATCTTGCCAAACCTCAAAGCGGTATAGGACCACCTGTGCCTCCTAGTATGGCAGCTGCTGCTTTGGCGGCTGTAACTAATCCTATTACTTTATCTGTATTAGGATTGTCAGCAATTTTTACTGGGTTAAAACTATCTGTTGATAAATGGACAGAGGTAGCTAAATCTCAAATATCTCTTTATTATGGGGCAGGTGCAAATTCTAGTTTTGCCGGATTAAAAAAACTAGGTGCTGCTTTAAACATATCTCCAGAAGAGATAGGTGCCGATGCTTCTAGAACTCCCGGTAAAGGTAAAGTTTTAAAAAATTTACTTAAACAGCTTAATGCTATGGATGAAGAAGCGTCCGTTTATTTTGCTGAAAAGTTTGGGCTAGAAAAATACCTTAATGCTGGTATACGATCTATGTCTAAAAAAGACCTAGATAAAATTCTGGATGACGAAGGAAAAATTAATCCGGAAGTAATAAAGAAAACTTTGGAATTTAACTCTGCTATGGGAGATTTGAGTAATACTTTTAACTCTGCTCTTTTGGAGTTAACCCCACTAATAACTTTGTTTACTGGTCTTATTCAGCTAGGAAAAGATCTTGCTTATAATCCGTTGTTTAAATGGGTTATGGATCAATATCAAAATAGACCTAAGGGTGGTTTTGCTGGTTCTGATGCTTTTGGTAATAAAGACGCCGACAATGGTCAAGCTAAAGCTGCCAAAGATATTAGGGATGCCGCTAAAGATTTTAAATCTGGTGTAGATAAGTGGACTAAAAAAGAAGGAACTATTGGCGGCGGAAACAGAGGTAAAAATCCTTTTCCTCGTGGGATGGTTTGGATGTCTAATCAAGAATATCTTATTCAAATGCAAGAAAATCTGGGAGCTTTTGAGTTTTGAGAAACCTACTTCCAGTAACTCCAAATAAGAATCTAAAGATTTATTTGGATGAACCTGTATACTCTGTAGCTGAGCCTGTTTTTGAGATAGCCAGACAGGCTTCGGCTATGTTTCTTAATACAGATACTTCTTCAGTGGGGCTTAGGTTTAATTCTGGTTGGGAAGTAAAATCTTATTTAGATTGGAATGATATAGTTTGGGAGCGAGAGGAGTCTTCTGCTATGTTTATACCGGAAACGGATTGTGGATATGCTTCTGGTATGCTTCTTTATGGTTATCAATCAAGGGCACCATCTAATACAAATATGCCTAATGTTAATTCTGGTGCCTCTGCAAATCAAGCACCTAGAGGATATAAAGCATTTAAGAAAAGAGTTCCCGCTGGTTATGACTGGTCTACAAAACAATTACTAGCAGACGAGACTGCTTTTCCTCCTCCTAATTTAGAAGACAATAATGAAGGAATGGATAGCACGGTTCAGATGGATCGTGTTTTGTTTACTTATGCGCCAGACAGTACTGATCAAGATATATGTTTTATATTCACTATATCTAGTCTTGATCATATTATGACTGGAGCTAAGTTAAGAATTTATTTTAATGGAAATTCTGGACAGACGGTTGAAAACGGAATAACTAAAACAGGTACAGGCCAATATTGCTGGTGGATAAGAACTGGATATGCTGTTCTATTTGAAAAATTAGTTAGTGATCCCGGAGTTAATAGTTGGGTAAAACGACATGAAGTATATGGTCATTTTCTAGCTAGGGGCGCAGATAAGTTTATAATGACCATTAGAAAATCTGGCTCATGTTTTAATGTGGGCGAAGGTACTAATGGTTTTATTAAAACAACTTTTGAATTTTCTACTAACCCAGTAAGGAATTCTTTCAATCATATGCTTGAAAGAATTGCCAACATGGTAACTAATAGTCCCACTAGAATAGAAGATCATTATATGGTTCCCGGTAGCAGACAAGCTACTTTTGAAAGCCCCATAAGAATAGATCTTAGACGGGACATAATGGGTGCTTTTTCGTTACTTAGAACAAATTATCCTACAGATCCCATTGTAGTAGATGATTCTCCTTTTTCTTTAACTGAGCCCCCTGCTGTTGGTCAATATATTCTTTTAGATTGGAGTGCTTGTGAGCCCGGTGCAAGTACTGTTGTTTGCTCATTAATAAACAAAGAAACAAATACAGAATTAACTATAGCTAGTTTTGATCCCACTAATAACAGATGCAGTTATGAGTTGCCAGAGGGGGTTACTGACTATTTTGTTAGATGTACTTTTATTAGTGATGGAGATCATACTGCTAGGTTAAACGGTTGGCGAGTAAAGAAAAATGCCTATCTTCAGCTAACTGATCAAACAATAAAAGAAATAGGCGCTGCTCCTTATTACAAAACAGTCATTCGTCGTTTTGATATGAAGGGAGCCGAGAGACATATATCTGGAGAATCGGCATCTTTCACAATAGCAGACCCTCTTAAAAAGTTAGGTATTTTCAAAACCAGAACTTCTATACCTGTAAAAATAGTTAACGTCGATTCTGCATCAGGAAAAACAAATACTATTTTTAGGGGTTTCACAACTAGAATAAATAACAACATAAGAAGTAGTTTTAACGATAAACTTCCTCTTCAAAGTTGGTCTTTGTTTGATGTTACGTGTAAAAATATGTGGACTCTACTTGCTCAGACAACTGTAGATTCTCCGTATACAACTACTTTTTACACCAAGGGAACTGTGGATATGAATGGCAATACCGTCACAAATGAGGGTACGCCGTATCTTGCGTCTGAATTTATCCGTGCATTAATATCCAGAGCAGGTTTTGATTATGTTAATGATTTTGACTTTCCCACTGATATACCTATAAGAATCCTTGCAGATAGCGGGCTAGATTTTTCTTCTGGTATAGACATGCTAGAGAACAATGGGGTTGTTATTGAATCTCTCTGTGATGATTATATTTTTCATCATTTAATTAGAGATGAGAATCTAGGTCCTAGAGGTAAATGGAAACTTATACCACCTCCGGTAGCTCCATACACTAATCTAGTTAACTTCATAACTACTGGACCTGACATGAGTGATGGCCAACCTAGGGTTACTCATTATTTGCCTAGTTATGCTGGAATGTTAGATCCCAATACCGGACTACCTATTCGCACTTGCGATATAGTAAGTGGTACTTTTAATACTACAGTAAAAGAACCTGAATGTAATTGGTTGCTAGTAGCTGGGATGGGTAGCTTTGATACTAAAGGTCCTAAAGTACGATGTGCTGTTGGGCATAATCCTATTAGCTATAATAGGCCGGGTGCTTCTACTGCCAATCCTAATCATCCTGATTATCTTGGTAGAAGGAAACCTATGTATGTAGTTGACCCTGCTATATACTCTGCTAAAAGTGATTCAGCTATGCAAGCAATATTAACTGCTGTATGGAGGAGAATTTCTTATCTTTCTTTTCATGCTATCAAAATGGCAACCTTTACTGCCCCAATGATAGAAATACCTCACGAAACTGAAGCAAGCTGTAATAGAATACTTAGATATTATGATCCTGTTTTAATAGATGGGGAGCAATTTTTAATTAGGAATGTCAACCCCACTTTTACAAAAAATGGTTTGCAATTTGCTGTTTATGAGTGTGAAGCTCCGAGGGCTGTCTAATGCAATCAGAAACTAGTTTAAAAAATTGGATAAAAGAATTATCCGCCAGAACCCACGGCCAGACAGGAAATGTTAAAACCGTGTTTGGTAGACAACTAATTTTTCTTAAAGATAGTTCTAAAATAATGCAGCTACCTAATTTGGGGACTATTTCTATGCAAGATTTAGATTTAGCATCTCCTACTTATGGAATGTATTATATAGCCGTTGATATAGATCGTGTAGATAGTGGGGTTGTAAGATAGCTAACGGTAAATTAAGGTATAGAGATAAAATAGAGTTAAAAGCAAAAAGTACCGGTATTTTTGTTGGTAATTCTTATTCTCACAATGCCAGATGTAAAAGTTATTACGCATTAGATGCAATAAATCTTTTAACAGGTATTTCTATAACTGTAAGTTCTACTTACGCATCTGGTACGGGATCTTGGTCGGCAACTTACAGAGGTCCTAATGAGCCTTTTGGTGGTTATACTGTAGGTGGCTCTGTATTTAAAGATGAGATATCTATGTCTGTAGTATTGGTGGGAGTCACACTCTATGCTACGCTATATTCAAAATTTAGATTAGTAGTCAGCTCCATAGAAATATATGTAAATGAATCTTTGTCTACTACACTAAGTGGTATAGATATGACCTCTGATGCGTTAGGTCCTGTTTGGTTACCTATATTTTCTGGATTGGTAGAAATTAATGGATCTGCAAACGCTAGTTTTACTCCTCCATATATAGGCCCACCTAGTTACGGATCTTATTCGGGAGAAGGTTCTGCAAAATGTACTGTATCTGGTGGATGGAGATTTATGGAAAACTCTGTATGGTATGACCATCCAGTTACTATTCCTCCATTAGAAAGTGAACCTGGCCTTTGTGGAAAAGCATTTGGACCGCCACCTCCCGCACCTCAGTTTACTATTTGTGCCCCTTTTGGTTTACATTTACCTGAAGCCGTTATATCTACTAGAACTTGGGGTAATCATATAAATAGCGTAAGTTCTATAGTTCAATCTGCCCATAATAGTGCTAGTGATGGATTTGGCAGTCACTATGTAATTGACTCTATTAATGGCAGCATTTGTTTAGTTCCTGATTTAGACAAGTCTTTATATAAAATAAATAACGATTTTGGAGCCAGTTTTTTTAAGTGGGCTACTCCTTTGTGTACTGGAACTGCCTATAGACAAATAGCTAGAACTAATAGCGGAGGTGGTGGTAGTCTGAATGGCGCAACAACTGTATATAAAACTCCAGTTTTGCTAAGTCATGAGACGGCAAAATCTGCAGAAGTTTTTAACGCTAAACATTCTATAGAAACTTTTACAACTCTTCCCACTTACTCCCCTATAAACACCTACATTCAAAAACAGGTGTTTGATCAGGAAGTAGATGGATCTGGTAATGGTTATTATCAGAACAATGAAGAAATAATGGGGTTTAACTTCCCCACTTATGTAGAAGATTCAACTTCTGGTCCTGCTCCCTATATGGATCATAAAATATTATTGGCAAGGTATTTTAATATGGCTTGTCATCCTTGGTGGAGTTATGGATATGTTCCAGGAAAATGGGATCTGTATTCTTCCCCGACTAATTGGAAAGAATACTGGGGACTTATTCGTGAACAATATCTTGCCGTATCAAAAAAAAGAAATTTTGTAGTCACTGACGCTTTAGAGAATTCTGGGCACACGCCTTTCTTAGATAATTTTAATAGTAATGGAGAAAAAGATACTGACGGCAACCCTGTAGGATTAAGATGGGTTGGTATGTGCAGATGGCAGACTCAATCAATAACCCCTCCATCAAGTATAGAATTAACTTCTGGTTCATCTGCTCTTTGGTCTGTAACAGATGCATTAGGTACGTTAACTTTCAATGCCGGTAACATAACTGTTAATTCTACCGTAAGTGAGCTAGAACTATTTTTAGATGTAAATAGTTACACATCAATGCCTTATATGTATCCTTCAATATGTGATAGGATATTTTTAAATTGGACTCTGACAAATGTAGCATATATAAAAGTGTACGCAGTGGGTCAAGGTGGCCACGAAGAACTGTATAAGTGGTCCCCATCGGATACTACTACAGAAAGAAATCATACATACAATATCCCACTTGCTTACGACAATAAGTATGGTGGTTCGTGGGCAATAGATAATGGAGCAGGAATAGCCACTGATACCGGAACTGATTCTGACGCATCTGGAATTAGTTCTACATTAATGTCTAACCCAGAGTATGCTGAAAACTTTCAATTTTCGGGTACCTATTCTCAAAAAAGAATTAAGTTTTTAATAGGATTTACATCTACCTCATCTCCAATAACTCTGAATTATCCGATTTTCTATAGATGCTCCAACAATAAAAAACAACTATGGGAGTCTGCGCAATGTGTGTCTACTATATTTAAAAATGGTCCGGGTGTTAGATTAGGAAATAATGTTTACTATTCTGGTGGGATAAATGTTCCTCCGCTAATGTCAGGCCTGTCTTATAAAGGAACGGTTATAGATTGGCTTATGGATAGGAGGGCTTTACTAGAAGGGGTAGATCCTTATTATGGTGGCACTATAAATGTTACTACAGAACTTACACAGCTATACGATACCTATGAAGTACAGTCTGTCTCTGCTGTAGATGGCAATACTATTTATTCTATTTTACCTACTCCAATTAATAGTCCTAAATGGGTATCTTCTCTTGTAAATCTTCTTTCTGAAATACCCCCACTTTTGGGATATGCTCATAACAAAAGAGATTCTAATTGGGAAAATATTTCCAATCAGTTTAGTGCGGGTGTGTGGTCTATTTGCCAGTTACCTAGAAAATTTATTAACTCAGGAAAAGATCCTTCTGTACTAACAAAACCAGATGGAACTGTTATCTCTACTGTACTGGAGTCTTTTGGTAATTGGTTTGTATCCACTAGTGAGCCAATTATAGATAACACTGAGAATGTAGACTTTAAAATAAAAGTAAGCGAAACAGAATTTGCAGAGGTTACGCCTTGGCATGGGTATTTTAGTGTCATAAACGGTTCTAGAGTATTTACAAGTTATGGTTGTGATACTGTTCACAATAACGCCACTGGAGAATATTACTATGCATACGTATTAAATAATAATATTTATGTAAATAGATCTATTTACATTTTAGCATCATCGGAAGATGAAGTAACTCAAGTTACTTTTACAAGTAATGCCGACTCCCCTTCTTTGTTAATTTCTCCAGATGGCATACTGTATGTCGTATACAACAAGGGAACCTCGGTATATTACCGAGTCTCTACAGATCAAGGATTAACTTGGAATACCGAGGTTTTATTGTTTACTGAAAAGTATAGATGTAGAACTGCTGTCCAAGAATCAAATGGAGACATTTTATTTGTTTCTTTTGGTTACGTTTCTGGGACCTCTGGACCGGGGTATCTCTATTCTATTCCTTATAATAGTGGAGATGTTTCTTTCCCTTCTCCGACTATAATAAAAGATCAAACAGGATCTAATATAGTTGTAGAAGAGGGATCTTTTGATGTTAGCGCAGTTTCTGGACAGATACTTCTTTATTGTAGATTAAGCGGAGATACAGTTAACTCCCACTTTTGCTCTAAAGACGGTGGATTGACTTTTGATAGGATTTTTTAATGGTAGTAACTTTTTTAGGATCACAGGTACCAGCGCCTCAAACTATAGGCACAATCAAATTCAAAACAGATTACAATGCAGGTTCTTCGTTACCTGCATATACTTCTGCTGAGCATGTAGAAACAGGAGATACTTTTTGGTCTTCTAAATTTAATCAAAATGCTGCTCTTCTTGATATAATTTCTCAAGTTGGTGGGGGCGTTATTGCCGTAGTATCTGGTTTAGATTTAACTGCCGGCACTGGTTTAACCCTTAATATTGCCGCAGGAACTGCATTAATTAATGGCGTTATTCAATTAAAAAATGCCATTTCAATGGCAATTACAAACAACTCTACTAGATATATATGGTTTAAGGTTAATGGAACTTTTGAAGCAACTTCAACAACAACTCCCCCCGCTTCTATGGCATCTGTATTTGTAGGTACAGTTGTTACTTCTGCGGGTGCAATAACTAAAGTTGATAAAAGTGGTGTAGTTTATTTTAAAAGTGGTAGCCTTATTAGGGAGACTAATGATGTTACTTTTCCTACTGGGACTGTAGATTCTAGTATAATTATTATAACTAAAACTCAGTCTGGTCCCTATGTTTGGGATGGTGGTAGCACTAGTCCTATTAATCAGTCGGCTAATATTCAAAACGTTACTGCCACTAAAACTGAAACTTCGTCCGATAGAAACTACATAACTACTAATACTGGAGCCGGTTCTAAACCAATAATTACTCTTGAACCTGCCGCTATTGGAATAGTTAGAAAATTTTTTATAACTAATTCAGTTGGTATTCGTGTAAAAGCCAACACTGGAGACACAATAAGAATTGTTGGTAATATTACAGCTTCTGCTGGTTATGTTGAATCAACTACAGTTGGTGGGCATATTACTCTTATGTGTTATCAAGCTAACTCATGGATTGCAATTGATTTTCTTGCTGCTTGGACTAACGGCACTTGGACTGCTGACGTTACAAATATTTTTATCTGATATTATAAAGGAACATAAAATAAATATGGATATGGAAATAGAAGACAGTCATAATCCTTCATCTAAATTGAGATTTGACGGAACTATAAGCATAGGAAACATAATTACTCTTGTTTCCTTTGTGGGTATTATTCTTATTGCTTACGTAAAATTAGACGAACGTAGCAATACTACTATGAGTGTTTTAGTTGATTTGAAACAAGATTTTCAAAAAACTAAAGAAGAAAACATAAAAGCTCTTCACGAAATTTCTGATATAAATAACGAGACTGTAAAAGTCTTAGAGCATCTTAAGTCGGATGTAGATTGGCTTAAACAAGAAAGAGGAAAAAATGGAAATAGTAATTAATGCCGATGAAGCAATTAATCAAGAATCTGATGCCACTTATGTGTACTATGCTTTTGCTCCTCCGGGAACCCTGACTAGTGCGGCGGCTTGGAAAGTATTTCGTCTTAATAAAACAACTAATCAAAAACAGTACGCCAACGGAAATGCTAACTATACTAATGTTGGCACCGGAATGTCTGCCTTTACTTATATCTAAGGAGAAATTAAAATGCCACAAGTTTATTCTGATTACGCACCTAATCCTTTTGATGGTAGTTTAGCCCCTGCTCTTGTTGAGAGTAGGGCACGAACTATGTTTAATTTATTAGAAGATCAAAGACGATCTGTAGTTACTTTAGCTTCTTTGCCTGACTGGTCAACAGTTGGCCCCACTTTAAGCTATAGTTTTGACATTATTAAAGGAGCTAGTGATAGGTATACCCTAAGTATTGATTGGAGAAATACTCTTCCTGCTGATATTTATAATACTGCTAAGTGGGCATATTTTTATGTAGATCCCGTTAGCGGGAATGATGCTAATGCTGGTACAAAAGCTTCCCCACTTAAAGATCTTTATAATGCCGTAAACAGTACTACTCTAGGAAATGCTACAATTACTGGAATGACTGTGGGAACTTCCCCAGTTGTTACAGAAGCTTCCGCTCATGGATTATTAGTTAATGAATGGGTATATATTCCTAATGCTACTGTTGGAATTGTTATAGCTGCTGGTTGGTATAAGATTAGCGCAGTAACTACTCTTACTTATACTTTAGGAACTAATTCTACTGGCGGAGCAGTTACTTCTACTGGAGTTACTTTTACTTCTGGAACTCGTGTAAAACCACGTAGACTTCTTTTAAAGAAAGGCAGTACATTTTGGTACGGAGCTAGTGGAACCGGTCTTTGTTGGAACGGTGCTACTCAAAAATGTCATATGGTTATTACTCCAGATGACGGATTAGATGGATATGAATTTGTTACTTCCACCATGCAAGTAAAACCTAGTTTCTTTAGCTGGACTATAGAGTCGGGTACTACTTGGCAAACTTCTAATACTCTGACAACTAACTATGTTTATAATAAAGCTCAGTTAGATAGTACAGGATTGCAGGGGGTTAAATATACAAATGCCGCAGATTTGGCATCTTGCCGAGCAACCCCACGAAGTTGGGTTTTAATCTCTAACGTATTGTACGTTAATACTGGAAATACAATTGACCCATCTAACTTCTTAGAAGTTACTCGCGCATCTGTAGATGGGCAACATAATGATTCCCCCGCTAATTTGTTTATGAGTAGGGTCAAGTTTGAAAGGGGAGATAGGTGTTTCTATGTAGCTCCTTTCGCAACAACTACTTATAGGCCAATTATGTCTATAGATCAATGTGAGTTTAATAAATCAACTGGCAGTGATGGATGGCATTGTGAAGGAAATGTAGAACTATATTGTTTTTCTTGTAAGGCCAGTCTTAATGAATCCGATGGATTTAACGATAGGGCTACTACTGGAACTTCTTTTATAGGTGTATATACGCAATGCGATGGTCATTATAATGGATGTTTAACTCCTGCATTTGGTGATTCAAGAACTAGCGCTTCTTATGGAACTAACCAGGGATTTACCTGTCATATTAATTCTAAACTACTTAGGGTTGGTTGTAGAGCCTCTTATAATGGCGGACAAGGATTTTTTGAAACAGCTACAACTGCTTCTACGTCTTGTCAGTCTTGGTGTGTAGGATGTTTTGAATGGAATCAAAGAGGTAGTAATGATAACGTTACTTATACTTCCACTAAATATAATTGTGGATATGGAATAGGTAGTGTTGCTGGTGCAACTGCTGAAGTTCTTAGGTTAATAGATTGTTATAGTTCTAATCCAGAAACAGGTGAGGCATCTACAACTACTTATCCTATAACTATTCAACAATTTTCTGGAGCCCAATGTTATGATACTAGAAGCCTTGCATATATCATAGCTAGTCAACTAAAACTTACTGGAAGTGCAGTTAGTGCCAACTACATAATTTACTAAGAATAGTTTAAATCCGATTTTACGAATCGGTCTGACTATCCCACTCTACCCACTAGAGCCCAAAAATCCCCCCGCTATCGCCAACGTAAAGCTGGCACGGGGGTATTCTGTTGTTATCGGGTCGGTGTCCAGAAACAGTGGGTATTAATTAAGAATCAGAAATTATTTCATAAACTCTAATTATTTCGTGAAGAAAAAGTGAGTATGAATCTGGTTCTTCGTAATTACAATCGTAGATAACCCCATCAGAAATAACAAAAACGTGACTTGTTCTTCTGCCTTTTACATGCTTTACAACAAAGTAATCTTTGCTTTTGTTCTCAGCATTAGATAAAACCTTAGGGTTTCTCTCAGCAAGAATTATATTGTGTATTTCTCTTAAATAATCACAAACATCGTATTCATAAAGAGTAGTGTAAATTAGCCCACTGTAAATTTTTTCTTCGTTGCCAAAAAACTTTTCTGGATTAGATTTTTTCCAATACCAATCTAAAAAAGGTCTGTGACTTGAATCTCCTGCAATCATTCCAGCAGTATGGGCAGCACACAATTTCTGACCTATTTTTTGTTTAAGAATTTTAATTGGTTTCTTCATCTAGATCAAGAGTTAATTGTCTGTCGGAAACTCTCCCGCTAACAGAATTTATAAACGGATTATCAACTAATGTTTTTATCCATTCATTGCTCTCTGGTGCCGCTGTACGCCAATTAGGCATAACAGATCCCCCACCTAAAATTAAATTTTTATCTACTACTTGAGATTCTTGTATAGCTTCATTTGAATTTCCAAAATGAACAGATTCAATCTCAATGGGTTCGTAGGTTTCAGAGTCAAATAAAGAAATTACGTTACCACCTATAATAACTTTGACTTTCATTGACCATTCCTATGAGAGTTACTTACTTTACTTCTTTCATTTAGGTATTCAGAAAGAGTGGGAATTGTCATTGAAATTGTTTCTGTATATTCTGGATATACATTAGGAAGATACTCATACCTTGCCAAGATAACATTTGCAAGATCAGCTTCTTCATCGGTGCAATTTATATTGCAGACTTCTTTGAAAACTTCGACTTTTAACCACTTAGGAATAAAGTTAAGGATAAAGAATATAAATTTCTGTTTCATAGTGGGGATACCTCGTCAGTGGGGATGTTGTCGCTACAAAGAACAAAGATAATATCTCTTGGTTTCTTTGGGTTAGAGTTTAAAAAATCAGTTATTTGAATTCCGTAAGATCTTGACATACCTTCACAAATGTTTTTATTTTTACTTTTATCTTTTTTGTCAACCTTAACTATTTTCAATTTAGAAAAACCTCATTAATTGTTTTAGAGACGTTATCTTCTCTGATACCTACATACATTTTTACAACCATTGTGTTTAATGAAACCATAAGTTCATGAACCTCTTTAGATCTTTCACCCTTGATTTTTTCAATCATTCTTTGAGCATCTTCAAGAAGCATTAAAGCGCAAGAAAAAACACCTAAACCAAAATCATTATTAGAAATTTCTTTTGCTACGCTTGCTTGGACAACTTGATCCATAGCATTTCTCACTGTCAATTCAAAGTGGGGTTGATTTGTTAAATTAATAATTTCTTCTTCACTCATGGTAGTATCATTTTCTTTAGATAAATATCTACATCGCTCATTGGAATTTGTTTTTCTTTTTCAACAGATAAAGCGTCTTTCAAATAGTCAGTTACTTTTGAATTGGTATCTAATCCTTTAAAACATAAGACTTCAAGTGATAGACTTAACGTTTCTTTGTAAAGTTCATCAGTGGGGCTTATCCAATAGTCAATTATTTTTAGGATAAGTTTTTTAGCTATGTAAACAAACTCTTCAACTTGCAGAGAGTTAGATTCCCTAAATAGTTTAAATCGTCTGCTAACTGTAAACATCCAGATAAGATTTTTTACTACCCACCCAAATAATACTACTTTCTTTACTTCGTCCATCAATTGTTAGTGATTACCCCATTTAAGCAAAGGATATTAAAAACAGTTCCAATATCACTAGAAACTAGTGGTCCTCGTTTTCCATTAATAATTAAATGGGATTGTCCTTGATGTTCTACAATAACTACTGCGTTATTACCTCCCACAATTAGTGGGATAGACTTTGGCTTTTCTTTACTGATTAGTTCTTGGATCATCATGATTATAATTGAAGTGTACCCTGTACTTGACTATTTTGTCTAGTTTTACATAAGAATGTTTTTGGTATTCTTATTTTCGGGATAGGTGTTTATCCGTAGGTTCGTCAGGGTAGGGAGTAGGGATAACCCCTTTAGGGGGTTTTCCTGTTGTCCCCCCTTTACCTGTTACCTTCCCCGAATTGGGACACTTGTTAATTAAATAAGTCATATCAATTGTTAATTATATCAAAAAGATTAGATACAATCATAAGTTTATTTGATGGTAATTGCATAGATCCCTCTCTATTCATAATCTTGACAAAATTACTAGATACATACTCTACAACTCCCACTTCAATAAACTCTCCTAGAACGCTATGAATGTAAACTTTAGCACCTACTGAAAGTGATGCACAATAAAACAATTTTGCTTGAACTACACTTGAATGAGTTGTAAATGTTTGGGTAGTTCCAAAATTTTCTTTAATTTATTTCCTTACCAATTTAACGCAAGCAGGTTTTCCTGCAGCTGGTTTTGTTTTTTCTAACAGTGGGCTTCTCTCAACATGCTTAGTTAATGTAGGCTCACTAATAGAAAAGTGTTTGACTAGATCCATAAACTTGGTTTCTCCTTTTTCTTGGATATATTTTTCTAACTGAGTAGTGAAGTTAACCAAAGGTTCTTTCTCCACCACTTTACTAAACAATCCAGTTTCCGCATCAAAGAAAGCCCTAAATACGGATTTACCATCGTCAGTTAATCTTTCTTCGTCACGAAAATCAAAAGTAAGTTTTATTCCTTCATAATCTTTCTGAACATCATTAGCAACAAACATACCAAAGTCAACTTCTCCAGCCATTCGTGAAGATCCGCGTAATGCTTTCCAAGTTTGATTTATGTCTCCTTCTTTACTAAAGTGGTGAACAACAAGAATACATAATTTATCTTGGCTGTTTAACACTTTAAATAGAGCATCCCACACTGGGCCAGTTTGAGTAGAAGAATCTTCATCCTGAGAATGTAATCTTTGAAATGGATCTAAAATAAGAACACCTATGTCTTTATCTTTGACCATTTTTATTAACTTGGTAACATCTTTTGGTTCATCTAATTTAATAGATGGTTTAAAACTCCACTTAGCTCTGTCAGTGTAATCACAATCTTTAAGAACTTTTCTAATACGATCTTTGAATTTACTCTTAGATCCTTCAGTTTGAACGTAAAGAATATTAGGAACTGTTTCTGAAGAAACAAAATCATCAATACCTAGAAAATAACTTCCGGGAGTCAACAAACTTCTAACTAAGTTTAAACATATCCAAGTCTTTTTAGATTTTTGTGCGCCGCCAATGATACCTATCTGGCCAGCATTAATAAATTTAGTTATGTAGTTAATTGAGTGATCGTCATCTTCTTTGTCAGTTAAAAAGTCATCGGTATCTTCAACTAGGTTAGATATGTTGTTCAGCTTAGTAAGCTCAATTAAATTATCAACAAAGTAATCAATATCGTTTTGAGCAAACCATTCACAAAGATCTTTACCTAATTGTTTTCTTTTCCATTGAAGATCGCAGACAGTTACAAGTCCTTTATGTTTTTCCCAATTCTTAACCATTTCCTGACCGGCTGAATCAGAATCAGGAATAATAATTATTTGACCTATATCTGTAAGATCTCTTTCCCACTCTACTTTATAAGCAGTTCCGGGAGTAGATATTACTGGAATATCTATCCCTCTTTTTCTAAATTCCCAAGTAAGTCTAAAAAAGTCAGACTCGCCCTCAACGACAATTAGAGTGGGACAAATTTCAGGAATCCTATCTAATCCAAATGGGATATATAAGGACTTCTCAAGACCTGATTTTTTACCGTCTATAGATCTAAATCTAAGACCAACTATCTTCCCGCTGTAGAAGTATGGAATAACCATACAGCCATCTGGACAGGATTCAGCCCACTTAGGAGATATAGACTTAGAATTTAAATCTTCTTTTGTTAAAAAACCTACGTCAAAAGATTTTAGTACATCTAATGGAAATCCTCTTTCTGAACAATATTCAACTGCAAAAGTTTCATCTAGGATAGTCCTTTTAGACTTTAAATAAAGATCTCTCCATTCTGATTGTTCTTCTACGTAGATAAACTTATTGCTAAAGTTGTTTTCAACTTGCTTTATACCGTTAGCTTGTCTAAAGCTATCAACAATCAACAACGCTTCTGGCATTGTTTTATTGGATACCCTAGAGATAAATTTGGTTACGGATAAACTTAATGAACAACTGAAACAATGAAATACCCCACTAGTTAAATTAACTCCAGCCGAGGCATTTCTATCTTCGTGAAAAGGACATTTACAGGGAGTAAAACCGTCAGGTTTACTCTTTGAAGGATCGAACTCAAGATACTGTTGGTATAACGAGAGGTAATCCATCTAGTCTTTCAACTATACCATAAGGTTTATTTAAAAGTCAATAGTTAGGTATGTATTGACTTTAAGGCTTTGTTTAAGGTATAATAAATATGTATTGCTATGAAACAAATAGAATATATAAGAAGAAAAAAAGGTCTTAGTCAGTCGGATCTTGGAAAAATAATAGGGGTATCTCAAAAATGTATTTCTCATTTAGAGACTGGAAAGAAGCAAGTGGGGTATTCAGTTCTGTGTTCTATATCTAAATACTTTAACTGGGACAAAACTCCTATAGAATTATTGGAGGAGATTCGTGAAGATTGATACTAGACAGACTCTTAAACAATTTAATGAATTGCTTATTTATGATCCGGGAGGCACCACGGGTTACGCGCGTATAAGATTAGATCGCGAGTGTAATAGTATCACCATATTCGAGGCTGGCGAGTTTTCTAATTACGTATTGGCCGAAGACCATTTAAACAGATTAAACAAAGAGAACACTATCTTTCTTTATGAGTCGATTGTAATAAACACAAGGTACCCCACTCCTCAAGAAGTAAGAATACCAATAGAAATGATAGGTGTTCTAAAATATCTTTGTACTAAATTAAAAATAACTTATTTTGAACAAGACCCCGCTAGACGAAAAGCAGCGGAATTATGGTATCCAAAAATACACTCATTAACATCCCACTATGGAAGCGCATGTAGACATGGAATAGTTTTTGCTGTAGATTATCTTATGCCTAAACAACCTAAAATGCCTGAGATTATATTTGATAAGCAAACGTTACTTAAAAGATAATAAGTGTTGACAATATAGTCCCTTGTGTGGTACAATAAATCTACATGGGAAAAAAGCCTATAAAATTAAATTGGGGACTGATTCAAACTACCGAACAACCAACTCAAACTGAAACTAAAACTGAATCAAAACTAATACAGAATCTTCACATTACAGACATTAATCTTTTTCTAAGATGTCCAAGACGTTTTAAGTACGAAAAAAAGTTTAGAATTGTTCCAAACTATTATCAAACACCGGAGTATTTTGACATTGGAGTTATAGGACATAAAGCATTAGCAGCTAGATATTCCAAAACTTCATACGAAATTCCTGATACTGATAACGGAAATCTCATAAAATCATTAATGAACGAATATGTTTATGAGTACAAATCTGAAACTTTTGAAGTATTATCTGTAGAAGACGAAAGAACAATAGTAATTGATGAACAACCAATAGCTTTTACTTTTGATCTTTTGTATACAGACTGGACTAATCCAAACGATCCGATAATTAGAATTATGGATCATAAGTTCTACAAAAATTTGCCAGATGAAGATAATCTTTTATTTGACTTTCAAATTACTGGATATTTGTGGGCGGCAAGAGAACTAAAAATTGGAGCAAAATCTTTAACTCTTAATTGTATTAGAAAAGAACCACCAAAGTATCCAGATATTCTTGACAGTGGGAAGCTATCTAAAGCACAAAAAAGTTTAAACCAAACTTCTTACCGATTGTTTTTAGAAGCAATTGAAAAATTAAATCTAAACAAAGCTGACTATCAAAAAGAACTTGACTTTTTACAGGAACGTGGATCTAATATTGTAAAGAGATATGAAGCACGACGTACTAATGAACAACTAGATTCTTTTGGAGAAAATTTAAGACATTGGATTAAAAAAGCTAGAGAAGAAAATTATCCGATTTATTCTAGTTCTATATTTGATGGCTGTGCAAAATGTCCTTACAATAATCTATGCGAACACGAAGATAAAAAACTAAACGTAAGATCATTAATTCAAATGGACTTCAACCGTAAACCAGATTCAGAAAGATGAACTATTTAAGACTACTTATTCACGGAGTACCGGGAATTGGAAAGACAGTTTTGTTAGGAACTGCCTTAGATATTCCCGGTGTTAAAAATGTTTTGTTACTAGACATTGAAGGTAACACCGATTCCATTGAATCAAAGTGCGAATACATTACAGCCGATAGTATTTTAAAGCCAGTACCCGGAAAAATTAACGTACTTCGGATAACTAACTTTAAACAATACTTTGCGGTAGTAAATATGTTGTCAGATAAATCTCAAGATGACAACTTCCCGTATAAAGGTGGGGCAGTATTAACAGATAGTCTTTCAGAACTAGATGAACTGTCTTTGTTAAATGCAATTTCAGTTTCAGGAATTGCACCATCTAAAAGAAATTTTGAAGGAGTTGCTATGCAACCCGAGTATGGTATTTCTAGAATTGCAATGAAAAATGTAATTAGAAATATGGGAACTTGGCCTTGTCATCTTTTCTATACATCTTTCTCTTATAAAGATGAAGGTGAAGATTCTCCCACTTTAAATCATTTAATGCCTCAGTTGTACGGCAAACTTAAAAATGATATTCCGGGAGCATTAAAACAAACAGGCCATTTAAGTTTATTGAATGATCGTCGTGTATTGCGATGTTATCCAAAAGGTAAAACTTTTGGAAAAGATTGCTCTGAGGGTGGGAAGCTAAGTGTAGATATAGTAGACCCCACATTAAAAAAAGTCTATGATCTACGTTATGGAAACTAAAAGAAATGGCAGTATTTCAAGTAAACTTCACTGATCTTGTAACCGAAAACGTTCCTCTTCCTAAAGACTTTTATCAAGTTGTAATTAAAGAGGCCAAAGTAAAACAACCTAAAGATGAAACTGATGCACAAGGAAATCGAAAATATCCTTATCTAAATCTACAACTAGAAATTACTAAGGGAGCATTTGCTGGACGAATTGTTTTTGCTATGCTAACTTTGAATCCTTCTTTGGATAGGACTGGCCGATCTGCAAACCGAGGTTTGTTTAATTTGCTAAATGTTCTTAATCTAGCTTCTACTCCTGCAGAAATTAGTATTGATGAAGAAGATCTTTTTGGAAAAGAACTTGATGTTCAAATTTTCATTGGAAAGGGTAAAGATAGCGAAGGAAATGAAATTGAACAAAACCGAGTAGATGAATTTTTCGTTTACGGTACCAAAGATACTTCCGGAATTGCTTCTCAATCTGGCGCAGTATCTGCGGAGGATGTAGCAAACCTATTTGCTAGCTAGATTTAGTGGGGGTAACTAAGATAAGTAATTACTTAGGGGTTTGATCTTGACCTGAATAACTCCCCCATTAAATCTAATTATTGGGCTCTTAGCTCAGTGGTAAGAGCGGACGGCTCATAACCGTTTGGTCATAGGTTCAATTCCTATAGGGCCCACTAATTAAAATCATGGATATAAAAACTCTTCAAGCAGTCCGTGAATATATCCGATATAAAATTGGACAAATAGCGGCCGATGAAAATCAAATTGACGGGGATTCTAAGAGATTAGTTCTTCACGAAGTGAGAGATCATTTAGAAAATGAGATACAACAACTTATTAAACCTAACAAAACCTAACTGTGAGGCCTGCACATTAAATACTGGTAACAATAAAATTCTTAACGGGTCGGGGGTAACTGAATCTCCCGACCTATTTTTGATTTTTGAAAATCCAGAATCCAGCGAACATTATTCTGGCAAACAATTTTCAGGTAGAAGTGCTAAGACAGTTCATAAAGTAATTCAAGAAATTTCTCAGCAGCTTGGCAGAGAGATAACTGTTTATGCTACTTATGGTGCAAGCTGTAGACACTTATCAGACAGGCCACCTAGCCCACACGAATTATTTCAATGTAATGGAAGACTTGTAAGCGAAATATCTTTAGTAAGGCCAAAAACTATTATTTTGTTTGGTAGTAATTTGTGTTCTGCTTTATTAGAAGTAGAATCTATTTCCAAAAATAGAAACAAAATACACAAGTTTCAGGGCATACCCACCATAGTAACTTTTAGTCCTAAATTTGTTCTCAATCCCAAAAATCATGCAAGTTTTCCGTCTTTTGTTCAAGATATTGGATTTGCTATAGAACAAACAGATCCCACTACAAAAAGAGATTGGGGCAAACGATCTTATATTATTGTAGATGATGATCAAAAATGTATTGATCTTTTTAAACTACTTGCGCAAGAAGGCGAAGTATGTTCTTTAGATATTGAAAATACTACTGGGTTTAATCCTTACAATGCTTTTATTCTAGTAACAGGTATAAAACATATAACCGGTACTTACATTATTCCTAACGAAGTATTTTTAAGAAACAAAGATCATTTTAATCCTAATACTCATGTAATTGTTCACAATGCAGTTCATGAGTATAAGTTTTTTAATGTTCATTATGGCATTCGTCTTACTAATATTGATGACACTATGCTAATGTATCATCAAATAGATGAGAGAACTAATGAATGGGCGGCCAAAGATCTTAAAACATTAGGTCAAAAAATACTTGGCGCACCTGATTGGGATGGACCAGTAAAACCTTACATATCTAAAATGCAGTTCTGTCCTAAAGACTTAATGCATGAGTATCTAGCTTATGACGTAGATGTTACTTATGGGTTGTACGATGCTTTAGTTCCAGAACTTAAAAAAGATAATGTATGGGATGCTTACAATACTGTAGTAAGGCCAGTTATCCCATTTGTAAACAAAATGTCTGCGAATGGTATTTTGATTGATCTTTCTTATGTAGAAGAAGTAGAAAAAGATCTTACCGAAGATATAAGTCATACCCAAGAAAGATTCAGAGATCTAGTGGGGTTATCTGATATTAATATGGCTTCCCCACAACAATTAGCAGTCCTACTATATGATGAAATGCAGTTTCCTATTCAAGGTGGGAAGAGGTCTACCGACGAAAAAACTATTTCTAGTTTGATTGCTAGATTCCCCGAGAAGTCAGAGGCTTTAGATTTAATTGTAGAGTTTAGAACTCTATCTAAGCTACTAAATACTTATGTTTATGGTATTTACGGCAGAGAAGTAAATGGTGTTTTGAGAGAGGGATTACTTAGACCAGATGGTCGTATTCATGCAGAGTTTAGACAAGCAGGTACTTCTACTGGAAGACTTTCTGCTGAATTAGTCCAGACAATCCCCAAAAGAAAAGGACCACTAATTAAGCGTATGTTTATACCAGATGAGGGTATGCAATTAATTGAGGTTGACTATAAACAGCTAGAACTTAGGATGGGCGCTCATATGAGCAATGATCAAGTTTTAATTGATTATATTAATTCAGGTAATGACATGCATACTGATATGGCTAGACTTATTTTTGGTATCTATGATATTACACCGGACCAGAGATTTGTTGCTAAATCTGGAAACTTTGGTGTTATGTATCGCATGGATGCCAGAGCAGCTTTTTATAATCTAAAGAAAGAGTTTCCCGGTATGACAATGGAGCTTGCTAATAAGATTGTAGACATGCCACGAGATAAGTTTAGAACTCTATTTCTTTGGTCTACTGAAATGCTCAGTGAAGCTATCAAGAATTACTATACTACCACTATATTTGGAAGGAAAAGAAGATTCCCACTACTTACTGAAAGTAACTGGGACGAAGTTCTTAAACAAATGTCTAACTCAGGTATTCAAGGTAGCTCATCTGATCTTAACTCTTTGTGTTCTATGAGATGCGATAGGGAGTTACCTATTAAATCTCACTTTCTTATTCACGATGCTTTTCTTGCAAGCATACCCATAGGATTTGATCCTAAAGAGATAACCGGAAGAATGGAAGATGTTCCTTTTAAAACTAATGTTAAATTTGAAGTTGACTACAAAATTATGGATAGGTGGGGTGAGTAGTGTTAATTACAACTACAGTCTGTAAAGCTAGTAAGATATAAGTTTACAGTTAACTAGGGTCCCTTTTTGTCAAATATCATGCACAACAGCTATTACGTAAAAATTCTTTGTTCAACAACTCCCAATAATCATTGTGAAATTTGTTCTTACAGCCCCCCTCAACCAACTTCTATAACTTGTTACGTACAATTAAATGGAACAGGTGTAGAAACTTGCCCTAGTTGTGGGAGAATGTGTAAAGCAGTAATGCATTACGTAAATTTAGAACCAGTTTCATCCGATAATCCAGATGTATTAAAGGGAGGAACTGAATATCGCAAGCTACCTAAAAATGGGGAGCATACTTTAACAACACCATTTAGGTCTACTAAGAAACTTCAGTTAGAAATGCCGCCACCAACTCATCCCACTATTTATTGGAGAGATAACTATTGGGAAGAATGGTACGAAAACAATCCGGATAAACCTGTTAATGATATTCTTCCAGAGCATTATCATAGTAGGCCAGTTAATCTTCCTAAGAAAAAAACTACTCAACCAGTTCAACGTAAGAATAAAGCAGACAATGTTCAAAAAGCTTTCCTAGCCTTATTTAAAGATTAGTTGACAAATAAGCGTACCGTGTGCTATGCGCGTGCGTTCCTAATATACATGAAATATAGGCCGATAAAAGCAATTTTATGACTTGCAATTTATCGGTCTATATGCGATAATTAATCGTATGCCAAAATTTACGTTACAGAAAGCTTACCAAAATTTAAACGCTGAAAAAGTTTCCCGTGCTAATAAGAAACAATCTAATGTAGATTCTGACGGATATGATTTTTCTGTTAAGTTTCCTACAGTTTATAACTACCAAAAGAAGGGAGTAGAGTTTCTTTCTGATAATACTTTAAACCGTAGAATCTTGGCTGACGATATGGGACTAGGTAAAACTTTACAAGTCTTGGCTTCTTTTGATAAACAAACTGAGAGTAGTTCTGGCAGACTTTTAATTGTAACTACTAAAAATGCTAAAGCTACTTGGCGAAAAGAAATTAAAAAATGGCTAGGTAAAGATGCTGCTATTATTGAAGCTTCTCAAGGTTTATTGGAAGCCACTAGAATAGTTATGATGGAAAAAGCTCCAATAGTTTCTGTCAACTTTGAAAGTATCCCTAGTTTAATTGGACTTTTACAGTCTCAGCATTGGGATTATATAGTTGTAGACGAAGCTCACAAGCTTAGAAATAGAGATACTAAAATGTATAAAGCTTGTGCAGAACTGTTTAAACATTTTCAAATGGTCCCACTTAAATTGGTTACCGGAACTCCGCTAATTAATTCTCCACGAGATTTGTATTCTTTGCTTCATTTACTTTATCCTTCTTCTTTTACTTCCGAAGAACGATGGATTAATGAACATTTCAGAGTTGTTGATGATGGTCCGCGAACCAAAAAATCATATACCCACCGCTCACCTAAGCAATTTAAAGAATATATGTCCCGATATATGCTTAGACGAATTAAAGAAGATGTTTTAGATCTTCCGGATCTTCGAGAAATTACCGTACCTATTGAATTAGAAGGAGATCAAGCTAAGTATTACAATATGATTCGTGATTCTTTTAGAGCTGAATTTGAAGGTAAAGAATCTATCAGCGCTAGTATCTTAATTGCTCAAGTGGGCAGACTTAAACAGGTAGCTTTATCTTTAGGATTATGGCATGGTCCATCTTGTGAAGGTGCCAAAACTGAAAAGATTATGGAAATTTTAGAGGAGTCAGAAGAAGATGAAAAGTTTGTAATTACTTCTATGTATGCTGATTATCTTCGACCATTAGCTAAGAAACTAGAAGAAAAAGGATATAAAGTTTGTTGTTTAACTGGACGTTCCACCACTGACGAACGATTTAACATGGAAAAGAATTTTAATGATCCTACTTCCGGCATTAAAGTATTTCTTTTCTCTACAAAAGCAGGTGGTGAGTCTTTAACTTTAACGGCCGCAAGTACAATTATCTTTACAGATAAGCCGTGGACTGATGCCGCAGTTAAACAAGCTATTGGACGTATTAATCGTATTGGCCAAAATAAGAAGATGACCGCAATTACTCTTCAGGCTGTTAATACAGTGGAAGAGTGGATTGAATCTATTATTGAAATGAAAGCCGCTATGTTTAATGAAAGTATTCCTGTTACGTTAGTTCGACGAATGTTGTTTGGAGAATAAACATGAAAGAAAGTCAAAAAAATCCCCACCAGACTATGTATATATTTATACTGGTTATGTTATTTGTTTTATCTAGCTTAATGGCTATCGCAGAAAAGAATGGTATGTTCTTTAAGGAGCCGGTGAACTGTTATGAGAACTATTAATGTCTACGTAACTAAAAAAGACATTTCGGAGGGTAAATGTATGGCATACTCTTGTCCAATTGCCATAGCTGTAAACAGAGCATTAAAGAGAAGAGGGTATGTTAATTATGAATGCACTGTTAGTCAAATTAACATAAGTATTTATTATCAAACAGGTCTCCTATTCCATAGAATAGAGACCGCATATAAGTGTAGGCATTTCATAGATATGTTTGATAGTCTTCTAGCAGAGAATAAAAAGCAAGCTAAGCCATTTAAATTTTCTTTTCAGATTCCAGATCCGATAAAGGTAAAAAATGTATTTTCAAAAAATTAATAGTGGGATATTTGCCTACGGAATAGGCCCACAGAAAGGGACATTATTCGTTCGAAAAACTAAAGGTGCTGTTAAAGAATCCTTTAGTTTCTCACTTATGGTTTATCCAGCTAATATTTGTGCGGTAGAACCAGATAAATTTCACGGTTCATTAAATGATTGTATTTCTGCTATCGAAAGATTTGCCGGAAATATTAATCATTTTTATGTAGAAGCATTCAAAAAATGCTTGGAGGATTTAAATGCAGACTAGCCCACTGGAAAAGGTACATTTTTACGTAACTCAAGAAGATCTTAAAAAAGGAATAAAATATAATTGTGAAAGATGTCCCGTGGCTAGATCTATTAAACGAAGGCTTAAACATAAAAATATAACTTATATAACAGTAACTCCTGGCCTTGTTACTGTTATATGTAGTGATTCTACGGTTGTGACTAATCCTTTGTCAGAAAAAGTTAAAAATTTTATAATTAATTTTGATAAAATGAATAAACATTCTATAAAACCATTTAGGTTTTACTTGGAATTTAATAAATTGTCTGTGTCTGAATTAAAATGAAAACACTAACTAAAATAGAAACCACACTTTCAATTAGAACTGAACTTTCAGTAACTGGAATTGAAACTATAAATGGGGTTGAATGCTTAGTGGGAGAGAATTTATCTATTTATCCCACTAGACTTAAAGTATTTGCTGTTTTTAATGGGTTTAGATATTTGACTGACATTAAAAGCAAAGATTTCAAAGAAATGTTGGAGAAATACAGATGATTAAAGTATTCGTACATGGATTGACATTAAATCAAAGAGAAGATTTAATTAGTTGGAGTCACGTTCACTATACTAAAGCACAAATAAAAGTAACTTATTTAGACCCCTCTAGTTATGAGCTTCAAGTATCTATTTATGGAACTTTATCAGAATGCGCCGGTATTTGTGCCCACTTGGAGAAATTATGAAAAACAAAATCACTTGCTTACAATTTATGTTAGAGATTAATAAATTTGTTTGTGGATTCCACAGTACAGAAAGACAAGGAAAGGCATCTAACTCAGAAATTAAACGATGGTTTAGAAATAACTCCATTGTGATAAACGGTAAAAAAGTTAGTGCAGATTCTATTTTAGATTGTGAAGTAAAATCTTTAGTTTTATTTCCTAGTGGAAGAAAGGTAACTGTTTTATGAAGCTGAAAATCACAATTTATAACCTATTATTAAAGAACAGTGAATAATCTTTAATTAGCTAACTGTAGACAGAAAATTCAACAGTGGGGTATAATGTAATAGTGGGTAACATAGATACACAATTAAAGTTACCCACTAAAGGAAACTAACAAAACAAATGTTAACTCTTAAAACAACCGAAGACGGTAATGATGTTTTTAAAGTATCAAAAATTGGTGCTTATAATTTTTCTTTGCATGTTATCTATGTAGAAGATGATGCATTCTATTATTCTCTAAGTACTGGTGAATCAGAAGTAGTTCTAACTGAAGATAATGGTGATAAAGATTATCTGCGTAGTTTTGTAAAATCTTTGGCTAACGAAGATACCGAAGAATACAATACTTTGGTTAACGAAGTTCTTCCGGAGGTAGAAAAGTTTATCAACGAAGTGGAGCCAGATTAATAAACCCAAACGTAAATACCAACAAAGTAAGCGACGACAAAACTAAGTAACTTTGATGGCTACTTAATTAAATTTGAGTGGCCATCTCTATTTATGAGAGACAATGAACATTTTTACCGATTCCACTTATCAAGAGTTAATGCCTCAAAGCAAAACTTTTTTCAATGCTGCTTTTCTATTTGGATTAAGTTCTGGCGGAAACCTAGTTTTAGCTACTTGGATTACTCACCCAAACGAAGATACTTACGAAACTTCTACACTTTTGTTTACTGCTATTAATATTAATGACAACATAGCTTTAATTAAGTCTGTTGCTGATATATCTGTAGCCTATCCAAATATAGAATCACCTAAATTTTTAAGTTTTGTACAGCAATTTGTTATTGATTTATGCCGATCAAAACAATTGACAGAATCACTTCCTAATTTTTATCATCCGGGAATGTTTAAACCTATTAAAGTAGTTACTGTTACTCCTAAGGAACTTATATCGTTTCACACAACTTTCTCTGAAACTAAATTTATTCACCCAGAATAGGGTCCCCTTTCGCCAAATATTTTGATTCCAAAAGAAATTAATCCTAAAGAAAGCTAAGATTTACGTGATAAATTAAGTAGGCATTTGATCTACAATTCACAGCGAGCATCTCCCCCATTACTAGACTTTTGTAGTGGGGGTATTTTTTGTGTGAATTTAATTAGAATCTAGGACTGTATTTGATTCTAATTATTAGTGGGAATTAGTTTTGGTAAAATAGATATGTATTTAAATAAAAAAGAAAAAAAACCGTCGCCATTTTGGTTTTGATTTTTTCTTAACATTTCTAAGTCATTTTTGTATACTTATCCATATTCTAGCATTTGGTACTTTTTCACTTGGTTAAGTACATATATTAGTTCTAGGGATGATCTGTCGCTTAATGGTAATTTTTGTGTTGGAGGTGACAATATGTTAAGTATACTTTCAGCTATTGCATTAGTCAATAAAAGTATAACTATGACTTAGGTACTGATAATTAGTAATACGTAAGTAATAAGTATTTAGGGTATTGACAAAATTTTTTGGAATTTTTTCGCGTCCTAGTAAGCGATATCTATTGACAATTTCAGGACTGGCGGTATACTGGATGTATCCCCAACAGGGGAATTGACAGGTACCTATGGAAACTCAAGAGTTCACTAACACTAGCGCGGAACGACGTGCCACTATTCGCTACACGCTACAGCTATTCCAAATGGGATTGGGAATCGCGCCTAACATGAAGCAGGTGGAGAAGGGACTAAAGGAATTGAGTGTAAAGATTCCTAAATCATTACACTCTAGTATTGGACTAGCAGTAGATGTTGCCGATGAGAAAGACCCTGTTCTTATTGTGGAGATGTTCGGGGATAAAGCTTCTAAATACGGTTGGACTCCGTTCGCCAAACTAGCTGATGCACAAGCATATTTTGCTAATTGGTCAAATAGCGCTATTCAACGGCTGGACTCACTAGATGATGATAACTTTGACTTTGCTCGAGGACGCAATACCGAAACTGAACGAATTACTTTCAATGGTCGTACTGATCTACTGCAGGTATTCGCAATGGAGATGATTACAGGTTCTAAGCTTGAAGGTTATTTCCGTTCCGGTCTTGGTGATATTTCCGCGGACGACCTCACGTCATTGAATAAGATTCTTAACGTAATCAAGACTGCTACTCACGGCATTATCCCTGACAATATCCGCAAGCAGCATTTTGGGCGTAAGAAGGATGAAGCAGTCATTACTAATGAGGTTGTGAACGAACCTCAAGACTAATCACTATTGCACCGTTAAGTCCCTCGTCTAATTAGGATTGAGGGACTATTTCCATTTATCCCTCAATTCAAAATAAGACTATGAAAGAATTTGAAAACATTCCAGCGAACGTAATTAATACAGTTCGTTCACTAGTAGGTAACGAACCCATTCTGGAAACTTTGGTTCCTACAGCATTTACTTCTCCAGAATCTCATGCATACTTTGAAATGGTCAGTGGGATTCAATGCGAACCATTTATAAGTTGGGAATTAATAGAATGGATACGTGAACACGCTAATCCTACTACGCACAATCTTCCACCCGTTCAATTGGGTAAGCGTAAGAGGAAAGAACGGAAAGATATTAAGTGACTTTCTAAGTAGACTAATTTAGTTAGTTAAAACTTTGGGATAGGTAATTAAGTTTGCCTGTCCCATTCTTATTTAGTGGGGTAGTTTCCTAGGTGGACGGAAGGGGATTTTAAAATGGGCCCGTATTGCCGTCTAGAATCGCCGTAGCCGAGTTTTTATTCGCTACCCTACTCTGAACACGCGGAACCATGTTCCGTGCGTAGAATCGGATTTAAATGATTCCTAGCTAGGTGACGCAAAAATACCCCACTGGAAACAGTGGGGTATCGATTCTTATTCTAGTGGGTTAGTTAGA
>Ga0209189_1000294_pt1 | contig 42496 bp, 34 predicted proteins | sample C_130820_EF_Meta_FD_187308 | JGI IMG/M metagenome (GOLD analysis project Ga0209189, IMG submission 187308) | Freshwater microbial communities from Lake Croche, Canada to study carbon cycling - C_130820_EF_MetaG (SPAdes) (version 3) | ecosystem: Environmental > Aquatic > Freshwater > Lake...
GCCTGGCCCTCGGGCTGGCGATCGCCTGGGGCATCGGCGCCGTCGAGCGGTCGGTGCACGACCATGCCCGACCCGCCGCGGTGGCACCGGCGTCGTCGCCGCAATAGACCGGCGTCGTCGCCGCAATAGACCGGCGTCGTCGCCGCAATAGACCGGCGTCGTCGCCGCAAGAGACCGGCGTCATCGCCGCGATAGACCGGCGTCGTCGCCGCAAGAGACCGGCGGCAGTTCACCGCCGTAGGCGGCGGCTCACCGGGCCGGAGCCGATCACTCGGTGTCGATGCCGAGGCGGCGGCGGGATTCGCGCACCTCGGCCATCACCGCCTCGATGAGCTCGTGCTGCCGGCGGATCTGCGGCACCTGCGCGAGAAAGCACCAGGCGATCGCCGCCGCGAGCGTCAGGCCTCCGATCAGGTGCGGCGTGACCCAGTTCCGCGTGCCGGGCCGGCCCGAGGCCGGGTCGGCGGCGCCGCCGAGTGCGACGATCGTCACCACCGCCAGCATGCCCACCAGCGCGAAGGGAAACGCGGACCGCTTGAGGCGGCGGCTCCGCTCCACGAAGGAGGCGTCGAGGCCGTAGGCCTCCACCACCTCCCGGCACCACCGCGAGGTGCCGATGAAGTAGGTCACGGCCATGCTGTTGACGAGCACGACCATCAGGGCCGACAGCACGCCGGAGAGACGGTGCACGGTGCCCCAGCGGAGCACCGCGGGGTCGGTCTGGCCGTGCAGGTCCCCGAGCCACAGGCCCAGGGCCGCCGTCGCCACCATGAGCGACACGGCAAACCACGACGCGCGCGAAAAGACCAGTTCCATGTTCGACGTTCCTCGTTGAGTACCGCCACGCGGCCCGCGCCGCCGGGCGGCGATGCCGGCCCGCGCCGCCGGGCGGCGATGCCGGCCCGACCTCCGGATGGCGACGGCTCCCCACCGGAACACGTCCGGCGGATGGCGGCCGCGGCCGGGTATCATCGATCCTAGCAGCCCGCGGAAAAAGTCCTCCGGACGTTTTTCCCCCCTCAGCCTGCTGGCCGCACCGCGTCGGCGGCGTGTCCTGTCGAACCGTCCATGGCACAACGATGAACTCCGCGTCGCTTCCCGTCGTGCTGCTCACGTGCGGTGATCCCGCGGGCATCGGTCCGGAAGTGGTCGTCAAGGCGTGGGCGTCGACGCCGGCCCATGACCGCGCCCGACTCCGTGTCGTCACCGACGCCGCCGTGCTCGCGCGGTCGCTCGTCGGCCGCGCCGGCCTGCCGGCGCTGCCGATCGACGTGGTGGCGCCGGACGATCCGCGGGGCTCGCACGGCGGCCGCCTGCTCGTGATCGAGCCGGCGGGCCTGCGGCCCGGCGACGCGCCGGGGGGTGGCGGGGCGTCGCCGCCGGTCGATGCGGTGCCGATCCGCGCCGGCGTCGCGACCGCCGCCGGCGGCGCGGCGGCGGCGGCGGCGGTGCTCGCCGCGGCGCACCTCGTCCGCACGGGGCGGGCCCGGGGGATCGTCACGGGCCCCCTCCACAAGGCGGCGCTCCAGGCCGCCGGCTTCGACGTGCCCGGCCACACGGAGCTGCTCGCCCGCGACTGCGGCCTCGATGACGACGCGGTGTCGATGATGCTCTGGCTGCCGACGGCGACGGGGCCGGGCGGGCTCGGCGTCGTGCACGTCACGCTGCACGAGCCGCTGGCCCGCGCGGTGACGCGGATCACCACGTCCGGGATCGTGGAGGCGGGCGGGCGGCTCGCCGGGCTGCTCGCGCCGCTCGTCGGCCGGCCGCCGCGGATCGCGGTGGCGGCGCTCAATCCCCACGCCGGCGAGTCGGGCCTGTTCGGCGACGAGGAGGAACGGATCGTCGCGCCGGCCGTGCGCCGGCTCGTCGCCGCGGGGATCGACGCCACCGGGCCGCTGCCCGCCGACACGCTCTTCCTGCGGGCCGCCGCCGGCGGCTTCGACGGCGTCGTCGCGCTCTACCACGACCAGGGGCACATCCCCGTGAAGCTCCTGGGCATGCACCGGGCGGTGAACATCACGCTCGGCCTGCCGCTCGTGCGCACGAGCGTGGCCCACGGCACCGCCTTCGACATCGTGGGCACCGGCGCCGCGGATCCCGCGAGCATGCTCGCCGCCATCGACGCGGCCGAGAGGCTGGTGGCGGCCGGCTGGCCTGCGGCGACGGACACGGGTCACGCGCAGCTGGATCGCAGGGATGCGATCCCGGGAGCGCAGCTCCCGTGAAAACCGGAGGTTTTCAGTCGTGGAAAAACGTCCGGAGGACTTTTTCCGCGGCCAGCTACGGGCGCAGCGGCGCGAGCGACTTGACGTGGGCGTCGGTGAGATCGAGGAGTCCGTCCTCCGCCGCCGGCTTGTAGACGAAGGCCGCCGCGTCCACCGGCTCGCCGAGCCGCACCTCGTAGAGCTCCATCACGGCGATCGGCTCGGGCGGCCCCGGGGACACGGGCCGCCGCCCCGGAATCGCCAGCCACTCGATCCGGAAGGGAAACAGGTCGCGCCGGCCGATCGAGAGCCGCACGCCCCACGGCATGCCGTCGGGCAGCTCCTCCGCGGCGATGCCCTCGGGGCGGCGGGCGGCCTCGGCCCGGTCGGGAAGGATGGCCGCGAGGCTCTCGGGATTCCAGCGGCCCATGATCACCCAGACGGGCATGTCGTCGATGGCGGCGGGCTCCACCGAGACGAAGCGGAACCAGTCGCGCACCAGCGACAGCGTCCGCTGCAGGCCGCCGAGGTAGGGAGAGATGGAGGCGTCGTCCGCGACATCCAGCGATCGCAGCCGCTCCCGCACGCGGCGGACGTCGAACCGCTCGATCTGCGCCGGCTGCGGGCCGAGCCGCCGGTAGGACCAGGCGAACAGCCCGTCGCACACCTCGAGCACCTCGAACGTCTCGGTGTCGGATTTCATCGCCGACTCGAGGCGGTAGCGTTGATCCTCCCCCTGCCCCGACTGCACGTACCGGCCGGCGCCGACGAGCACCCGGTCGCCGATGCGCACCCGTTGCCGCAGCCGCGCCGAGATCGAATCCACCCGGCCGAGACCCGCGAGCGCCGCCGCCACGATGCGTTCGGCCTGCTGGGCGTCGCGCGGGTCTCCCTCGACCGTCGGCAGGCCGGCGACGGGCGGCGCGGGGGGCTTGGACGCCGCCGAGGCTCCGCCGCGCCGGTAGACGCTGCCGGACGGTGTGCCCGTCGTCGGCTGCTCGGGGGCGGCCGGCGGTTGGGCCCGCAGCGGCGGCGTGGGAGGGGCGACGGCCGCGGCCCAGGCCAGCACGACGGCCACGAGGCGGGTCGGCGGCGCCCGCCGAGGGCGGCGGCACGGACGGGGCGGTCTGGGAAGGACGTTGAGCGTCACGATCGGGTCGAGTTTGAGGATTTTGCCAAAGAAGCAGGCCCCGACGCGACGAAGAACTTGCTCGTGGTGCGACCTTCGACGCCCGAGCCACCGCTTCCGTACGACTCCGAAGAGTGTACGGGATCGGGGTTCCTCCGGCCCATGCCGGAAGGGCGGTGCCGGGTCGGCCACGGAGTGCGAGATACCGGTCCGGAGGTGACGCGATGACCATCCGACGCATGCAGGGCTTCGTCGGCCTCTCCCTGGCGGCGACGCTCACGGGATGCCATATCCCCGCCAACTCGCCCCTCACGGGCTTGGCCCAGATCCGGCCGGTGGCGCCGCAGCACACCAACGTGCTGCCACCCGCCGCCATGCTCCAGCATCCCGGCCCGGGGGTCGACGGCCCCGGCCCCGGCGTGATCGCCCCGGTGTCGTTCGACGCCGCGCTCGACGCGGAAGGGGGCGGCGGTGACGCCGGCATCTCCATGGCGTCGATGGCCCCCTCGTCGCAGATCGGGTTCATCGGCCCCGACGGCATGAAGGTGCGATGGGACGTGTCCACGGCCGGGGGATTCGACTCCACGCCGCTCGTCACGCCCGGCCGCTACGACTTCCCGCAGGGGGCGATCTACCGCCTCAAGATCACCGACGTGCCGGGCCGGGAGGGCGTGGAGCTCTATCCGTCGCTCGAGGTGGCGCCGGTGACGCCGCGGACGGCGGCCTTCCTCGCGCACAACGCGATCCCGTTCCAGCTCACCGAGGAGGACCTCGACCAGGTCACCACCGGCAACTTCGTCACCAAGGTCGTCTACCTGCCCGACCCGTGCTATCAGGAACTCGCCGTGGCGGGCGTGGAAACGCTCGTGAGCACGCGTCTGGATCCGGGCATCGATCCGGTCGTCGAGGCCGACCGGCGCGGCTCGATCCTCGCGATCATCCGTATCGGCAACAAGGATCTCGAATCGGGCGGGCCGGGCACGGCCGCCGGCGGCGGCATGGCCGCGGCGGGCGGCGGCGGCGTCACGCCCGTCGGCATGGCCGCGCCGCTCGGCATGCCGTGCGGTGGCGATCCGTCGCAGATTCCCCCGGCGTTCATGGCGGGCGTCAACGCGCCCCACTACGGCATGCCGATCACCGGCACGCCGATCGGCCTGCCCGGACCGGCCCACGTGCCGCTGGGGATTCCCGCCGGCCTGCAGCGGCACTCGATCACCAACCACACGAAGGTGCACATCCCGCCGCCGACCCGCGACCTCAAGCTGCACGTGCAGCAGAACCCCGGCCTCAGCTACCCGAAGCCGGCTCATCGGGCCTACATCGCCGAGAACCACGACGTGCCGAACATCATGCTGAAGCAGCCCCGCGCGGATCGTCGGCGGTGGGTCGACAACGGCGGCCCGGACCCCGACGCCCTCGAGGCGGGCGTCGCCTGCCCGCCAGGGGCGCCCTGCCCGCCGGCACCGGCTCCGTGAGCCGGGGCCTGCCGCGAAGGCGACGCCTTCCGGACGGCCGCGTACGGAACGACCCCTTGCCGGGAGCGGCCCGGCCGGGAGGAACCTGACGAGGCAGAGCCGCCACCGACGATGACGACGTGTTCGACAACGATCGATCGGGAAGACGCGACGGGCGTCGGACAGGAAAGACACTCGTCGGAACGAACACCAGCCATGAGGAGCACACGAAGGAACATCCGGACGGGGACCGTGCTGCGGGTTGTCCGCGACATGGCGGCGGGATTCCTGCTCGTCTCGACGACGGTCACGGGTTTTGCCCGCGACGGCGTCGGACGGGTGGGGGCGATCCCGCCGTCCGCAACGGCAGCACCGGGAGCGATTGGCAGCGTGCGGCAGCCGCAGCCCGGTCCCCGTCCGGAATCCTTCCTGCCCGACGCGGTGCAGCCCGTCGAGATCCGCGGCCCCGAGGGCATGCAGATCGCGATCGAGACCGCCGACGGCTGGTCGCCCCTCAGGAAGGGGCCGCTGCGGATGGGCCTCGTCGTGGGCCAGCCCTACCGGCTGCGGCTCGCGGGACTGCCTCGGCACGAGGGGGCGGAGCTCTATCCCTCCGTCCGGCTGCTGGCGAAGCTCGCCGCGCCTCCCGGCATGGCCTGGAGGTTTCCGGTGGAGGTGGTGATCGACGACGACGACATCGAGCTGGCGCTGACCGGCTCGCTCGTGCGCCGGATCGTCTACTCGGCATGCGACCCGCAGCTGCCCGATGCGGCGCCGACCGCGTCGTTCGACGTCCTGCCCGGCGGCGACGGCCTGGCCGTCGCCGCGACGCTCGGCGATCCCGTGGCCGAGCTGGTGATCGGCAATCGCGTGCCCGTGGACGCCGCCGCGTGGGCCGGAGGTGGGCGATGACCGCCGTCCGTCCGGCAGCCGTCGACGCGGCGTGGCGCTGGCCGCGGCTCCTCGCGATCGCCTGCGCCGCGATCGCGCTGGCGAGCTGCCGCTCCATCGCCCGGCCGCCACTCGCCGGGCTCGCCGCCGGCGCCATGGCCGCCGCGGTCGTCACCGACGACACGGATCGCGACACTCCCGGCGACCGTGCCCCCGGCGACACGGTCCCTGCTTCGACTTCACGGCCCGACACCACCGCGCCGCCTCGAGCCGCCGCGGCACCGACCGCGGCCGGCACCACCGTCTCCGCCGTGCGGGTGATCGACCCGGCCGTGGCGGCCGCGGGGTGCGAGCGGCCCTGCCCTCCCCTGCCCCGCCTGCGCGCCGGCGGCTGCGCCGGCTGCGGCGCCGCCGGGCCGGCCTGCGGCGGCGGCGGGTGCGGCGGCTGTCCCACCGAGGTTTGCCTGCCCCTCGCGGCGCCCGTGCCGCTCGTGGCCCCGTGCCTCGTCTGCGACGGCGGCGACGCCGGCCGGCCCGCGCTGCCCGTGGCCCGCTTCGGCCTGACGAACCTCTCGGCGGGCGACACGGTGGCCCGCTATCGGGCCGACGGCGACGGCCCCTGCACCGACGACGTGCACGTCGTGGCGTCGAACTGCGCCTGCGTCTACGCCCCGCGGTTCGGCTCGGTCCGCGAGGTGGTCCGGCCCCACGAGGAGGCCCGGCAGCTCGGACCCCGCGGCCTCGCGCTCGACACGAGCACGGCGGCCCAGGTCGATCTGGTGCCGGTCTGCCGCAGCACCCAGTCGCTCGCCCCGAACGCCGCGCGGAAGGCGCTGCCCGGCGTGGCGCTCGAGGAGCGGCTCGGCCCCCTCGCGGTCGATCAGGGAGGCCTGCCGCACGAGTCGATCGACAAGCTCGGGCCGCTCGAGCGGGTGCAGGACGACCAGCTGGAGCGGGCCGACCTCGTGCAGGCGCCGCGGATGGTGGTGGGCTTCGACGTGCCGCTGGCGTGGACCTGCGCCCGGGCCGCGATGGTGATGGTGGGCCGCCGGCAGGCGGAGGTGATCGCCTCCGACCGCGGCACCGCGACGCTGCGGATCGAGTCGCCCGGCCGCGCCGAGCTCACGCTCTGCAAGCGGGCCGGCACCGACACGGCCCGCTCGGGCGAGGAGATCGACTTCATGATCTACCTCTTCAACTCGGGCGACCGTCCCCTCGCCGACATCGTGCTGGCCGACGCCCTGCCCGCCCGGCTCGAGTACGTGCCCGACTCGGCCGCGGCCAACGCGCCGGCGGCGTTCTCCACCGGCACCGGCGACGACGGGGCCGTCGTGCTCACCTGGCGGTTCGAGCACACGTTCCAGCCGGGCGAAGGGGGATTCGTGCGGTTTCGCACGATCGTCCGCTGAAGCGGATGAAAGCGGCCGTTTTCCCGGACACTCGGGCGGCCCATCGCCCCGGGAACGGCGGGGCGCGGAGCCGCCTCGTGACGGCCGCCGTCCACCGATTGCCCCGGTCAGCCCGGGGCCGTTACGATCTGAGCCTCCGGCCCGCGTGCCCCTCACCATCCCAGCCCCCGAGGCCCTCATGCTCCTCGTGCCCGCTCGTCGATTCGCCGCGTCGTCCCTGATCCCGCTCGCCCTGGTCGTGGGGACGTCGCTCGTGCCGTGCGCGCCGGCGCTGGCCCGGCAGCCCGGCGCCGTGGCGGGCCCCGATGCGGCCCCCGGCATGCCGAAGGTGCCCCCGCTGCCCTCGGGCACCCCCGAGGAGCTCCTCAAGTTCGTCACCACGCTCAAGCAGGCCAACGTCCGGCCCGCCTCCCGCAAGGAGATGATGGCCTACATGGGCGACGTGGCCACCGTGTCGCTGCAGGCCGCCGAGAAGATCCTCGCGCAGGTGAAGCCCGGCGACAAGCTGTACGACGAGGCGGCGAAGATGAAGCTCGAGAGCCTGAGCATGCTCGGCCGGCTCGGCAACGAGAAGGCGGCCGCAGACATGATCACCTACGCCGGCACGCTCGCGGACAGCCCCTCGAAGCCGCTGGCCCGCGAGGCCCAGCGGCTCGTGCTCGTGGGGCAGGCCCAGAAGGTGCTGTCCACCGGCGACCTCGAGGGGGCGGGCCAGCTCGTCAAGAAAACCGCCGCCATGCTCGCGGCCGATCCCGACGACGTGCAGACGGCCAGCCTCGCGATGCAATTGGCCGGCGCCCTCGAGCACATGCCCGAGGGGGAGCAGGTGGCGGCCGCAGCCTATCAGGCGTTCGGCACGGCCTTCGCGAAGAGCTCGAACCCCCAGGTGCAGAAGATGGGGGAGAGCTTCGCGGGCACGATGCGCCGCCTCTCGCTGCCCGGCAAGCCGATGGAGATCACCGGCACGCTGCTGAAGTCGGGCAAGCCGTTCGACCAGAAGTCGCTCGCCGGCAAGGTGGTGCTCGTCGACTTCTGGGCCACCTGGTGCGGGCCGTGCGTGGCCGAGATCCCCAACGTGCTCGAGCAGTACCAGAAGTATCACGACAAGGGCTTCGAGGTGGTGGGCGTGAGCCTCGACCAGGATCGCGAGGCGCTCGAGAAGTTCGTCGCCGAGCAGAAGATCCCCTGGCCGATCCTGTTCGAGCAGTCGGAGGGGGACGGCTGGCAGCACCCGCTGGCCACGTTCTACGGCATCAGCGGCATTCCCACCGTGATCCTCATCGGCCGCGACGGCAATGTGATCACGCTCGACGCCCGCGGCGAGAAGCTCGGCGAGCGGCTCGATGCGTTGTTCAAGAAGGCGGGCTGAGAGGTTCGCCGGGAAAAGTGCCGGCTGTTCTTCAAATTCAGGCGGGCTGGCTGTTCTTCAAATTCAGGCGGGCTGGCTGTTCTTCAAGTTCAGGCGGGCTGGCTGTTCTTCAATTTCAGGCGGGCTGGCTGTTCTTCAAATTCAGGCGGGCTGGCGCCGACCCGATCGTGAGGGGCGGCGGGGCCGGACAGGTCTGTTCGGGGGTCGGACGCCGTTCCGTCCCTCTCCTCCAGGTTCGTTGCATCCATGCGCCGTGTGATCTCGAAGCGGGCCGGGGCGTTCGATTCCTCCGGCATCCGCAAGGTGTTCGACCTGGCGGCCCGCCTCCAGGACCCGATCAACCTCTCGATCGGCCAGCCCGACTTCGAGATGCCGGCGGCCGCCCGCGAGGCGGCGCAGGGGGCGATCGACGCGGGCCGCAACGGCTACACGCCCACGCAGGGGATCGCGGCGCTGCGCGACCGGCTCGAGACGCAGGTGCGGGCCGAGCTGGGACAGCCCGACCGGCGGCTGTGCGTGACGAGCGGATCGAGCGGCGCGCTCGTGCTCGTGCTCATGGCGCTCATCGACCCCGGCGACGAGGTGATCCTGTTCGAGCCGGCGTTCGTGATGTATCGGCCGCTGGTCGAGTTCCTCGGCGGCAAGGTCGTCACGATCGACACGGCGCCGTCGTTCCGCGTCGACCCGCAGCGGGTGGCGGACGCGATCACGCCGGCCACCCGCGTGATCCTGCTCAACACGCCGGCCAACCCCAGCGGCGCCGTCGCCGACGCCGACACCGTCCGCGATCTCGCCCGGCTCGCCGAGCGGCACGGTGTCACGCTGGTCAGCGACGAACTCTACCGCTCCTACTGCTACGACGCCCCCTTCCGCTCCCCCGCGGCGCACGGTGAGTCGGTGGTCGTGATCGACGGCTTCTCGAAGTCGCACGCCATGACGGGCTGGCGGGTGGGCTGGGTGCACGGCCCGAAGGCGGTCATCGACGCCTGCACGATGATGCAGCAATACACCTTCGTCTGCGCGCCGCAGGTGGGCCAGTGGGCGGCGCTGGCGGCGCTCGACGCCCCGATGGACGTGCCGCTCGCCGCCTGCCGACGGAAGCGTGACCGGCTCATGGCGGCCCTCGAGGGCCGCTACCGCTTCGTGCGGCCCGGCGGCGCCTTCTACCTCTATCCCGAGGCGCCGGGGGGCTCGGGGAAGGCCTTCGCGGAGCGGGCGGTCGAGCGCGAGAAGCTGCTCGTCGTGCCGGGCAGCGTGTTCGGCGCGGCCGACACGCACTTTCGCATCGCCTACACCGTCTCCGACGCCATGCTCGACCGGGGTATCGCGGCGCTCGGGCGGCTGGCGGATTCCTACGCATGACCGGCGCGCCGGGAAGGGCCTGATCGTGCGGGTGGTGCTGCACGAGTGGGCCTGTGCGGTGGGCCCGGGGCGCGGTGACGATCCCGCGGGCACGATCGCCGCCGAGGGGCGGGCGATGCTGCGGGCGCTCGTGTGTGACGCGGCCCGCGATCCGACGTTGGACGTCACCGTGCTCCTCGCGGAAGGTCGCCATGCGCGGCCTGATGCGGTGCTCGGGGCGGCGGCGGGCCGCCCACGGGTGTGCCGCGTGCCCGCGGGGGCGGAGATCGACGTCCTCTGCGCGGAGTCCGCCCGCGCCGACTGGACCCTGATCGTCGCGCCGGAGACCGACGGGCTGCTCGAGGACCGCGTGCGGGCGGCCCGCGCCGCCGGCGGCCGGGTGGCGGCCTGCGGCCCCCGTTTCCTCGCGCTGGCGGGCGACAAGCAGGCGACCGCGACGGCGCTGGCCGCGGCGGGCGTGCCCGTGCCGGCCGGCCGGCCGCTCGCCGCGCACGAGCTGGTGCCGGAGGGCTTCCACCTGCCGGCGGTGCGAAAGCGGCGCGACGGCTGCGGTGGCGACGACCTCGTGGTGCTCCGCGACCGCGCGGCTGCGCCGCCGGCGCCGCGGCCGCAGCGGCTCGAGGCCTTCGTCGCCGGTCTGACGGTGGGCGTGTCGTGCCTCTGCGGGCCCGCGGGCGCGGTCGGCCTCGTGCCGATGATCCAGCGTTTCTCCGGCGGCGAACGGCCCCGGTATCTGGGGGGCGCCTCGGCGGCCACCGCCCCGTGGCGCGTCCGTGCGGAGCGGCTCACAACGCGGGCCGTCGCGGCGGTCGCCCGGGGGGCGGGCGACGACGCCGCCGGCTGGGTGGGCGTCGACATGGTCCTCGGCACGGCCGATGATGGGGTGGACGATCGCGTGCTCGAGGTGAACCCGCGGCTGACGACGTCGTTCGTGGGGCTCGCCGCGCTCGTCGACGGGAGTCTGCTGTCGCTGCTGCTCGATGTGGCTGCCGGCGCCGCCGGTGCGCGGCCACGGCCGCGGGAAGTGCCGGGCCGCCGGGTCGTCTTCGACGCCGCCGGGGGCGTGGAGGTGCGGGATGGCTGAGGCACATGGCGAGCGGTCTGCGGCGGGCGACGTGCTCGCCTTCGACGTCGGCGGAGCCAACGTGAAGGCGGCTGACGGCGTCGGCTTCGCACACAGCGAGCCCTTCGAGCTCTGGCGGCGGCGGTCCGGGCTCCCCGGCGTGCTCGCGCGGATCGCGGCGGCGCGACGGCCCCGCCGGATCGTCGCCACGATGACCGGCGAGATCGCCGATTGCTACGGCTCGCGCCGCGAGGGGGTGGCCGACATCGTGGCCGCGGTGGCCGCCGCCGGCGGACACGGCGGCACGGGCATCTATCTCGTGGACGGCACGATCGTGCCGCCGGAGGAGGCCGCCGCGCGGCCGCTCGAGGCGGCGGCCGCCAACTGGCATGCGGTGGCACGGCTCGCCGGCGGCATGGCCCCCGCCGGCCGGGCGTTGCTCGTGGACGTGGGCTCCACGACGACCGACATCGTGCCGCTCGTCGACGGCCGCCCCGCGCCGCTCGCGCGCGACGACGTCGGCCGCATGGCCGCGGGCGAACTCGTCTACACGGGCGCAGAGCGCACGCCCGTGGCGGCGATCGTCCGCCGCCTGCCGTGGCGGGGCCGCCTGCGGCCGGTGAGCAGCGAGCGGTTCGCCGACGCGCTCGACGCCTGGCTGCTCCTCGGCGGTCTTGACCACGTGACGGCGGCCACCGCCGACGGCGGACCGGCGACGCCGGAGGGGGCCCGCCGGCGCATGGCCCGGATGGTGCTCGCCGATCCCGACGACGTCTGCATGGATGAGGCGCGGGGCATGGCGGAGTGGTGCGTGGCCGCGCAGGCGCGGCAGGTGGCGGGGGCGCTCGGCCGCGTGGCGGAGCGGCTCGGCTGGATTCCCGACCGCATCGTGCTCGCGGGGCACGGCGGATGCCTGGCCCGGCGGGCGCTCGACCGCACGGGCTGGGCGGTCGAGGTGGTGTCGTTGCCGGACGTGCTCGGGGCGGACGTCTCGCGGGTCGCGCCGGCGCACGCGCTGGCGCTCGTGGCGCGGGGGCTTTTGTGATGCAGGAGCCGTGCACCGATCCCGGCGCGGGCGCGACCGGGCCGCCGGCCGCGGCGCCGATCGCGCCGTGGCCGCGCTGGGGCGGCGGCGGGCCGCCGTCAGGCTGGCACGGGGCCGCGATCCGCGCCGGATTCGGGGCCGAGATCGGGGGGCCGATCGTCGTGAAGATCGGCGGGAGCCTGCTCGGCCGTCGCGGCTGGCCGGCCCTCGTGGCGGCGCTCGCCGCGTCGCTCGCCGATCCGCCCGGCGATCCGCGCGCCGATCCACCCGCCGATCCGCCCGGCGGTGGCCGCGAGGCCGCGCCCGGCCTTGCCCGCGGCGGCGCCGGGGGCGGCCGATGCCGTCTCTTCGTGGTCGGCGGGGGGGCGATCGTCGACGGGCTGCGGGCGATCGACGCGGCGGCCCCGCGGGATCAAGCGCTCGTCCACGCGCTGGCCATCGACGCGATGCGGCTGACGGCACGGCTCGTCGCCGACGCCATGGGACTGCCGTTCGCGGCGGCGCCGTCGCCCACCGCCGCGGCCGTCGTGCTCGACGTGCCCTTCTGGCTGGCGCTGGGGGATCGCGGCCGGACGCTGCCGGCCGGATGGGGCGTGACGAGCGACTCGATCGCGGCGCGGGTGGCCGTCGAGCACGGCGCCGCGTTGCTCCTGGCCAAGAGCGTGCCCCCTCCCCCCTGCCCCGTCGGGGATCTCGCCCGTCTCGTGGCGGCGGGCTGGGTGGACGATCACTTCGCCGCAGCCGCCGATCCGCTCGCGTCGATCGCGTGGGCCGCACCGATCCGCCCGGCGAAATCGAGCGGGCCGAAGGTGGCGTGAGCCGCGGCGGCACTGCACCGCCCGGCCACACGATCGCTGCACAACGCTGCCGTGACAGGGGGCCGTGACAGCGTGCCGTGGGGGCGGCGCCGCGTCAGTCCCACGAGCAGCCGCTGGCGGGCCGCGCGGCGAGCGCGGCCGTCCGCAGCGGGGCCACGTCGGCGGAATCGTTCGTGCGGGAGGCGAAGCTCCACGGCTGGAAGAGCACGCCGCCGGAGGCGCTCACGACCCAGCGGGAACCCTTCTTCACGCCGTGGGCCACCGTCGGCACGCTCGTCGGCGTGCCGTGGGTGGGGAGCGGAAGCCGCTGCGGGTCGAGCAGCGGCTCGAGATCGAGGCCGGCACGGTCGGCGAGCTGCCGTCCCCTGACGAGCGCCGCCACCACCGCGAGATCGACGCAATTGGCAAGCTCGCCGAACACCGGCTGCTTCGCGGCGAGCCGGTCGTAGTGCGTGGTCATGAGGCGGCACCACTGCTGTGCCGCCGCGTCGCCGGGCCCGCTGGCCTTGCGGGTGCCGTCGGCGCCGAAGAGGTCGTTCTCGGTGAGGCACTTCATCCGCCGGCCGTTGATCCGCCAGGCGAGCTCGTCGGGATCGCGGGTGATCGGGTCGTAGTCGGCCTCGAGCCAGAACCGCGGCAAGGCGGCGGCGTTGGATGTGCCGGCGGGCACCATCGAGAGGTAGCTCGGCAGGTCGGGCAGGCCGGAGGGCTCGAGCCCCATGCCGAGCCGCTTGAGCCGGTAGTCGGCGGCCACGAGCACGCGGGCGAAGCGGCTGTCGGCGGGCACGCCCGCGACGGTCACCCGCTGCGGCCCCAGCGCGTCCTGCATCGCCACGAGGGTGGCGTCGGGATTCGCGCCGATCGTCTTCTGCGAACGGAGGAACGCCTGCAGGTTCGTCACGCCCTCCGGCGTGGGATCGATCGAGCACTTGATGCCCCCCGCCCGCGCTGCGTCGATCGCACGGAGCGCGATGACGAGATCCTCGAGCTTGAGCAGCGGCCGGCGGCTCGTGGCGGCCACCATGTTGCCCGCGGCGTCCACGGCGGCGGCGTCGCCCGGGCCGGCGAGGACGATGTCGTGGCCGTCGGGATCGACGAAGACGTGCGTGACCCGCTCGAGGCCGCCGAGGAAGACGATCTCGTCGGGCACCGGCGTGCCGGCGGCGGCCGCCTTTTCCACGGCGGCCACGACCCGGGCGAGCGACACCTTGCGGAGCGCGCCGGCCGTCACCTTCGTGGCGGACGAGCCGCCGAGCAGGCGGCGGCGCTCGTCGGCCAGTGCCGAGACGGCCTGAGGATCGAGGTTGCGGACGATGCCGTCGGCGTCGATCGAGATGCCCCCCACCGCGCCGCCGAACCCGAAGCCGCCCATCTGCGCCGGGCAGATGGCCGGCCAGGCGGTGGCGAGGAGCAGGGATGCGAGCGGGAGCAGCAGGCGGGAACCGATCCGCGACGCGGGCGACCTGCCGGCGAGGCCGGTCGCGGCGGGGAACGTCCCCGGGAACGTGGTGCCTGAGTTCATGCGAATCCTTTCGTGCCCCTCACGCGTCGGCGCCGACGTCGGCGAGGAGCCGTGCCACGGGAATGTCGCCCTGGAGGTGCGAGGCCCGGGACCGACCTCGGAAGCGGGTATGCTAGACGGCCGGGTCGGTTCGCGGCAAACCCGGTTTGCCCGGGAAAAAGCGGTTTTTCCGGGGGCTGGGCGGTTGCCGCCGGCGACCGCCCGCGGACCCTCGGCATGGCACGCCCCCCCTCGCTCTGCCTGCTCGTGCGCGACCCCGAGTTCGGCCAGTCGGTCGTGCCGCTCGCGTCCGGGATCGCCGTCACGCTCGGCCGCGCGCCCACCAACCGGGTCGTGCTCCACGACGAGCGGGCCAGCCGCTTCCACGCCGAGGTGGTGCCCGGCCCGCAGGGCTGGCTGATCCGCGACCTCGGCAGCCGCAACGGCACGCTCCTCGGCGGGGAGCCGCTCACTGCGGAGGCCGCACTCGCGCCGGGGAGCATCGTCGGCATCGGCCGGGCGGAGATCGTCGTCTGCGAAATGGAGCATGCCACCGCGGCCGTCGACCGGGACGATGCCGCCCTCACCCGCACCACCGGCGACCTGCCGGACGCGGACGCGGCCTGGCGTGCGGCGATCACGCACCGGCGGGCGCGGAGCCGGCTGCTTGACGAGATTCGCGAGTCCGCCGGCACAGCGCCGCGGCTGGGCAGGGCGGCGGCGGAGCTCTGTCGGCTCGCGTTCGCGCTCGGCCGGGCCGCCGACGTGCCCGATGCGGCGCGGCTCGCGCTCGCGTCGGCGGTGGGCGTCGGCACCGCGGCCCGCGGCGTGGTGCTCCTGCCCGATCCCTTGACCGACGGGATCGACCGCGCCGCCGGCAACGCCGCCGAGCTGTCCGCCGTCGCCGTCGCGCCCGCCGGTGCGCCCGCCGGTGCGCCGCAGGGGGCGGACGCCTTCCACCTGCCGCCGGGGCTCGTGGCGGCGGTGCTCGGTGCCGACGAGGCGGTGCTCGTCGGCACCGGGGCCGCGGGCGGGGCCGCCGGCATCTCGGCGCCGATCCGCGTGCGCGGCCGCCCGGTGGGGATCCTCCATCTCGAGGTGGAGCCCGGCGGCCGCGCGGCCACGGCCGACGACATGGAGTTCGTGATGTCGGTGTGCGACGCGCTGGGCCTCGCGGTCGAGAGCTTCGCCACCCGCGAAAGCCTCTCCTCGCGGCTGACGCGGTCGGCCGAGGAGAACGAGCGGCTGCGGCGGCTCGTCGGCGAGGAATCGCTCCTCGCCGGGGCGAGCCCCGGGATGCGGGCGATCGTCGGACTGATCGGTCGGGCCGCGGCCACGAAGGCCACCGTGCTCGTCCATGGCGAGAGCGGGGTGGGCAAGGAGCTGGTGGCGCGGTCGCTGCACGAGTCCAGCGGCCGGCGCAGCGGGCCGTTCGTCTGCATGAACTGCGCCGCCCTCTCGGAGACGCTTCTCGAGAGCGAGCTCTTCGGGCATGAGAAGGGCGCGTTCACCGGCGCCACCGAGCGGAAGGCCGGCCGCTTCGAGGCCGCGGACAAGGGCACGCTGTTCCTCGACGAGATCGGCGAGATGAGCCCGGCGATCCAGGCGAAGTTTCTGCGGGTGCTCGAGGGGCATCCCTTCGAGCGGGTCGGCGGCCGGGACCGCGTGCAGGTGGACGTGCGGGTGGTGGCCGCCACCAACCGCGACCTCGAGGAGATGGTGGCCTCCGGCCAGTTCCGCCGCGACCTCTACTTCCGGCTCAAGGTCGTGGAGATTCTCGTGCCGCCGTTGCGGCGGCGGCCGGAGGACGTCGAGGCGCTGTCGCGGCACTTCCTCCGCCGGTTCGCGGCCGAGACCGGCCGGCAGGTGCGCGGCTTCACGCCCGCGGCGGAGGCGGCGCTCGTGGCACACCACTGGCCCGGCAACGTCCGCGAGCTGCGGAACTGCATCGAGCGGGCGGTCGTGCTGTCGGCGGGAGACCGGATCGACGTCGCCGACCTCGCGCTCTCGCACCTCGCCGCGGCGGGCGACACCGGTCGCGGGGCGGCGGGCAGTCCGGCCGCCTACGCGCCGCGGTCGCTCGACGACGTCGAGCGCCGCCACGTCATGGCCACGCTCGAGGCCGTCGGTGGCAACAAGACGAAGGCCGCGGCGATCCTCGGCGTCGAGCGGTCGACGCTCGATCGCAAGCTGGCCCGCTGGGCGCAACGGGAGTAGCGGGTCGCTCGGCCGGCCGTGGACGTTGGAAAACGTCCTGCGGACGTTTTCCCCGGCTGATGGGCTCCGGGGGTCACTCGATCCTGACCTCGTTGGCTTTTTCCGCTCGCACGGGATCACCGCCGCAGCGGTCGAAGCGATTGGCTTCGATCACGATTCGTTGATGGCGACGCGGCGACACGATACCAGCGCCGCCGTTTTCGACCGCCGTCAACAGACGGTAGAATCGCGGGCCGGGGATGGTGCGGCGAACAATCCCGTGGCATCCCCTGCCATGTGATGCCTGTCCACGAGTTCCGCAAGGGATTCGATTGGATTCCGAGGAGCCGGATGAATGGTTACCGACGTCACGAAGCTGCCAATCCGGTTCGATGGTGACCGCTTGGCCGCCTTCTGCCGCGAGCGGGGAATCGTGCGCCTGAGCGTGTTCGGCTCCGTGCTTCGCGAAGACTTCGACCCGGCTCGCAGCGACATAGACGTGCTCGCGGATTTCAAGCCGGAGGCGTCGCGAGGCATCGGGTTTCGGTTCTTCGGGTATGGCGACGAATTGGCCGGCATCCTCGGACGCAAGGTCGACTTCTGCTCACGGCTCGATCCACGCCTCGAGCCGATCGTTCGCCGTGAAGCCGTCACGATCTACGAGGATTCATGAGTCGTCGTGATCCGCGAATCACGCTCGCGCAGATCCGCGACGCGGCCGAGAAGGCGCGCGAGTTGTGCGCCGCCCAAACGCTCGACTCCCTGCTGGCGGATTGGAAGTCGACGGCTGCACTGGAGCGATGCATCGAGATCGTCGGCGAGGGCGTACGGCGGCTCCCGGACGAGCTCAAGCAACGCCGCGGCGATATTCCCTGGAAGGACATCGCAGGCACCCGAGACCACCTCATCCACGGCTACGATCTTATCGACCATCGAGTCCTGTGGGATGCGGTTCAGATCGACATTCCGCGGTTGATCGAGGCGATCGACGAGCTGCTCGCCTGAGCTGGCAGGAAGGTCGAGCGCGGCCACGTCATGGCCACGTCACTCGATCCTGACCTTGTCGGCTTTTTCCGCTCGCACGGGATCACCGCCGCAGCGGTCGAAGCGATTGGCTTCGATCACGATTCGTTCATTGCCCCGGCAGTCGGCGGACCACCCGGCCCCTTCGTCCCCGCGGCCGTTCGCGGAGATGACGGCCGCCGCCTCGCGATCCACCCCGAGATTCACCTCTGCGAACCGGTTTCCGCGGATCGTGACGTCGCTGACCCACCCGGCCTCCCGCCAGTAGCCGTATTCGGGGCCGAGCGAGATGCCGCTCCATTTGATGCGGGTGAACAGGTTGTCCCGGATCATGCCGTGCGACGCGGCGACACGCATGCCTCGAGCACGATGGTCGCGGAACTCGCAGCCCTCGATGCGAAAGTTCGGCGCGTTGATGCCGGGCAAGTCGATGGCGTCGCCGGGCTCGCACGCCAGGGGCTCGCGGAGCGTGAGGCGAAAGATGCCCTGGATCTCGGGCGCCTGCGGCCAGTGTGACCGCACCGTTTCCAGCCACCGCGGTTCCGGCATGGTTTCGTGGGTGAACGACTCCAGCGAAGCCTCCCCGAGGGTGGAAAAGCTGCCGGAGGCCAGCCGGCGGACGGTGTCGCCCGGCTGGATCAGCCAGGGCAGATGCTCCTGATTCCATCGCCAGCCGACGATGATCTCACGATCGGAGATCTGCTCGGCGACCATGAAGGTGGGGCCGTGAAGGTTCACGGAGTCATCACCCATGAACGAGAAGCGGCAGTGCTCCAGCACAGGGCCCGCACGCGCCGCGGCGTAGTTGAACCCGTCTGCGCAGGACGACATCAGGCGGGGCTCCGTGGCACCTGCGGGCGGCGCGCCCGGCCGGACGTCGTAGGAGAAGCGGTTGTCGCCTTTCATGTAGCGGCAGATCAACGCGACGCCGGGGGCGGCGAGTACGGTCGCGGCCTCGACGCGGACGTTTTCGCAGCGAAGAAAGCGGATGCCATACGCTCCCCGATGATCGAGCACGATGCGGTCGCCCACGTCCACGGCGTCGCCCGTCGCGCGGTGCGGTTCGATTCGCCAGCGGCGGAGTCCGGCTGCGGTGATGCTTCGTGGGTAGATGTCCGGGGCGGTGGCTTTCCACCGCTGCGTCTGCGCCGCGAACACGTGGGCGAACCCCGGCACATTTCCCCCCCGGAAGCCCTCGTCGTAGTCCCGATAGCCGTCGTGAATCGCCACCTCGAGCCAGGCTCCGTCGTTCGCGCGGGCCGTCACGGTGCCCTGGGTGAACGGGAGCGGGTCGTAATCGATGGTCACCCCGCGCAGGGTGATGTCGCGACACCCTTCGAAGTTCAGCGCGGTGTGCCTCCAGTCACGGCAGACGAGCGTCGTTCCGGTGCCATCCACAATGAGGTCGTGCAGGTCGCGAAACGTGAGGCCGCGATCCAGGACGATCGTGCCGGCGGGCAGCCGGAACTCCCTCCGTCCGCCGGCCATCGCCGCCGCCGCGCCCGCCTCCAGCGGATGCGGGATCGGCATGGTGGACGCCTCGTCGGCCCGCGCCAGGCCCGGTGCCGACAGCAGCAGCGACATGACGAACGCGATCACGGGTTTCATGCAAGCGGGTTTCATCAAAGCGATTCGTCCCCGAGCCGCGGCCGTAAACGGCGTCAGAGATCGAAATAGCGCATCCAGCGGTCGACGTCTTCGGGGGAGGACGGCTCCGGCGGCTTCGAGTCGGGCCGGCGGCGCGATGCCCGCTGCCGCGCCCGCATGTCCGCCAGCCACTCGTCGCTCGACACCGCCTTCGCGCGGCGGCGGCGCGCGGCGACCTGCAGCCGGCGGTCGCTCGAGACCACCGTCAGGCTCGTCGGCGCCCGGTCGGCCTCGACGAGTTCCTCGATGAGCGCGTCGGCGTCGGGATACTCCCGCGCGAACCACACCCGCAGCCCGGCGTGGGTGAGCCGCGCCGGCAGCCCGTCGGGCGCGTTGGCGGCGTCGAAGACCACGATCGTGTCGGCGGCCGCGTCGCCGAGCAGGTCGGCGAGCGTGTCGAGCAGGGCCAGCCGCGACTTCTCGAAGCCGCGTGGGCCGCGGTCGTCGCCGAAGACGCCCGAGGCGTGCAGGACGTTGTAGCCGTCGATGATCAGGGTCATTGGCCGAGGCGGTATTTCACGCGGCCGGCGACGATCGTCGCCACGGCCCGCCCCTTGAGCACCCAGCCGTCGAACGGCGAGTTGACGCTCTTGGAGCGGAACGAGCGCACGTCCACCCGCCACTCGAGGTCGGGGTCGATGAGGGTGACGTCGGCCACGGCGCCCGGCCGGAGCGTGCCCCGGTCGACGCCGAGGATCCGGGCGGGCAGTGTGCTCATCGCCTCGACGAGCCGCGGCCAGCCGATGAGGCCGGGCTGCACGAGCCGGGTGACCGACAGCCCCACGGCCGTCTCCAGGCCGAGGATGCCGAACGGCGCCCGGTCGAACTCCAGCATCTTCTTCTCCGGCGCGTGGGGCGCGTGGTCGGTGGCGATGCAGTCGATCGTGCCGTCGGCGATCCCGGCGAGGATGCCCTCGACGTCGGCCGCCGTGCGCAGCGGCGGGCTCATCTTGTGGTTGGAGTCGAAGCCCCGCAGGCCCTCGTCGGTGAGCGTGAAGTGGTGGGGGCAGGCCTCCGCCGTGACCCGCGCCCCCCGGGCCTTGGCGGCCCGGATCAGGGCCACGCCCGCGGCCGTGGAGACGTGCATCACGTGCACGCGGCCGCCGGTCACCTCGGCCAACGCGATGTCGCGGCCGATCATCACCTCCTCGGCCGCGGCGGGCATGCCGGTGAGGCCCAGCACGAGCGACACGAGCCCCTCGTGCATCACGCCGCCCCGCGAGAGCTCGAGCACCTCCTCGTGGGCGAGGATCGGCCGGTCGAACATCCGGCAGTATTCCAGCGCCCGGCGCATCAGCTCCGCGTCGTAGACCGGCGCCCCGTCGTCGCTGAAGGCCACCGCACCGGCCTCGACGAGCCGGCCGATCTCGGCGAGCTCCTTGCCCTCGCGGTTGCGGCTCACGCAGCCCACCACGAAGACGTTGCAGGTGTCGGCCCGGGCCGCCTTCTGGCGGATGAACTCGACCGCCGCCTGCGTGTCGATGGGAGGCTCGGTGTTGGGGATGCAGGCGACGCTCGTGAAGCCGCCGGCGAGCGCCGCCCGCGTGCCCGTCTCGATCGTCTCGTCCTCCTCACGGCCCGGCTCGCGGAGGTGGACGTGCATGTCGAAGAGGCCCGGCGCGACGACGAGCCCCGTGGCGTCGATCGTCTCGACGTCGCGATCGCCCGTCCGCCCGTCGGCGGGCCCGATCGCCGCCACCCGGCCGTCGCGGAGGAGCACGTCGTCCACGCGGTCGATGCCCTGCGCGGGATCGACCACCCGGCCGCCGCGGATCAGGATCGCGTTCATCAGGCACCTCCCGCCGGCGGCCCCGCCGGCTCGGCGCCGCGGCCCTGCCGGCCATGGTCGCGCGGGCCGCAGGTGAGCCAGAGCACGCCCATCCGCACGGCCAGCCCGTTGGTGACCTGGTCGAGGATCAGCGACTGCCGGCAGTCGGCCACGTCGGCCGTCATCTCGACGCCGCGGTTGATCGGCCCGGGGGCGAGGATGAGCAGGTCACCGCGGGCCCGCTTCAGGCGGTCGCTCGTCATCGCGTAGAGGTGGGCGTATTCGCGGACCGACGGAAAGGGCCGCATGTTCTGCCGCTCGAACTGGATCCGCAGGAGGTTGAGCACGTCGCACCGCGGCACGATCGCGTCGAGGTCGTGCGACACCTCGACGCCGATCTCCCGCCAGCGGTCGGAGACGAGCGTCGGTGGGCCGCAGAGGATCACGCGGGCGCCGAGTTTGAGGAGCCCCCAGATGTTCGACCGGGCGGTGCGGCTGTGGGCGATGTCGCCGACGAGCCCGACGGTGACCCCGGAGAGGTCGCCGAGCCGCTCGCGGATCGAGAAGATGTCGAGGAGCCCCTGGGTGGGATGCTCGTGGGGGCCGTCACCGGCGTTCACGACGCCGACGTCGAGGTGCTGCGCGAGCAGGTGGGGCGTGCCCGGGGTGCCGTGCCGCACCACCACCGCGTCGATGCCCATCGCCTCGAGGTTTCGCGCCGTGTCGATGAACGACTCCCCCTTCGACAGGCTGCTCGTCGAGGTGGAGAAGTCGACCACGTCGGCGCCGAGCCGGCGGGCGGCCAGGGCGAAGCTCGTGCGGGTGCGGGTGGAGTTCTCGAAGAACAGGTTCACCACCGTCGAGCCGGTCAGCACCGAGAGCTTGCGGCGGCAGCAGTCGGTGGCCTCCTTGAACCGGGCGGCGGTGTCGAGGAGGAGCCGGATCTCGTCGGCGGAGAGCCGTTCGAGATCGAGCAGGTGGCGGTGCCGCCAGCCGGAGGGGATCCGCTGGGGCTCGAAGGGGGCGGCGTTCATGGTGGATGCAGGAGACCGGCCGGCTGAACCGCGTCCGTTCGCGGCCGCCAGATCGTAGCAGGCGGTGGGCAAACGGCCCGTCGAGGCGGAAAAACGGGCGAAAAACCCGTTTTTTCGCGACGTCCACGCTGCGCCGAGAGGTCGCCGATCGGCCGGACGGGCTGGCCTTGCCACCGCCGACGGCCTCGTCCTACCCTCCCGCCGCCTCGAACGACCGGCCCGCACACCTCGTCGCACGATTCCGGCATCACCATGACCCACGCCGCCGCACCGCACCGCTCCGCCCGCCCGTGGCTGGCCGCCGCGACGTGCGTCGCGGGATGCGTCGCGCTGACCGGCGGCTGCAGTTCCGTGATCACGTCGGCCTACCTCCGCGAGGCCTGGCTCGACGCCGTCGAACACGCCGCCGACGGCGATGACGCCGACGACGCTCCCCGCAGCCGCCGGCGCCCGCCCGCGCCGGGTGACGCGGCGACGCAGGATCCGCCCCCCGCACCCTTGTCGCTGGCGGAGGCCGTCGCCGCCGCCGAGACGCGGCTGGCCGACGCGGGCGGACTCTCCGACGCGGCCCGGGGCACGCTCATCACGATGCTCGAGGCGACGCCGCCGCAGGACTGGCCCGTCGTCGTCGAGGAGTTCGCCGCGGCGCTCGCCGCCGGTAGCGGATCCGCCGATCAGCCGTCGCCCCCGCCCCGGGATGACGTCGCCCGCGACGCCCTCACGCCGCCGCCGGCGTCCCCCCCTGCCCCGTCCGAGCCCCCCGCCCCCGAGCCCCCCTTGGTCGCCGCGAGCGCCCCCCCCGCGGCCGAGATTGTCGCCGCGGTCGCCGGGCCGGTGTCGTCCGCGGCGTCGTCGGGCACGTCGTCGGGCACGTCAGCCGCGCCGGCCAGTCCGACGACGGCACCGGATTCTTCGCCACCGCCGCCGGCACTCGCGCTCGTGAACGCCTGCTTCGCGTCGCGGGTGCGGGCCTGGGGCGTGGTCGACCGGTTCGAGAGCAGCCGCTTCCGTTCCGGCCAGCAGGTGATCCTCTACTTCGAGATCGAAAACCTCTCCTCCCGGCAATCCGCCGACGGGCACTCGACGCGGGTCGACACCCGGCTCGTGCTGCTTGCCGCCGACGGCACGCGGCTGCACGAGTGGACCTTCGATCCGCTCGAGGAGACCTGCCTCTCGAAGCGGCGTGACTACTTCGCCCGGTACGTCCTCGAACTTCCCGCCGGCCTGCCGCCGGGCCCCTGCCGGCTCGAAGTGGCCGCGGAGGACGCGCTGGCCGGCGGCACGGCGGCGACGACGCTGCCGCTCGAGATCGTCCGCCGCTGACGACGCCCGTGGGAGGCAGTTCCCGGCGGTCCGCTCCCGGGCTGCTTTTCGTCTCTTCGCCCGCGTCAGCGCGCCGCCGGCGCGGGCAGCGGCTGGGCCGGAGCGGCCGGTGGCCCGGCTGGAGCGGCCGGCTTCTGCGGCGCCCCCTTGTCGGCCGCCGCCTTGCCGGGGGCGGCCTGGTCGGGCGGGGCGCGCAGCTCGCTGACGGTGTCGTTGGTGGCGATCGTGGCCGGTGCGTCGGCCGCGGGGGGGAATTGCTCGAGCTGCAGGAGGTCGGCGATCAGCACCGCGCTCGTCCAACGCTCGGCCTGGGCCTCGACGAACGCCAGCTCGGTCTCGGTGAGGATCTTCTGCGCCTGCAGCAGGCTCAGGAACGTCACCTCGCCCCGGGCGTAGAGCGTCTGGGTGAGCTGCACCGTCTCCTTCGCCTTCGGCAGGATGTATTCCTCATACCACTCGGTGAGCCGCTGCGACGTGCGGTAGGTGGCGACCGCCTGCGCCGTCCGCGTGGCGAGGTCGAGCTCCACGCCGCGGAGGTTGGCCCGCGACGTGGCGATGTCGGCCCGGGCGGCGCGGATGTTGCCCTGGTTGCGGTCGAAGAGGGGCACGGCCATCATCACCTGCACGAGTCCCTGATCCATGGCCGTAGGGCCCACCTGCCGCTGGTAGCCGCCCATCAGGTTGATGTTGGGGATCGGCTGCACGACGGCCCGCTCGAGCGCCCACTGCGCCCGGGCGATGTCCGCCTCGGCGGCCCGCGGCCGCGCGTTGGCCTGCACGACCGCGTCCTGGAGCGTCTTGAGGTCGAAGTTCGGCAGTCGGCGGAGCAGGTCTCCCTCGAGGCGGCCCACGTCGGCCCGCGGCAGCCCGACGGCGGCCGCCACCTCGCGGCGTCCGGTTTCGATGAACACGCCCGCGTTGAGCAGCCGCACCTCGGCCCGGTCACGCTCGATGCTCCAGAAGAGAACGTCGGCCTTCGTGCCCTCCCCCGCCTCGGCGAGCTGCCGGCCGATCTCGTACGACCGCTTGGCGATGTCGAGCAGCAGGTTGTAGATCTCGACCCGTCGCTGCGAGACGAGCAGGCCGTAGAACGTGCGCCGCACGTCGGCGAGCACGTCGAACCGGGCGCGGATCAGCTCGTACTCCGCCTTCTGCACCTCGCGCAGGGCCGCCTGCTCGGCGAGCCGCAGCTTGCCGCCGGTGACGAGATCCTGGGCGGCCGTCCCGCTCCACTGGCTCTCGTTGCCGGCGATCTGCGGCGAGAAGCCCGCGATGACGGGATTGGGATAGAGCCGCGCCTGCACCGCCTTGCCGCGGGCCGCCTCCACCGCCGCCTGCGCGACGCGGAGCCGGGGATGATTCTGCATGGCGAGCGTCACGAACTCGTCGAGCGTCCGCGGCGACGGGCCCTGCGCCCCCTCGCGTGTCGCCTGGTCGAGCAACGGCTGGTCGAGCGTCGGCACGGGCACGTTCTCGGGCACGCTGCCGAGCTTGAGTCCCGGCTCAGGGAGCCGCATCGGCTCCCGGCGGGTGGCCCATTCCTCGGCGCGGAGGATCGCCTGGTGGCTTCCCGTGGACGCGAGGCACGTCAGGGCCAGCACCACCGCGAGCCAACGGCGTGCCGGCCGCGTCCCCGCGCCATCCGTTCCGCCCGTCGCCGCGCCGCCCCCCATGCCGCGCGGCGACCTGCTCGGGCGGCGCTTGGACATGGGCAGCAGCAGGATGCGAAGCGTGGGCATGGGCACTCTCTGTCGGGGCGACCGCCGGAGGGCATGATCGACACATTCGAGAAACCCACTCCAATCGGAAGAGCCGCCGCCACCGGAATATGGAGCCCGGTTCCCCAGGCGACTGGAAGCTGGGTACATTGGGCGGCCTGCACCGCCCCCCGGAGCCGCCGCTTCCCTTGCCAATCCTCCGCGCCGAGCACGTGAGCAAGACCTTCCGAGGCAACGGGGCCGACGGCTCCGGCGTGGCCGCGCTCGAAGGGGTCGATCTCGAGGTGGGGGCGGGGGAGTTCGTGGCGATCACCGGCGCGTCGGGCTCCGGCAAGAGCACGCTCCTCCATCTTCTCGGCGGCATCACGCGTCCCTCGTCGGGCCGCATCCTCCTCGAGGGGGTCGACCTGGCGTCGCTCGACGACGACGCCTTGGCCCGCGTCCGCCGTCGCCGGATCGGCTTCGTCTTCCAGCGATACAACCTCCTCCCGGAACTCTCGCTCGTGGAGAACGTCGCGCTGCCGCTCGTGCTCGACGGCGTCGCCGACGCGGCCTCGACCGCCGCCGCCCGCGCCGCGCTCGAGACGGTCGGCCTCGCGCACCGGGAGCGGCACCGGCCCGACGAGCTTTCCGGGGGGGAGCAGCAGCGCGGCGCGATCGCCCGGGCGCTGGTCGCCGGGCCCGCCATCGTGCTCGCCGACGAGCCCACCGGCGCCCTCGATTCGGTGAACTCGGGCAACGTGATCGCGCTGCTCTCCCGGCTGGTGGCCGACCACGGGCAGACGGTGATCCTCGTCACGCACGATCCGGCGATCGCCGCGGCAGCCGCGCGGAGGATCCGCGTGCGCGACGGCCGGATCGAGGCCGACAGCGGTCGGGCCGCGGCGGCGGCATCATCATCATGACGTTCCTGCGGCTCCTGCTGCGGCAGTGGCGGCGGCGGCCGGGGCGGGCGCTGGCCACGGCGGCGGCCGTGACCGTGGCCGTGGGGGCGGTGGTCGCCACGTGGGTGGCCGCCGACGCGTCGCGGGCGGGCTACCGGCGGCTCGCCGAGACGATCGAGGGCGTGCCCTCGATCGACGTCATCGCCCGTGGCGGCGGCCGCTTCGACGCGGGGCTCGTGCCGCGGCTCGTCGACATCCCCGGGGTGCGGGCCGTGGTGCCGCTGTTCTTCCGGCCCACGCTCCTGCGGGTGGGGGAGCAGCGGGTGCGCGAGATCGCCGTCGGCGTCGACGTCCGGGCGCTCGTCGACGCCGGGCTCCTCACGCTCTCCGCCGGCCGGGCCTGCGAGGACCGCGACGAGATCGTCCTCGACGCGGCGCTCTCACAGGCGATCGGCAGGGGGGTCGGCGACGAGGTGGTGATGCTCGCGCGGCGTGGCATCCGCCGCATGACCGTGGTGGGCATCGCCGACGGGCAGTCGATGAAGTGGTTCGCGGAGGGGGGCGGCGTGGTCGTCGGGATCGAGCCGCTGGCCGACATGTCGAGCGCGCTTGGGCTCGTGGACCGGGTGCGGGTGGTGCTCGCCCCCGATGCGTCGCGGGCCGCGGTGCTCGCGGCGGCGGCGGCGCGGCTGCCCGCGGCGCTCTCGGCGGAGGTGCCCGCCGGCCGCGCGGGCATGGCCGAGGACGTGCTCCATTCGGCGAACCTCGGGCTCGATTTCGCCACCGGCCTGACGGTGGCCATGGCCTGGTTCATCGTCGGCAACGCGATGCTGATGAACGTCACGGAGCGGCGGCGGTCGTTCGCGCTGGTGCGGGTGCTCGGCGGCACGGCGCGGCAGGTCCGCCGGTTCGTCACGTTCGAGGCGATCCTGCTGGGCGTGGCCGGGGCGCTCGCGGGCGCGGCGGCGGGGCTCGCCGCCGCCGGGCCGATCTCGGCGGGCATCTCGCGGACGCTGCAGGCGCCCGAGGCGGCGCTCGTGATCCATCCGCTCGTGGTGCCCGCCGCGGTGCTCCTCGGCACGGTCGTGGCGGCGGCCGCGGCCTGGTGGCCGGCCCGCGCCGCCGGCGAGGTCGATCCGCTCGAGGGGCTCGCCCACGCGCCGCCGGCGCCGCGGGGCGTCTCCGGCCGGTTTCTCGCGATCGCGCTCCTGCTCTGGCTCGCGTCGGCCGCGGTGATGGCGCTCGTCGTCGTCGGGATCCTGCCGCCGCGGGGCGCCGTGCCCGCCGGCATCTTCATGATGCTCGCCTTCGTTGCCACCACGCCGGTGGTGCTGCCCACCGTGGCGGCCGCCTGTGCCCGGCTCATCCCCGACCGCTGGCGGCTCGAGCGGGCGCTGGCCGTGGAGCAGATCGTCCGCCAGCCGATCCGCACGGCGCTCACCACGGGCGTGCTCGTCGTGGCCGTGAGCAACGGCATCGGCCTCGGCCACGTGATCCGCGACAACGTCGAGGACGTGATGGCCTGGTACACGCGGCTCGTGCGGGCCGACTGGGTGCTGACGCGGGCGGGCGTGCTCTCCAGCGCCCTGCACGAGGGGGGGCCGCAGTCGCGGTCGGTCGAGGAGCGGGTTCGCGCGGTGCCCGGCGTCGCGCGGGTCGAGGGCATCGGGGTGGTGGCCGGCCGGGTGGCTGGGGGGCCGTGCGTGGTGGTGGCGCGGGACGTGCCCGACGACCAGCCGCTGCCGGTGGATCCGGTCGACGCCACGGTCGCCGACGTGCGGCGGGCGCTCGTGCGCGGGGAGGCGGCCGCGGGCACGGTGCTCGCGCGGCGGGCGGGGATCGCGCCGGGCGCCGAGGTCGACGTGGAGGTGTTCGGCCGCACGCGGCGGGTGCGGGTGGCGGCGCTCGTGGTCGACTACACGTCGGGAGGCGCCTCGCTCGTGCTGTCGCGGGAGGCGGCGCGGAGCCTGTTCGGCCTCGACGCCGCCGACATCGTGATGGCCACCGCGGCTCCGGGGCGGGCGGCGGCGATCGAGGACGACCTGCGGCGGATCGCCGCGGAGAACGGCCTGCTCTTGCGGTCGTTCGCCGACGTGCAGGCGACGGTCGACCGCATCGTCGGCGGGATCGTCAATTCGCTCTGGGCCATCCTCGGGCTGGGCTTCGCGGTGGGCAGCCTGGGCGTCGCCAACACCGTGACGATGAACGTGATCGAGAAGACGCGGACGCTCGGCCTCCTGCGGGCCGTCGGCATGACGGGCCGGCAGGTGACCCGCCTCGTCGTGCTCGAGAGCGTGCTGCTCGGGCTTGCCGGCGGGCTCATTGGCACGTTCGGCGGGATCGCCACGGCGCTCGTGATCCAGCTCTCGAGCCAGCCGCTGCTCGGGCATCCGATCCGCGTCTCCTTCCGGCCGGGGGTGATCGCCGTCAATCTCGCCGCCGCCGTGCTCGTCGCCGCGCTCGCCGCCTGGATCCCCGCCCGCCGCGCGGCGCGGCTCGATCTGCTCGAGGCGGTGGCCGCGGAGTAGCGGCCTGGCAGGCTGTGGACAAACAGCCTGGCCGATCGCACGGACGCGATCGCGGGACCGCAGCTCCCGTGAAAACCGGAGGTTTTCGAACCTGGAACAAGTCCCGGAGGACTTTTCCACGGGCGGCCTCGCGTGGCTTCGGAACGGTGGGGCCGCTGCGGGTGGGGCGGACTGTGCGGCCCCGACGGTGACGGGCGTGCGGGTGGTGCCACCGGTTCCGATCGTGCCCACGGTGCGGATTCCTCCCTGACGATGGAATGCAGGGATCGGTGGGCCGTCCGGGAGAACGTGCGATGCGTGCGACAATGTGGCGGAATGTGCGGGTGGTGCTGGCGGGGGGCGTCGTGCTCGCCGCGGCGGCGGGGGTGTCGCGGCTCGCCGGTGCGGCGGAGGGCCTCATCGCCATCGACGCCGAGTTGACCGCGGAGGCCTGGCAGGAGGCCGGCCTGTGCGGCCTGGCATCGCCGGTGCGGGCGCGGCCGGCCGCCTTCCGTCCCTATCCGGTCGTCATGGTGGCGGGGGAGACCGCCGTGGACGGCGTCGGCGCGGCCGACGCCGCCGCCGGTGTGGTCGCCGACGGTGCGGTCAGCGACGTCGCCGATGCCGCGGTCGTGTCGCCGGTGACCGGCACGGGGGGTGAAGCCGATCCCGACTGCGGGGCCGGCGGCATGGCGGGGGGCGGGCTCGGCGCCGCGGGCTTCACCGGCGGCCGCTTCTACCTCGCGGGCATCATCGGCGCGTCGTTCGGCACGCTGCAAAGCGGCGGCGTCAACACGGCCGGCGGCTTCACGAACGCCGGCAGCGCCTCCGACAGCCTGCTCACGGCGGGCGCCGCCGTGGGCACGGCGTGGGAGCGGGCCGACGGCCGCGTGCGGCTCGAGCTGGAGGGCCGCGGACGCGACGCGCTCGTGGGCACGACCGGCGGCAGCCCGCCGCCGCCCACGGTGACGTCGGTCCGCGCGGTCGACGGCTGGTCGGTGCTGACGAACGTGTGGCGCGACTGGTCGTTGGGCGACCGGCTGGGCGTCTATGGCGGCGGCGGCATCGGCGGCGGCGGCTACCGGCTCACGGTCAACGACGGCGCGGTCGGCGGCTACGGCCACGTCGGCGGCTTCGCCTGGCAGGTGGGCATGGGCGCCGTCTACGACCTCACGGAACGCGCCACGATCGACCTCGGCTACCGGTTCTTCGACACGCAGTCGACGCCGCTCGCGCTCGCAGGCGCCGGCGGGCCGGCGGGAACCTACCGGTCCAATTTCTACGCGAGCGAGCTCTTGCTCACCGTGCGGATCTACGAGCCCTTCCGCGACCCGCCGCGTCGCTGGATTCCAGCCTACTGATCGCGGGCGGGCCGCGGCGGAGCCTCCGGCGGCCCGCGGCCGCGGAGTAGCCGCGGAGGAGCTCGCGGGTTGGCCGGTGTCCCCTCCCCTGCCCCGGGCGCCGGAGCCGAAAGCGTGAAGCCGGCGGCCCGGTCTGCTAGATTTTCGCTCGAGCCCGGAGCCGGGCTCCCCGCGGCAGGGCGCAGCAACGCCATCAAGGAGCCGCGGGAGTGCTTTGATGGGAGGCCGTGCACGGGATGACCTGCATCCTGGGCCACGAGCATCCATCACGCGGTGACCGCGCCCGACGCGTGCACCGCGATTCCAAGGAGGACGTGAAAGTGACACTGTCGCGCATCGCCTGCACCGTGGCTCTCGCCGCTCTCGCCTTCGGGCCGTTCGCTTCCGCCGGCATCGCCGAGGCCGGGGGCCTGTGGCTGCCCGTCGGCTATCCCCTGATGCCGGCGCCCGTGGTCGTGGCCGCCCCGGTCGTGGTGCCCGCGCCGGTGCTCGTGTCGCGGGCGGTCGTCGTCGCCCGTCCGGTGGTGCCGGCGCCGGTGGTGGTCGCCCCCACGCCCCACCAGTACAAGCACGCCTATCGCTCCGCCCGGCGGGCGTCGCGATGGGGCTGGTGATCCGTCGCGGCCGCGGCCGCACCGTCTCCAGGGGGCCGCGGGCGGGCGGCGGCCGGCGCAGGGCCACCCGGTCGCGGGCCGCATCATGAGCTATCCGAAGATCGCGCAGTGCAAGGATGTGGATGCGTTCCGCGGCCGCCTCGCGGAGCTGGGGCTCGACCTGCCCGTCGATGATCGGATTCTCACCGCGGCCGAGGGCTCGCCGCTGGCGGCGCCGATCACGATCGGCGGCGTGGCGGTCGGCAACCGGCTGTGCATCCATCCGATGGAGGGCTGGGACGCCAATCCCGACGGCTCCCCCTCCGCGCACACGCTCCGCCGCTGGCGGCACTTCGGCCTGTCCGGCGCGAAGCTCATCTGGGGGGGCGAGGCGGCGGCGGTGCAGCCGGACGGCCGGGCCAATCCCCGGCAGACGCTCGCCACGCCGGAGAACGAGCCGGGCCTGCGGGCGCTGCTCGACGAGCTCCTCGCCGCGCACCGCGACCACGTCGGCTCCACCGACGACCTGCTCGTGGGCCTGCAGCTCACCCACTCGGGACGTTTCTCGCGGCCGCACGGCCCCCGGCTCGAGCCGCGGATCGCCTACCACCATCCGCTGCTCGACGCGAAGTTCGGCATCGATCCGGCCGACGCCGCGGTCGTCTGGACCGACGACGACCTCGAGCGGCTCGTCGACCGCTACGTCGCGGCCGCGGGCGTGGCCCGCGCGGCGGGCTTCCGCTTCGTGGACGTGAAGGCCTGTCACGGCTACCTGCTGCACGAGTTCCTCGGCGCCCGCGTGCGGCCGGGCCGGTTCGGCGGCGACTACGAGGGGCGCACGCGGCTGCTGCGCACGATCATCGGCCGCGTCCACGACGCCCATCCCGATCTCGCGGTGGTGGTGCGACTGAGCGCCTTCGACTGCGTGCCCTTCGTGACGGGCCGCGACGTCGGCCGGCCGATGGCCTTCGACGAATGGCTTCCCTACGACTACGGCTTCGGCGTCGACCGCGACCGCCCGCTGGAGATGGATCTCACGGAGACGCTCCGGCTGCTGGCCGACCTCGCGGCCTGGGGCGTGGCGGCGGCGAACATTTCGTGCGGCAGCCCCTACTACAATCCCCACATCCAGCGGCCGGCGATCTTTCCGCCGAGCGACGGCTACCTGCCGCCGGAGGATCCGCTCGTCGGGGTGGCCAGGCAGTGGCGGGCCACGCGGGAGTGTCGCCGGGCGGTGCCGGGCCTGCCGCTCGTCGGCTCGGGCTATTCCTACCTGCAGGACTTCCTGCCGCACGTCGCGCAGGCGGCGGTGCGGGGGGGCGACGTGGATCTCGTGGGCCTCGGGCGGATGGTGCTCTCCTATCCGGAGCTGCCCAAGGACTGCCTCGAGCGCGGGGCGCTTGTGCGTCGGAAGGTCTGCCGCACGTTCAGCGACTGCACGACCGCGCCCCGGCACGGCATCGTCTCGGGCTGCTACCCGCTCGACGACTACTACAAGGATCTGCCGGAGGCGGAGCGGGTGGCGGAGGCGAAGCGGGCGATGAGGTCGGTGGGCTGACCGGCCGGGGCCGCGCGATCCCGAAGGCGTCGCGTTCCGGTGCGCGCCCGGCCGTTCGCGGGCTCATGGCGTTGATGCGTCCTCCCGCCGGCTACGAACGGCCGGCCTCACCCGCCCGGCGGCGTGGCGTCGCCGCCATGAAGCGAATCACCAGGGAGAGCCCGAGCGCCCACGCCAGTGTGAGTGGCAGGTTGAACGTGTGCATGCGCGGGTTCGGATCCTGTATTTCGCGGACCAACGCAAGCGGATAGTCCATCGTCGGCAGCATGAGCACCAGCCCGAGAGCCAGATGCCAGAACCGCGACAGTTCGAGACGGCCGGTGTGAACCGTCGCCGCGACGGCCTGCGCCGCGATGCCAGCCAGCACGATGCCCACGAGCAGGACGAACGCGTTCATGGTGTTTCTTTCCGCTCCAGGGGCGACTGCATGCCGGGAAAGCTGATCGGCGGCGGATGATCGACCGCGGCTCTATGAAGCCGAGCCACCAGTCCCCTTCCCGTCCGAGCGGTGGATGGAGGCCGCGAGTTGAACGACAACGGCACCGGCGACCGACTCGACAGCGATCACCTTCGAGTCATGGAGTTCGATAGCCGCGTTCACCGCGCTTCCGCCACGCGCGTGAATTGGATGTCAGTCAAAGGAGCATCTCCGCCGGTATCCAATCCCTGGATGTTGTACCAAGTATCTCCAAGACGCTTGGAAACGAATGAGCCCGGTTTTCCTCGCTGGCGCTTTCGTGGGCCATGCGTTCCCTCGGGTTCGTCGTAGTGCATGACGGTGATGCCTTCAGCCTGTCTTTCGTCGAGTGTGACAACATGCCGATGAACCAGCGTGTCTCCGTCGTATGTCTCAAACGTCTCCCGATTCTTTTCAATCGTCTTCAACACCCGCAAGACCCTGCCTTGTTCCTGGAATCGCGATTCCCACGTGCCTTGAAGTGATTCGATTTCATCTGCATGGCACGCCGAAGGGGACGTGGCGAGCAAACCGAAGGCGAGCACAATGATCGTTCTGTTCTTCATCTGTTCGGGTTCCCTCCTCGTCCGACTGGCCGAGCCAGGCAGCGGCGGGGCGCTTGAGCGTGGACATTCAAAAAGCCTACTCGCCCCCGCCGTCTGCGCCAGCGTCTGGTTCGGCGCTTGGGACGCTATCTGGCCGTGGAAAAAGTCCCGGAGGACTTTTTCCACGGCCAGGTGGCAGACACGCGAGAGTCGCCTCCCGCCGGCCATCACCTGCGTTGTCCGCTGCGAGTCGGCGAGCAACTTGGGCCACCCGGCAGGTACGTGCCGGCCGCGGAAGTCAGTCAGGCTGTCGCCAACCGAAGCCTCCGCTTTCGAACGACTCCGATCAGGGGCTCGCGACCTCGGGCGATCCAGTTCGCTGGATTCTCTCGCGAGTCCGCTGCGTCGGTTGGTTCCACCTTCCGGACCTATCGACCCATGATCAGGTCGATTCCGGAGAAGATGCCCTCCATGTGTCTCTTCGGCACTTTCCCCGTTCGCTCGATCAACTGCCGCTTATCGACGGTTACGAGTTGCGACACATTGGCCACAGAATCGCGATCGAGCCCCGTGTGCTTTGCGGTCAACCGCACGTTGCCCGGGGCTATCGACCACCGGAGGTTGCTCGTGAGGACAACACAAACAACCGTGGCGATCTGGCTGCGGTTGAGCGGATCTGACTGAAGGACGATCACCGGCCGTCGATAGCCCGGTGCTGAACCGATTGGGTCAGCGAGGTCGGCCCACCAGACTTCGCCCTGCGCGATCACCATTCGGCACGCTGCACGGATTGCTGTGCAGCTGCAGCGACAAACGCATCCCCCTGTCCGCCAGCCTCGCGGACCGCCTCATCCATGAGTGCGGTAACTCGGTCATCGTCGTGACGAGCCACGAACTCGGCGAGTGCGCGAGCGTACAGTTTGCTCCGCGACGTATGGAGCCGCGATGCGAGCCGCTCAGCGTCCTCGAACACATCGTCAGGGATCGAGACAGCGGTTTTCATACCGAAAGTATGACCGCGAATAAGTGCCGCGTCAAGGCCGGTTGACCGGCTTGGATTTCCTGTACCAGGCGATATGAGGGTTTTGGAACAAGGTTGACCAAGGGAACCAGCGTGTGCGGCTGGAGCCGAGGCCTTGGCCGAGGCGCAAGCCGCACACGCGGCGGCGAACCCGGCCGGGGTCTGATAACCGAGAGAGCTGTGAGGCCTCCGGTGGTTGTAGTCGTCCTTCCAGGCAGCCGCGATCGCCCTGGCATCATGGAAGGTCGCGTGAGGCTCAAGCGTGCCTAGGAACGAATCCAGGGTCTCGAGCATGAGGTCACTCGTGCGGATAACGTCTGGCATCAGCGGCGAGCGCAACGAGTCCGCTTCATGCCGGGGGTTAGCAGGCTGTGGATAAACAGCCTGCTCGGTCGCAGGGATGCGATCGCGGGAGCGCAGCTCCCGTGAAAACCGCAGGTTTTCATGCCTGGAAAAAGTCCCGGAGGACTTTTTCCACGGCCAGCTAACGGGGAAGCTGATTAGCGGCGGATCATCGGCTCAGCCACACCGCTGGATCCTATCCGCCGTCTGATCCAGCGTCTGGTTCGGCTCGCCTCTGCCGGTGCTGCGTCGCTCCGGCGAACTCACCATTGCTCCGGGCCGGATACGCCCGCTTGAACCACGAGCTACTTCTTAGCTTCCCTTTTGGACGTGCGCTTCGGCGTCTTTCGTAGTGCCGGCACTTTGACAGGCGGCGTCAGCTCAGCACCGATCGCGTCAATCATTTTCCCGCGACGCATCAGCTGAACTCCCCGAATGTGGTCACCTCGCGGCCAATGTCTCTCGAATTCCCAGAGTTCATCACCTGGACCCATCTTGGCCTTGAGTCGCTCCCATTCAGGACATAAAAATCCGAAGGGTATGGGATCAGGACCAAAGCCCTCAAGCCGGACGGCGAAGGCCGCTTCAGCTTGCGCCACCGACAACTGCCGAGTTAGGGACTCGGGTCCGAGAAACAAATCCGCCATCCGAGTCTTCGGGCGGACCTTCTTTGGCATTGGAAGTCTCCTTAGCCGAACGGTCTGGCGTTAACCTGCGGGCGGCCGTCAGCGACCGACCGGCGGGTCCTACGCCTTGTTCGGTGGCGCTCTATCTGGCCCAACGAACACGGCCTTCTTCGACGTACCCGAATCCCTCAATCTTGCCGAATGCAGCACCGGGGCCGACAAAGCACTTGCATTTCCAGGTAATTGGGAAGACGCCGGCTGGAGTCGACGCGAGGAGTTCGTAGGCGGCGGTGCGGGCCGGCGACGTCGATCTCGTGCGGCTCGGGCGGATGGTGCTCTCCTATCCGGAGATGCCGCAGGACTGCCTCGTGTGCGGCACGCTCGCCCGCCGCAAGGTCTGCCGCACGTTCAGCGACTGCACGACCGCGCCGCGGCACGGCATCGTCTCGGGCTGCTACCCGCTCGACGCCTACTACAAGGACCTGCCCGAGGCCGAGCGGCTCGACGAGACGAAGCGGGCGCTCAAGTCGGTGGGCTGACCGGCCGGGGCGGGCATGGCGGGCGCGAGGATCGCCCAGACGAGCGCGGCCATGCGGTCGTGGCCCTGCTGGGTGAGGTGCAGCGAATCGACGGTCGCGTCCGTGCCTTCGATGACGGAGAGCAGCACCCTCTTCGGGATCAGGGCCACGCCGTGTCGCGCCGCCAGCTTCCGCTGGATCCGGCCGAACCGTTCGTGGAGCGGCGGCAGCGGCAGCTCGAACATGACGATCTGGCGGCCCGGCCGGCGCAGCGCCTCGAGCAGCGCGTCGAGGGCGGTCTCGAACGCAGCCGGGGTGGTTTTCCCCAGCATGTCGTTGCCGCCGATCTCCACGAGCACGACCGGGGCGTCGACGGGGTTCTCCCGCAGTCGCGTGGCGGCACTGGCGGCGGTGGCCCCCATCCGCGAGAGATCCTGCACGTCGACTCGATGACGATCGCGGAGGATCGCGGGCCATTTCGTGGTGGCGTCGTCGGCTCCGTAGCCCGCGGTGATGGAATCGCCGATGATCGCCACCCGCCGCGCGGCACTCGGCCGGAGCGCCGGCATGACGTGGGAGGGGGCTTCGAGCAGGCCCACCGCCACGAGCGCGGAAACGCCGGCTGCGGTCGCCAGGGCGGATCGCCTGCCGAACGACCGGGCGAAGCGGCCGAGGGCGAGCGCGACGAGCAGGAGAGCGTAGGCCCACGCGGGCAGCGCCGTCGCGGAGAAGCCGATCGCGATCAGGCCGCCCGACAGGAACCAGGTGGCGGCCCGTTGCCGGCGGGGGGCGTTGCTCGTCTGCAGCAGCACGGCGACGACGAGGAGGGCGACGCCGGCGAAAAACGCGTCGCCGCTCGCGATGTGGAAGACCAGCCTGTTCATGGCCGTTCTCGCGTTGGTGGAGCGAACCCCGCGTCTCGGTCGCCGCAAGGGCTTCGACCTTCATACCGCCTGGATCAGGATTTCCAATGCAGGCCACCTCCGCCCGGCCCAGTGGCCGTCCACGAACGGAATCTGTAGAGAAAGCCCCCCGGGGCCGCCGCCTGGTTCCCCCGCCGAATGAGGTTCCGCCTTCGCCCGGCCGCGATTCATAATGCCGGGCTCCGCCGGTCGCGGCGGGAGAAAACGCAGGAGGATTCGCATGGCAGTGCAGTCGGGCGTGAGCTTCTGGACACGGTTCTTCCGGGCCGTCGCCCGGCCGTTCATCCACCTCCGCTACCGCGTCACGATCGACGGGCTCGAGGCGGCCAAGCAGGTCCGCGGCCCCGTGCTCGTGCTCCCCAACCACCCGGCCTACGCCGATCCGCCGATCGTCCTCTCCCACCTCGACCTGCCGGTGCCGCTGCGGCCGCTCGTGTTCGCGGGGATGTACCGGCTCCTGCCGCTGCGGCCGATGATGGCGATCGTCGACGCCTTCGAGGTGCCCGACCTCTCCGCACAGAGCCGCGAGGCGGCGGCACGGACAAAGCAGCTCGTCGACTCGGTCATCGACCGCGTGCAGCAGGGGGACAGCTTCCTCATCTATCCCTCCGGCCGCCTCCAGCGGGGCAGCCGCGAGGTGGTGGGATCCGCCCGCGCCGTGTTCGAGATCGTCTCCCGCTGCCCCGAGGCGACGGTGATCCTCGTCCGCACCCGCGGCCTGTGGGGGAGCATGTTCAGCTGCGCCCGCGACGGGAAGCCGCCGAACCTCGTCGGCGCGGCCGTCCGGGCTGCCGGCTGGCTCGCCGCCGGGCTGCTCTTCTTCCTGCCGCGCCGGCCGGTGCATCTCCACCTCGAAGTGGTGCCGCGCGACCGCCTCCCGCTCGGATCCCGCGAGGAGTTCAACGCCTTCCTCGAGCGCTGGTACAACCCCGACGGCGACCAGCAGCCCGTGTTCGTCCGCTACAACCCGCTCTTCGGCCCCACGTCCGGCCACTACCCCGTGCCCGTCGCCGCCGTGACGGTCGACCCCGCGACGCTCAACCCCAAGACCATCCGCCTCGTCAACGAGCTGCTCGCCGCGCACATGAAGCGGGAGCTGTCACCGGACGAGCTCCGGGCCGACACGCGGTTCGACGCGATCGGGCTCGACAGCCTCGACCGCATGGATCTCGCGCTCAAGATCGAGCAGCAATTCGGCTTCCAGAGCGAGCAGGTGGTCGACACGCTCGGCCAGCTCTGGGCGCTCGCCGACGGCCGCCTCGCCGACAGCCAGCCCCACGCCGTCGAGGCCGACGCCCCCGGCGCGCCGCCGGCCGCCACGGCGCCCCCCGCCTGGTTCGCGTCGGGCCGCGGCACCGCCCCCCGCGGGGTCGCGCCGGGCCTGCTCGCCGACACGATCGCCGAGGCGTTCGTGCGCCGCGTGATGGCGCAGCCCGGCGACACGGCCGTGGCCGACGCCGTCTCGGGAGCGCTCTCGGGCCGACGGCTGCTCGTGGCCGCGACGCTCATGGCCCGCCGGTTCGCCGCCTACCCGGAGACCCACGTGGGCGTGATGCTGCCGGCGAGCGTCGCCGCCGACATCGTCTTCTTCGGGCTGCACATGGCGGGCAAGGTGCCCGTGATGATGAACTGGACGACCGGTCCGGCGAACCTCGCCCACGGCATCCGCGTCACCGACACCCGCCGCATCCTCACGTCGCGGAAGCTCGTCGACCGGCTGGGCATCGAGGTGGCCGGGGCCGACTACGTCTACCTCGAGGAGCTCAAGCGGGGCATCGGCAAGGCCGAGGCGGCGGGCACGATGCTCGCGGCGCGGCTCGCCCCGGGCCGGTTCCTCCGCGGCCTGCCCCGGCAGCGGCCCGGCGACCCGGCGGTGTTTCTCTTCACCTCCGGGTCGGAAAGCGCGCCCAAGACCGTGCCGCTGACGCACGAGAACCTGCTCACGAACGTCGCCGACAGTCTGGCCGTGCTGCGGCCCGACGCCACCGACTCGCTGCTCGGCTTCCTGCCCCCCTTCCACTCCTTCGGCCTCACCGGCAACGTGGTGCTGCCCCACCTCGCCGGCATCCGCTCGGTGCGGCACGCCGATCCCACCGACGCCCGCGGGCTCGTCCGCATCGCCGAGGCCTACCGGCCGACGATGCTCTTCACCACGCCCACGTTCCTCGGCTACATGCTCGCCGCCTGCCGCGGCACGGAGCTGCGGAGCCTGCGGAAGATCATCACCGGCGCCGAGAAGTGCCCGGAGGCCACGTTCACACTCTGCCGCGAGCGGGCGCCGGAGGCGACGATCCTCGAGGGCTACGGCATCACGGAATGCTCGCCCGTCGTGGCCGCCAACCGGCTCGACCGCGTGAAGCCGGGCAGCATCGGCGCGCCCGTGGCGAGCGTCGAGGCGATCATCGTCCATCCCGAGACGCACGAGCCCCTGCCGGTCGGCGAAACGGGCATGCTGCTCGTCCGCGGGCCGTCGGTGTTCGGCGGCTACCACCGCCACGACGGCCCCTCCCCGTTCGTCGAGGCGGCCGGCCGCACGTGGTATCGCACCGGCGACCTCGTCGCCGCCGACGACGAGGGCTATCTCTCCTTCCGCGGCCGGCTCAAGCGGTTTCTCAAGGCGGGGGGCGAGATGATCTCGCTGCCGGCGATCGAGGAGCCCTTCCAGCGGCGCTACCCGCCCGACGAGGAGGGGCCGAAGGTGGCGGTCGAGGGGATCGAGACGCCCGACGGCCGCCATGTCGTGCTCTTCACGACGTTCGATCTCCCGCTCCGCGAGGCGGCGGAGATCCTCCTCGCCGACGGCCTCCGCGGCGTGATGCGGCTCGACGAGGTCCGCCGGATCGAGCGGATTCCCGTGCTCGGGACGGGCAAGACCGACTACACCACGCTCCGCCGGATGCTTGCGCCGGAGTCATGAGCCCCATGCCCGCGGCGGCGGGAACGCCCCGTATATACTCGGCGAGCGATGCGTGCCGGCCGGCCGCGAACGCCGCCCGGCCGCGGTTTTTCCGGTGAGGATCGCCGGCATGCGGGGCCGGCGTGCGGCCGGGATCGCGTCGCTGCGATGCCTGCCTTCGCGCAGCCTCGATGGTGTGGATCTGGCCTCTGCAACCAGGGCCCGTGCGGCCCGGACCCGCTTAGAACGCCGCTCGCCCTCAGGCTTCGGTCGCATGAAAGCACGCATCGCCGCCATCGACGGGCTGAGGGGGCTCGCGATCCTGCTCGTCGTCGGCTTCCACTACTTCTCCGGCCACCTCGCCGGGCATGGCGACGCGGCCTCGGCGGTGCAGTCGGCCTACGGCGGATTCCCGCTGTTCCGCTACGGCTACCTCGGGGTGATGCTCTTCTTCGGCATCTCCGGGTTCGTGATCTCGCAGTCGCTGCACGGCTCCACGGGGCTCTGGTCGTTCGCCGTGCGCCGCTTCGCCCGGCTCTGGCCCACGATGCTGCTCTGCTGCTCCGCGACGTTCCTCGTCTGCCTGGCGTCCCCCGGACCGGCGAAGGATCCGCTCGATTTTCTGCCGTCGCTGACGTTCATCGATCCGCAGATCTACAACCAACTGCTGCGCTCGGATCGATTCCACTGGATGGACGACGTCTACTGGAGCCTCTTCACGGAGGTGCGGTTCTACGCGATCGCGGCCGTCCTCTATTTCGCCGCCCCCCGGTGGTTCTTCCGCAACATGCTGCTCTTCTCCTGCCTGGTGGGGCTGGTCTTTCCGATCGCCGTCGCGACCGACGCGGCCCGGCTGCGGGCGCCGCTCAACATGTTCTGCATCGCGAGCCACCTGCCCTGGTTCACTCTCGGCATCGGCACCTTCTACGCCCACGCGGGGCAGCTCCGGCGGGCGGCGCTGTTGTGCGGCACGAGCCTGGCGTTCATCGTCGTCGGCGGGCTGGCCTATCTGCGGCATCCGGTGCTGCCAGGCTACGACGCCACCGCGTGCGGGGTGGGGATCGCGGCCGGGTTCGTCGTGCTCGCCCTCCTGCTCGCGGCCGGGCGGCCGGGCCGCGTCGCCGACGTGCTGGGGGGCCGCGTGCTCAGCACGATCGGCGTCGCCTCCTACAGCCTCTACCTCCTGCACGCGGAGATCGGCAGCAGGCTGATCGCATGGATCGGCAACCCGCTCGGCCTCTCGGCCGCCGGGTGCGGCATCTACCCGGTGGCCGTCACGGTGGCGTTCATCCTCTGCTCGCAGGTGATCTACCGCACCTGGGAAACGCCGCTCAATCGGCTGATCGTCGGCCGCCTGCTCGGGCCCCGCGTCCGGACGCCGGGCTGACCCTGCCGGCAGCCGGGCCGCGATCGGGCCTTGGCCGCGTTCAGGCGGAGGGCCGCCGTTTGCGGGCCGCGTCGGGGCGGGGATATCCTCCCTGGGCGGCCGCGGGCGCGACGGTCGCGGCGGCATCTCCGCCCCCCTCCCCTTCCCTCGTCCTCTGTCCCCTGCGAGTCCCCCGATGATCGGTGAAGCCTCTCGGCGGCGGTTCCTCGAAGCGGCCACGGCGGTCGGTGGGCTGGCGGTGTCGGGCGGGCAGCCGCGGGCCGCCGGCCGCGACGGCCGGCCCACCATCGCCTGCATCGGCATGGGGGGCCAGATGATGAACTACCTGGTCAAGGAGCTGGCCAAGGTGGACCAGGAGATCGTCGCGGTCTGCGACGTCGACCGCGGCCGGCTCGCCGCCGCGAAGGCCACCGAGAAGCTGGCGGCGGCCCGGCCCTACACCGACTACCGCGAGCTGCTCGACCGGGAGCCGGACGTGAACGCCGTCGTCATCGGCACGCCCGACCACTGGCACGTGCCGATCGCCATCGCCGCGCTCGAGTCCGGCCGCCACGTCTACTGCGAGAAGCCGCTCGCGCACTCGGTGGCCGAGTGCCACGCGCTCGAGCGGGCGGCGCGGAGCCGGCCGCAGCTGGCCACGCAGACGGGCAACCAGGGCTGCTCCACGGAGGGCTTCCGCCGCAGCGTCGAGGTGATCCGCTCGGGCCTGCTCGGCCCGATCACCGAGGTGCACGTCTGGCATCCGGCCCACGGCTGGCCCAGCGGCGTCGACAGGCCCGACGGCGCCGATCCGGTGCCCGAGGGGCTCGACTGGGAGTTTTGGCTCGGCGGCGTGGCGGCCCGCCCCTACAAGCAGGGCATCTACCATCCTGGCCAGTGGCGCGGCTGGTACGACTTCGGCGGCGGATCGCTGGCCGACTTCTGCTGCCACGGCTTCCAGCTCGCCTACCGGGCGCTCGACCTCGACCCGCCGACCCGGGTCGAGGCCGCCGGGGAGGGGTTCGGCCACGAGACGTTCCCGAGGCGATGCACCGTGACGTTCGACTTCGCCGCCAAGGGGGAGCGCGGACCGGTGCGGATCGTCTTCCGCTCCGGCGAGAAGAACCTGCCTCCCGAGGAGGTGACGCGGGGTGTCACGAGCCCCACCGGCTGCATCGTCGTCGGCACCGACGGCTCGCTGTCCGCCGGGCTCTGGAACACCGACTGCCGCGTCCGCCTCGGCGCCGCGACCGAGTTCGGGGCCGCCGACCAGCCGGAGGTGGCGCGGATCCCGCGCACCGAGCCGCGGATCGACACGGCGGGCCTCGCCTGGGACGCGTCGAAGGCCGCCCGCGGCGAGCGGCCGCGCTGGAGCAAGGTGGACAACTCGCACATGTTCGAATGGGTGCGGGCCTGCGCCGGCGAGGGCCGCGCCTACTCCCCCTTCGAGATCGGCGCCCGGATCACGGAGGTCGGCATGATCGGACTCGTGGCGCTGCGGCTCGGGCGGCCGGTCGAGTGGGATGCCGCGGGCCGGCGGGCCGTGGGACTCCCGGAGGCCGCCCCGCTCATCGATCCCGCGCCCGCGACGACGAGGTTTTTCCGTCCGGCGTGAGCCGCGCGGCCCGGAGGCGGCCACGGCCGTTTCGTCATCCGTCCTTCCGTTCCCGGTTCACCGCCTCCACCACCCGTCCGGTGTGTCGGTCGTCCCTGTCACTTCCCCTCGGAGCCCGTTCCATGACCACGCATCCCGTCACCCCGGCCCCGCGATCCTCGTGCCGGCGGGCCGCCGCCCGGCTCGTCGCACTCCTCCTCGCCGTTGTCGGCGCGGTGCTGGCCCCCGGGGCCGCGGCCCAGGAGCCCGGCTGGGAGAGCCTCTTCGACGGCAAGACGCTCGCCGGCTGGCACGTGAGCGCGAAGACGGGGCACAGCCGCACCAGCG
>Ga0209189_1000295_pt1 | contig 42404 bp, 58 predicted proteins | sample C_130820_EF_Meta_FD_187308 | JGI IMG/M metagenome (GOLD analysis project Ga0209189, IMG submission 187308) | Freshwater microbial communities from Lake Croche, Canada to study carbon cycling - C_130820_EF_MetaG (SPAdes) (version 3) | ecosystem: Environmental > Aquatic > Freshwater > Lake...
TCCGAATCGAATGAAGAATGCTGGCCCGCGGCCGAGGTGGCGCAGTCGCCCGACCGCGTCTTGATGCTGTACTGCCCATTCGCCCCCGGCACCGGGTTTCGCAGCGCTTTCGACCCGCGCAGTGGCAACGCGATCGGCCCGCTGCGCGACTGCCGCTTTGGCAACCACGCCACCAGCGCGTATGGCGGCACCACGGGCGGCCCGCTGGGCCAGCACCTGACCAGCTGGCCCTATTTGCTGGACGCGGCCGACGTGGCCAGCGGCGCGGCCCTGCATCGGCGCATGTTCACCGCGCTGGGGGAGGGCGGGCGCACCCTGGCCGAACTGAGCAAGGGCGGCAGCAGCACCTTTACCCAGACGGGCGTAACCACCAGCATATATGCCCGCGCGCTGGCCGTAGTGCAGCGGCTGCACGATGCCTGCCGCGCGCTGCTGGGCCAGGATTACCTGATCGAGGGCTATGGCTGGCGCCAGGGCGAGGCCGAGTACAACGCCGGCACCACCCAGGCGCAGTGCCTGGCGCTGACTTCCGCGCTGTTCGCCAACAAGCGCGCGGATTTCGGCGCCATCACCGGGCAGGCGACGTTTCCGATTTTCGTGGAGCAAATCGCGGGCGACGTGAAGGGCGGCGGCAACCCCGCGGCTCTGGCGCACCTGCAACTGCATGATCCCGCCAACGGGATCTACGTCATCGGCCCGAGCTACGGCGAGCCGTTCAACGTCGCGGATGGCGGCACCGGCACCGCGCACCGCACCTGCTTCGGGCAGCTCGTCTGCGGCCAGCGATTCGCGCTGGCGCAGCTGGAGGTAGAGGCTGGACGCGAGCCAAAATGGCTGCGCGTCGGCAGCGTGGTGCGCTACAGCGCGACCCAGGTGGATTTCATCGTCACCGGCGCCACGGGTAGCCTGGTCAGCGACACCTCGCACTTCCCGGCGCCGGACAGCAACCTTGGTTGGACCGCGCATTCCACCAACGGCGGTAGCATCACCGGCGTGACGGTGCTGGCCGACAGGGTGCGGGTGACAACCTCGGCCGGGTTCGCCGGGGATGTGTCCTACGCCTGGCAGTTCCCCGGCACGATCGGCAGCACCACCACCAGCGTGGCCTGGACCGATGGGCAGATGGACCTGGGCTTGCCCTACGGCCTGCGCAGCGACGTGGATGCCAACGGCAACTCGGCCCCCTACACCCAGATCGTGGCCCCCCAGGCGGCGCATACGCCGGGCAGCTGGGGCACGATCCGCGACGGCTACGGCTACGCCTGCACCGGCCTGGTTGCGGGATTCACGCTGCGCAGCTGGTTGAGCGCGGGCAAGTGGACGCTGCCGGCATGACGGACAGTGCCACCCTGGAGAATGACATGACCGCGCAGCAATTCACCGCGGAGCACGCGGAGAAATACGGCGACGGTGGTGCTCCGCGCCCGCCCAGACACAAACCCAACGCCGAGGCATCTGGAATGGCGCCAACCGACCGCGAGTTTGACATGCTGGTGCGGGAACTGGCCCGCATCCGCGAGCAACAAGAGTCCGAGTTTGCCCGCCTGCATCTGCGGCAGGATAAACAGGGCGAGGCTCTGGACAGCATCATGGAAACGCTCGCCGCCGCAAAGGGCGGCATGAGCGTATGGCGGTTCATCGCCGCCTTTTTCGGCGTCGGCACCCTCGGCGGCATCCTGGCGCTGTTCGCCCAAATCAGTGGGTGGCGGCACTGACGTAGCGGCAACCGGCCGCGCCTGGCGCGGCGCAGCAGGAGCAACACCACATGGCGCCTCCGTCCCGCCCCCGCGAATTGTTGCAGAGATACCTGGAGGCCTATGAGGAGGCCAAGCGCGCCGGCCGGGCGCCGCTGGGCGCCTATGTCGGCCAGGGCAAGCCGGGCTGTGTTTCGCATGTGGCCCAGGTGATGGGCACGCCGCTGTCAAACGCCCGCATCGCGCTGCTGGCGGCCGGCGTGCCGGAAAAAGACACGCTGCCGCCCGGGGAGGCGCTGCGGCGATTCCTGGCCCAGCCGCCCGCGCCCGCACCGGCCCCCGCCCCGCCGCCCGTGCCACCCACGCCGGAGGAGCGCGCCGACGTGGCCCGGCTGAAGCGCGAACTGGCCGCCGCCCGCACCGCGCTGGAGCATGCCGACGCTGCCATGGCGCAGGACCAGGACCGCCGCAGCTTCGCGCGCCACCTGGCCGAGAACCCCATGCCCACGCCGGAATGGGCGGTGCGCGTGCCGGCCGGGGAAGACAGCCCCGGCGTGCCGGTGCTGCTGCTGAGCGATTGGCATATCGGCGAGACGGTGGACCCCGCGCAGTTGCACGGCGCCAACGCTTTCAATGCCGAGATCGCCGAGGCCCGGGTGCGGCGCCTGCTGGACCGCGTGCTGCACTTGGCGTTTCACCACGTCAAGCACCCGCGCTATGCCGGCATCGTCGTGGTGCTGGGCGGCGATTTCGTCTCCGGCTGGCTGCATGAGGAGCTGTTCCGCAGCGACTGGTGCGCGCCGACCACGGCGGCAAACTGGTGCGTCTCTCGGCTGCACGCCATCCTTGCCCGCCTGGCCGCCGCGTTCGGCCGCGTGCATGTGGTGGCGGTGGATGGCAATCATGGCCGTCTGACCAAGAAGCCGCTGGTGAAGGGTGGCGCCACGGCCTGTTTCGATAACCTGATCTACGAAGCCCTGGCCGACCGGCTGCGCGAGGATGCGCGGCTGACCTGGGACATTCCGGAATCAGGCGACACTATCGTCCAGGTGGCCGGCACGCGGCTGCTGGTGATGCATGGCCATAGGTTGGGCGTGAAGGGCGGCGATGGCATCATTGGCTCTCTCGGCCCCATCACCCGCGGCGCCATCAAGACCGGCCGGGCAGAACGCAGCATCGGCCGCGATTTCGACGTGCTGGTGCTGGGGCACTATCATCAATCCATCTGGCAGCCGGGCGCCGGCATCGTCGTCAACAACAGCCTGAAGGGTTACGACGAATACGCGCGGAACGAGTTGCGCGCGCCGTTCTCCACGCCCTCGCAACTGCTGTTCTTCTGCCACCCGCGCTTCGGCCCGAACCTGCCATTCGACATTTTCCTGGAAGACCGGATGGCGCGCGACCCGGTGCGGTTTGTCGCCCTGGCGGAAGCTGGCTCATGAGCAACGTGACCCCGCTGCCGGGCTGCGAGGTGCCGGCCGAGGCCGGGTGTCCCTGGCACGCTGCCGTGGCCGCTGCGCTGGCCGATGGCGCCCGCCGCGGCGTCATCCTCTACGAGACCGACGCCGGAGACATGCCGGGCCGCCAGCCTGTCCAAGCCGGGCGCAGCACCATCCGCGGGCTGTGCCTGGATACGCTTGACGATCTTGCCCCGGGCGAATGACCGCACCAACCGAAGGAGACACCCATGCGTGACATTCTTGCGGCCGTGCAGGCACGCGTGTTCGGCAACCCGCGGTCCTCGCTGCTGGGCCTGCTGGTGCTGGCCCTGCTGGCGCTGCTGTGGCTGGGCGCCGATGCCATCGCGGCCCTTACCGCCGAGGTAGCGGCGTTGTCCGGCCTGGGCGATGCGCTGGGCCATGCGTGGGTGCCGCTGGCGCCCGTGGTGGTGTGGCTGCTGGGCCGGAGGGACAGGGCATGATCCCGCTGGTTGCCGAGATCAAGGCGGCGTTGGGCATCGGCGAGGTTTCCGCCCCGGCGCCGCCAGCCGCTCCGTTGGTGACCCCGGATCTGCTGCTGCACCTCGGCTGGTTGGACCCGGAGAAATGGGCTTTCGACCTGTGGCCGGCATGCCAGCGCCACGGCATCACCACGCCCGCCCGGGTGGCGATGGCACTGTCCAACTTCACCCATGAAACCGGCGGCGGCGTGAAGTTGGCCGAAAGCCTGAACTACACGCCCGAGGCGCTGTTGAAGCAATGGCCGAAGCACTTCACGCCCGAGGCCGCGCAGCAGCTGGGCCGCACGCCCGGCAAGGCGGCCGACCAGCGCGGCATCGCCAACGCAGCCTATGGCGGGCGTATGGGCAACCTGCTGCCGGGTGATGGCTGGACGTATCGCGGCGCCGGCCTGATTCAGGCTACCGGGCGCACCTGGTTCACCCAGCTGGCGAAGGTGACGAAGCGGCCGATTGAGACGCTGCCCGAGTGGCTGCAAACCCGTAGCGGCGCGGCAGAGAGCGGTTGCGCGCTATGGGAATGGATTGGCTGCAACAAGCTGGCCGATGCCGGCGACCTGGTGCAATGCCGCGCCATGGTCAATGTTGGCCACTGGCCGGTGAAGGAAGAGGACATCATCGGCCTGGATGACGTGCGGAAGCTATGGCTGCGCGCCAAAGCTGCGCTGGGGGTGGCGTGATGCCCTTCCTCCCCCTGCTGCTGGCCGCCGCCCGCTGGTTGGTCACGTCCTGGCCCGGCCGCGCGCTGCTGGCGCTGCTGGCCCTGGGCGCCTTTGCCGCCTGGGAACGTCACCAGGGCGCCACCCACGCAACCGCCACCATCCGCGCCGCCGAGGCGCTACAGGTCAAGGAAGCCACCGATGCGGGCAATGCCGCTGCTGCTGCCGCTGCTGCTGATGACCCTGCTGAGCGCCTGCGACGCGGGGACTGGTAGGCTGTACTGCCCGCCGATCACGGCATTCCCCGCCGCGCTGGAGCGCGCAGCCGGCGACGAGCTGGCCGCGCCGCCGGCCAAGCCCGCACTGCGGGCGCTGTTGCTCGGCGTGCAGGAAGATCGGGCACGGCATCGGGCCGCGTGCCCGGAGTAGCTGCGCTGCGCTGACACGACAAAGCCGCCGCTGGGGAGACCCGGCGGCGGCTTTGGCAATTCTGGGGCGGCGGTAGACCGGGGGTTCAGGACAGATCGGCAGGATTGCACGCCGGGCACATCGGATCAGGCCACATCGGCGCTTTCCAGCGGTGCCCGCAGACGCATTCGCACTGCACGACCGAGGCGGAACACGGCACGAACAACGGCGCGGCAAAAGTTGATAGGTATCGGCCATCGTTGGTGCGGTTTGCCAAAAATGTCTCACGATTTCAAAGGGGGTAGTATCTGGTACCGGGAAGTTCAACTCGGCATACGACGTTGAGATTACTCCGCTTTTCTCCGCCGTTTGCCAGTGTTTGCCAGGCCATTTGCCGGGCGTGGTTTCAGCTTCGCCACGGCGTTTTCCGCCAGGCTCTTTTGATCGGCGCCGCGGGTGTATTCTTCCTGGCTGGATAGCGTCTCCCAGCCCATCGCGGCGTTGATCTCCTTCCCCGTCGCGCCGCGCTCCGCCAGCATGGTGGCGCGCAGCTTGCGCAGGCCGTGCAGGTTCAGCCCGGGGCGCAGCTTCAGCCGGGCCACCTCGGCGCCGATGCGCAGGTTCAGGTATTCGCGCGACCATGGCAGCCCCCGGGCCGAGGTCAGGATCGTCGCGGCCGGCGTTTCCCGCAGCTTGTTTTCGGCGCGCCAGGCCTCCAGCTCCGCCCGCAGCGCGGTGCTGACCGGCAGGCGCAGCGGCGCCAGGCCCTTCGCCTCTCGCCGGCGCTTGGTCTTTTCAGGTTGCAGCCAAATGGCGGCGCCGTCGAACGCGCCCCAGGTCATCGTCACCAGGTCGCCGCGGCGCTGGCCGATGTGATACGCCAGCACAATCGCGCGCCGCGCCGGCTCGGCAAAGTCGCGCATGGCCAGTTCAGCCTCGGCTTCGGTCCAGGCCAGGAAATGCCCACCCGGCAGCGCCTTGGCGCGGGCCAGGCAACTGTACTCCAGGTGCCCGCGCTCCACGGCCCAACTGAGCACCGCCGACAAGCCAACCTGGAACATATTGGCCGCGCCCGGCCCGTGCTGGCCGGCGATGGCGTCGCGCAGGTCCAGCAGCTCCGCGCGCTTCAGCCCGGCGGCCTGGCGGCAGCCCCAGGCGGGCACCTCCACAGCGCGCAGGTAGCGGTCGCGCGCGGCCTTGGTGCGGGGTGCCAGGGCGGCATAGGCGGTAGAGGCGCGCCAGCGGTCCATCAGCCAGCCCAGCGTGCCTTCGGCATACCTGGCGGCGGCGGTGTTGCGGGCGGCGGCCAGGGCGGCGGCAAAGCCCGGCTCGGTCGGGTCCGGCAGCCGGGTGTTGGTCTGCCGGCAGTACCAGTAGGTAGCCTGGCTACCGTCCGCCAGCCGGGCGCGTACGGGGCGCACGCCCTTGGGCCTTGCGACCGAGGGCGGCCAGAGCGTCGGCGATTGCGGCATCTGAGGAGCCTCCGGCGCCAGCTTCGGCCGCGGGCTGGGCCTGGTCAACGGCGACGGCGCCGGGCCTGCGGGATTCAACCCAGGCGTCCAGGTCTTCCCGCACCCAGCCGACGCGGCCGGCAGTCAAGCGGATCGGCGCCACCACGGGCCGCACCTCGGCCCGGAACGTGCTGGGCGACAAGCCGAGGTAGTAGGCTGCGGCCCGTTCGGGCAGCACGCGCGGCGGCCAGGCAAAGGTGGCGCCGTCTGGCATGGGTCAGGCGGGCTCACAGCGCAGCGGCGCGTTGGCCAGTTCCAGCAGCACATCCGCGTGGCAGGCCAAGCCTGGCGGGCACCAGCAGGCAAGGGGCTTGCCGCGCAACCGCGCGAACATGAGTTCGGCCGCCTGGGGGTCGGCCTCGCAAAGGCCGCGTATCCATCGGGAATAGAGCGAGACGGCCAACGCATGGGCGTCGGCCCTGTCTCGGGCCTGAAACCGGTCAAGCTGGCTGTCGGTCACCGCCCAGCCGCCCTGTTCCTGAATGACGCGGTAAAAGTTTCCATCCGGGCCGGGCCGCGCGACGGAAACCGCGCCGGCCGGCAGGCGCCAGCCCTTGGCGCGGCTAAGCTGGATGCGCTGGGGAAGGTCAACCATGTCAGCCAACCTCGACTGGAATGCCGACGCGCTGAGTGGCAAGCACCACCACAGCGGCCAACGCGGCGTCGGACAGCACAATGGTGGTCTCGTGACCGGCCTTCGTGAAAACCAATAGATTGCGTTTCAGCCCGGCATCCCGCACCAGCTGCACCTTGCGGCCATCCTCAAGCAGCACGGCCCAGCCTGGCAATTTGTCATCTGCGTCTGGCTTCGTAGTGTTGTTCATGTATCGCCCCCCAGCCGAGCAACCAACGCAAAGCATGCCGCGGCGCCAGCTTCCAAGCATGCGGCTAGCGCATGCAGGGCGTTGCCCGTTTGGTGCAGATTCACGGCGCTGACCAACGCCGCGACGGCAAGCGGCGCGGCGGGGATGTAGAAAGCGCGCATCACGCCGCCCTCCCTTGCCGCGCCGGCAGGTCCAGCGGCGCCAGCAGCGCGCGCATGCGGGTTGCGGCGCCGGGCAGGGCAGGGATGCGGCCCATCAGGTGCCGCGCCACCTTGGCGGCGGCTTCCTCAGCCGTCGCGCCGCGGTAGTGGTCTGGCGGCGAACCGCCGCCGCAGGGCACGCCGTCTGGCACCCCTGAAAGATCGTAGCTGAAGCTGGCAAACCAGCATGTGTGGTCCGGCGCCTGCACCACGGAAACTCGCAACTTGCGGCCGGCTCCGCGGTCGTAGGCGACCACCGGCCGGGCGTCCGCTATCAACTGCGCGCGCATCCAGTCCGGCAGCAGGTGCGGCCAGCGCCCACCGCCCGAGGTGCTGAACAGGGAAGGGTGGGCGTCAGGCATGGGGCACCTCGGTTGGGTTTCTCATCACCCGCACCCCACGCCAACGCCGCCCTTGTCGCGGCTGTCCACAAACTCCTGCCAGGGCCGCCAGCCCTGCGGGCAGTGGAAGCCCCAGTCCCGCACCCGCGGGCCGCACAGGAACATGGTGGTAACCGGCTGCAGCCCGGTTGGCGCGGGCAGTAGCTCCACGCGGTGCGGCGTCTCCGCGTCGCGGCTGATCGTCTCGCCCTGGCAGCGCATCAGCGCCACGCCGCCCGGCAGGTGTTCCAGGTAGCTGCCATCCAACAGAATGGACGTGCTGGCATAGGGGTGGTCGTGCAGCGCGCGGTCGTCGTCGCTGCGCAGGAAGTGGTGCACGTAGATCCCGGGTCCGTCGCCGCGCGGGGTCAGGTGCCAGCGCAGCAGATACGGGTTGTCGGTGCCGCCGATGATGAAATCCGGCGGCGCCAGCATGGCCAGGTGCGCCAGGTGCAGCATGTTGCGGCGCTGCGGTTCGGCAATCAAGTTGCTCATCATTCCCCCTTCGCGCTGTCGCGCAGGTGTTGCAGCCGGCGGTCCCCGGCCAGGGTGCGGCGGGCGCGCAGCACGCGGCGCCCGGGGTTGTCCACGCTGAGGCGCGCGGGCAGGTGCAGGATGGTGCCGCCCTCGGCCTGGCCGAGTTCCAGCACCTGCCGCGCCAACCAGAAGTCCTGCATGGTCGGCAGCAGCAGGTCGGCGCCGGCGGGTATCGGCCAGCCTTCCAGGCGGGGCAGCGGCGCGGCGTAGAAGCCGGGCAGGGCGGCCAGCAATTCCAGTTCAGTCATGCTGCGTGCCTCTCGCGCAGCGTCTCGCGCCGCAGCCGTTCCACCTCTCTCGCGGGCATGCGGAACTGTGTGGCCATGCGCAGAATGTCCGGCGTGACCTTGGCCTGCGTCGCCTCGCGCAATGCCGCCCGCACCTGGTCGGCGCGCTGGGCCAGCCGGGCGTCCACCTCCTCCGGCGGCAGGACTGCCGGCGGGGCAAGGGCGGCGGCTGGCTCGGCTGCCCGCGCCGGCGGCAACGCCCGGCTGGGCCGGCGCTTGCGCGGCTTGGCCGCCGGTGCCGGGCGTGGCTTCGGTGGGGTGGAGGCGGCGCGCTGGGCGTTGCGTGCCTGCCGCAGGGCCAGCAGGCGTTCCGGGCTGGCGGGCGCCAGCAGGCCCAAGGTGCGGGCCTTCAGGTGCACCGCGTGGCCAGACATCACCGGCAAGCCCTGCAGCGCGTTCACCGCGGCGTGCAGCGCGCCCCAGTCGTTCAGCCCGGTGCGGGAAACGCGGGCGCGCAGCAGGCTCAAACGCGCCGCCGACCACTTGGCCAAATGCTGCGCGTTGCCGCTGGCCGCGATGGCGTCCTCTGGCGGCCCCGGCAGCTTCAGCGTGCGTGCCCAGGCCTTCACCTCCTCCAGCTTGCTGAAGGGGCGGCCGGGCAGGGCATTCAGCGTGGCCAAAACCTGCCGAAAACTCAGCCCTGCGGCGCGGCCTTCGCGCAATGCCGCTTCGCGGTCGGCGGTGCGGCAGACGCTGTTGGGGCTGCGGGCGCCGCCGCTGCGCGGGCGCCGCAACCCCAGCGCGGTCGCGCGGTTTTGCAGCCCAACAACGGAAAAAATGGGCTTCTTGGCCGGCAGCCTGTTCGCCTCGGCCAGCAGCCAAACCAGGTCGGCGGTGGTGTAATGCTGGGCCAGCAGCGCATCCCGCGCCGCGGTCCAGGTACCGGGCTTGTAGCTGCGGGGGGCGGCGGCGAGCTCAGTCATGGAACACCTGCGCCGCCAGCAGCATCGCGGCGCCCAGGCCGGTGCCGGCCGCCAGCAAAGCCAGCCGATCGACCCAACTGGCGGGGTGGAATGCGCGCGGGGTCATGCCGGCGTCACCACCGCGCGCAGCGGCGCCAGCTGGGCCGCCTGGCGGATGGCCTGCTGCAAGCCGCGCTTCAGATCCTTCGCCAGAAGCATGGCCTCCGGCAGGTCCAGCAGCGTCTCCACCTCCATCGGCCCGGTATTCAGCCGCAGCCGCACCCAGGGCCGGTTCTGCAGCACCTGCGATTCCAGTTCATCGGCCAGGGCGGCCAGCCCTTGGCCGTCCAGCTGCACCATGAAGGACAGCCACCCGCAGAAGGCGTGCAGGTTGACGAAGGGCTTGCCATTGGCCGCCACCTCGGCATCCACCGTGAAGGCCAGCTTGCTCACGCGAAGCACTCCACGGCGCCGTCCAGCAGGCGCAGCACGGCATCTGTGCGAATGCGGTTGGCCAGCGGGCCATGCCGCAGGCTTTCCGCCAGGGCGCGAAGGTGCCGGTCGTCGTACCCGCAGTTGGTCGCGGCCAAGGCAACCTCGGCCGGGGTCAGGGCGCGCCATTCCTCCCCGCGGCAGCAGGCCAGCAGCGCGGTGCGGATGTAATCGGCCTCGATGCCGTATTGCCGCAGCAGGGGGCGGAATGCCGCGGGCTGGTCGAGGACCCAGCGGAAGTCGATGCGGCGGGCGTGCGGCGGCGCGGTCGGCTCCGGCGGCGTGGCGGCGGGCGGGGCGGCGAAGCGCTCGGCGGCGGCGCGCAGCGTTTCCGCCAGCGCCACCAGGCGCATGCGGCCGTGGCCGGAGGCCAGCAGCGCGCTGTCGGCGGCCAGCGTGTCCAGCGCGGCGCAATGGGCGCGCATCACCTCGGTAACGCTGGCGCTGGCGCCGGCCAGGTGCAGCGCGGTGACGTAGCAGGCCGCGCGGGTGGGGGCTTCGGTCTGGGCGTTCATGGCGCGTTCACCACCAGGTTGCCCGGCAGGCGCACGCTGACGCGCAACACCACGGCGTCGGTCACGTCGCGTTCCAGCGCGTCCTGGGCGTCGTGCAGGTCCATGGGGGTGCTGTTGCTGGCCAGCACTTCCGCCAGGTGCCCGGCAATGCCCAGCGCCAGCATGACCTCCACCGGAGTGAACATGCGGGCCAGGGCAGGGCCGGCGTCCCGCAGGGCCAGCACGGCGCGGGCAATGGCCAGGACGTCCGCCGCTTCCTGCGTCGGGTTGGGGTCGCCTTGCGGCGGGGTGGTGAGAGGTTGAAGGGATGGCACGGGATGTTCCCCCATCGGTTGATGGGGTAACGTAGCCACAGGCTACTTATTCGGTCAAGCGAAAGTGTAGCTTCAGGCTACTTTGCGACTTTTCGCCCCACGGGTGCGCTTGGGTGGCGGGGTTTGTTCCTCCGGCATTGCCACCGCTGCGGGTGCGCTTGCCTGCAACAAGGTTAGGACCGCTTGCCTGACACCCGGCGCAGCTGAGCGCATGAGGCGGAGCACTTCCGTCTCCTCGGTGTCTTCCAGGTGGATCGCCTCATCGGCCCCTTCAGCAAGCCAGTCCAGCTTGACGCGGTAGTACATGGCCAGAGCCCTTAGACTTTCGCGCGAGGGAGCCTTCTTGCCGCTTTCCCACTCCGAAACAGTCGGACGCGAGACACCTACGGCTTCTGCTACCTCTGATTGGCCCAGCTTAGCGTGTTCCCGTAGTGTTCTCAAGCGCCCAGGTAGGCTTTTGGTCTCAAGTGGCAGTTTCGATTTTCGAGCCATCGTGCAAGTCCCCTTCGGGCCAACATGGCAGGGGCAAAAATCCCATGTGTCGCCTGAGGCTACTTTCTGGGCTTGCACCGCAACGTAGCTACAGGCTACGTTTCCGTGATGAGCGACATTGTTCAACGTGCGATTGATAGCGCCGGCGGCGTGGCCAAGCTGGCGAAGGCCGTGGGTGTCAAGCACACCTCGGTGATCGGCTGGCGTGCCCGGGGCGCGATTCCGGCCGAGCGGGTCAAGCTGGTTGCTGAAGTCACGGGGATCGCGCCGCATCTACTGCGGCCCGATGTGTTCGAGGTGCCGCCAGCCGAGGCGGCAGCGTGATGCGGCGCTCAGTTCACCGGGCGGATGGCCGTGAAGCGGAACAGGAAGTCCGGGTCCTGCATTGCGCCGGCGAAGGTCATGCTGATTTCTCGCAGGCAGTCGTCCCGATGGGGGCGGAACTCGCCGTCGAAGCTGATGGTTTGGCCGCGCCGCAAGCCCGCGGCCACCGGAAACAGCGGGCTGCCGTGCGGGATCAGGGTGCGGTCCTGGGTGTCGATGAACTCCACGTTCCAGGTTTGCAGCGTCACCAAGGGGGAAATCCGCACGATCAGGATGCCGTTGCCCGCGCTGGTGCTGTCCAGCCGTTCCACGGTGCCGACCCAGCCCCGCACGACGCCGCGGGCCGCGTTCATCGTCTCGCAGATTTCGCGCGCCCGCGCGGGCCGCAGCGCACCGCCGGCCATGTCGTTCGGCCTGTCGCGGTAGCGGGCCGCGTAGCTTTCCACAATCTGCACCAGGCGCTGTTCCTGCGGCGGCGCGGCCGGTTGAGCTGCCGCGCCAAAGCCTATTGCAACCAGCAGCAGGGCGGTCCCAACCGCGCGTTGTCCGATACTCATCCCGCATCCCTCCATTCCGCCCGCGCATCCTCGCCCCTCCGTGGCTTCGCTGTCCACCTTGGGTTGAAAGCCGCCGCCCGGCACGAAATTGCCGTTCTCGCAACACTTAGGGCGTGCGCATGACCGCCGGCTCGGCCCTGCCGGAGGTTGATGCCCGGGCGCTGCGGGTGCAGTGCAAGCTGGCCGTGGCCGGCGTGGGCGGGCCGTACAGCGCCAGCGTGGCGCTGGGCTATGCCAGCCAGGGCAACATATCCGCGGCCACCGACCCCAACGACTGGGCCCGCTGGATGCGCGTGGACCACGCGGTGGTGCTGGACAGCCTGGCGCCGCATCCTTTCATCACCGCCTGCATGGCGCGGCTGCTGGGCTACCAGCTGGTGCGGCTGCCCGCGCCGGCCGCGTGCAGCGTGCGGGCGGTGGGGGAAATGCTGGGCAGCCTGGCGCCGGTGCTGGCCGCCGCGGCCGTGGCGCTGACCGACCACCGGATCTCGGAAGCCGAGCGCGCCGCCATGCTGCCGCAGCTGGAAGCGGCCATGGCCAGCATCGGCACCGCGCACGCCACCCTTTCCCAAGCCTGCCTGGAGGACTGACCATGGCCCCGCCCATGCCCGTTGCCGTGCCCGGCGTCTCAACCCCAGGTGGACAAGCCCCCGCGCTGTTGACGCTGCTGGAGCGGCGCTTCCGTGGCGTTCGGGTGGACCTGCACGGCTGGACGCCCGATGCGGTGCAGGCGCTGCGGGACATGTGGGCGGAAGGCGTGCCCACCCGCGCGATCGGCCGCGTGCTGGGGTGTGGCAACAACGCCGTGGTGGGCAAGGCGCATCGGCTGAAGCTGGAAGGCCGGGTCAACCCGGTGACGCAGCTGGCCGCGGCCCGCCCGCCGCGCGGCACCAAGCGCCTGAGCTACGCGGCGCCGGCCCAGGCTCGCCCAGCCCAGCCCCGCCCCGCCGTCGCGCCGGCTGCGCTGACCACCACCCCCGCCGAGCCGCCCGAGCCGGCCACGCAGTTCCGCCGGCGCGAAGCAGGCGAATGCTGCTGGCCCCTGTGGGGCATGCAGGAACGCGGCACGCCCGGCTATGGCCGGTTCTGCTGCGCCCCGGCGCCGGGTGGCCAGGCCTATTGCCCGGAACATCGGGCCATCGGCACCGTGCGCCGGCAGGTGGCGGCATGAGCGTGCGTCACATGCTGGCCGCGGTGCTGGTTGCGCCGCCGCCCCCGGACCAGACGGGCAACCATTCGGACTTCGCCACGGCCGCCGCGGTTATTCAGGACGTGGCCACCCTGCCGCCGGAGCCTCGCCGCCGCCTGGTGCTGGCCCTGGTCCGGCGCGAGTTCGGCGACGGCGTGGCGGCCGCGCTGGAAGGGCGGCGGCCGTGAACGTGCCCGGCGCCCCCGGCTTCCCCGCCGCGCGCTTCCCCGCGCATGCCTCGCGCCATGGCGAAGGCGTGGCCGGCATCATCGCGCTGCGCCAGCCGCCGGCCGCGCTGCCGGCCGAACAAGCCCTGCTGGGCGCCCTGCTGGCCAACAACCGCGCGCTGGACCGCGTGGGCGAGTTTCTCCGCGCGGAGCATTTCGCGGACCCGGTGCATGCGCGGATCTTCACCGCCATCGTCCGCCGGGCCGAGGCCGGGCAGATCGCGGACGTGGTGACGCTGCGGCCGGAGTTCGAGAATAGCGGCGAGTTGGACCCGGTGGGCGGCCCGGCCTACCTGGCGCAGCTGCTGGGCGCCATGGTCGGCATTATCAACGCCGGGCAATACGGCCGGCTGATCCTGGACACCTGGCAGCGCCGCGAGTTGATCGCGCTGGGCGAAGACCTGGTCAACGACGCCTTTTCCCCGGCCGAAGGCGAGGCCGCCGCCGCCATCATCGAACGCGCCGACGCCGGGCTGATGCTGCTGGGGGAAGGCCAGGCCGAAGCGGCGCTGCTCTCGGCCCCGGCGGTCGCCAGCCAGGTGCTGGCGGGCATGGAACGCGCCCTGGCCAGCAAGGGCGGCATCACCGGCGTTACCACCGGCTATGCCGGGCTGAACCGCATGACGGCGGGCCTGCAGGAAGGCCAGCTTATCGTCGCCGCCGGGCGGCCCAGCATGGGGAAGACGGCGCTGGCCCTGGGCGTGGCACTGCGCGCCGCCGCGGCCGGTGAATCCGTGCTGTTCGCCAGCGCGGAGATGAAGGCGCGCGGCGTGCTGGCGCGCGGCATCGGCGCCCTGGCCGGCGTGCCGGTGCAGGGCGTGCTGTCCGGCCGGGTGCCCACGGATGACCCGGAGCGCACCCGCCGGCTGGGCCAGCCCGAGATTGACCGCGTGGTCGCCGCCGCCGGCCTGATGGACAAGCTGCCGCTGGTCTTCGACGAAAGCGCCGGCCTGACCGTGGAGGCACTGCGCGCCCGCGCCCGCCGCATGAAGCGCACCCAGGGCCTGCGCCTGATCGTGGTGGACTACCTGGGCAAGATGCGCGGCGGCGACGAGCTGGAGCGCAGCGGCAACCTGTACCTGAAGACCACGCAGATCATCAGCGGGTTGCAGCGCCTGGCGATGGAACTCAGCGTGCCGGTGCTGTGCCTCTCGCAGTTGAACCGCAGCCTGGAAAGCCGCGACGACCCGCGCCCGCGCATGAGCGACCTGCGCGATTCCGGCGCCATCGAACAGGACGCGGACGGCATTTGGTTTTTGTATCGGGAACACTACTACCTCAGCCGCGCCATCCCGAAGCGCCGCGACAAGGAGAAGGGCGAGGATTTCGAGGCGCGCTATGCCGCCTGGGAAATCGCGCTGGCGAACAGCATCGGTCGCGCGGAAGTGGACGTGGCCAAGCAGCGCCAGGGGCCTATTGGGCCGGTGCGCATGCGCTTCCGCGATGAACTGACCTGGTTCTTCGACGACGCCGAAGGCGATGGCGGGCCGGCAGTGCCGGGGCTGTTCGCGTGAGCCGCGACGAAGCCATCGCCATGAGCGGCGCCGACCTGCGCGCGGAGCTGGCGCGCCAGGTGGAGATGGCCGGCGGGCAGGTTGCCTGGGGCCGGCTGCGCGGTGTCGCGGTTTCGCAGGTCTGCGAAACGCTGAGCGGCCGGCGCGAGCCAAGCGAAAGCATCATCAACGCCATGGGGTTCATGCGGGTCACCCGCTACGTGCCCCTGAGGGGGAAGCGCAATGCCTGAAGCCGCAACCATGGAACGCCCGGCGCAGGCCGCGCCCGAGGTGGGTGGCATTGCCGCCGACCGCCTGCGCTCCGTCATTGAACGCATTGAGCGGCTGGAGGAGGAGCGCCGCCAGCTGGGTGAGGACATCAAGACGATCTACGCCGAGGCTAAGGGCGCCGGCCTGGACGTGAAGGTGGTTCGCCAGATCATCGGCATTCGCCGCAAGGAACCGGCCGAGGTGGAGGCGCAGGAAACCCTGCTGGACCTGTACCGCCGCGCGCTGGGCATGTGACCCGCGCCGCCGCCGTAGCCACGCCAGAAACCCAGGAAACCCAGCATGTCGCGCCGCTGCCTCTGCACCCGCCTGTTCACCGCCTTCCGCGCCGACCCGCGGCTGCGCTCGCTGCCCTGGGCCACCCGCGCCTTCTTCCTGCTGTTGGGGGAAGCCATGGCGGCCAGCGAAAACCCAGGAACCTTGGGTTTCGGTTCGGTTTCCCGGGTTTCGCTGTTGGTTTCCGTGCCGGAAACCGAAGTGGAAACCCAACTGGAAACCCTGCTGGCCGAGGGGTTGTTGACCCGCACGGAAGCCGGCGGCCTGGCCTGCCCGCTGCTGGTCGGCCCGCCGCCCCGGCAGTCCGCAGCCCAGGAAAACGGCCGAAAAGGCGGCCGGCCGCGCAAGGGGGAGGGGCTGGAAGCGTATCGGCTGCGCAAGGCGCAAACCTCCCTGCCGCTGCCCCTGGCCGGCGGCGCGGCGGAAACCCAGCCGAAACCCAGCCCGGAAACCCCCACTACTACTACTAACCTTAGTAATTCTCAGTCAGTGGTTAAGTCCTTCCCTTCCCCCCGCGCGCTGCCGCACCTGGCCCTGGGCGCGGAACTGGCCGAGCTGGCCAGCCTGGACCCGGTCCGCCAGCGCTTCGACTACGCCCCGGTGAAGGTCTGGCTGGAAGCCGGCTTCGCCCCGGCCGAAATCCGCGAGGCGGTGCGCCAGGTGGTCACCCGGCCCAGCTACAACCACGGCGCCATCCGCACCCTGGGCTACTTCGACCGCGCGATTCGGGAAGCCTGCACCGCCCCCGCCGCCGCCGCGCCCCAGGCGCCGCCGGAAGGCCCCAGCGAGTTCGAACGCGCGCTGGACGCCTGGAACTTCCACCGCGTCGGCCCGCCGCCGAAGCTGGCCGATTTCCGCCGCAACCGCGCCGCCTGAAGGGAACCACCATGGCTTTCACGCTGCTGCTGCCATCCGGGCAGGAAATCCACTCAGGCGCCGAGCCCTACGTGATGACCGAGGCCGAGGCCCAGCGCGCCAAGCGCCGCGGCCCCGGCCAGGCCGCCAGCGCGGCGGCCGACATGGCGGAAGCGCAGCACCAGGCCAGCCTGCTGGCCAACGCCACGCCGGAGACGCTGGCCAAGGTGGCGCTGGGCGCCGGCCGGGCCAGCCTGGGGCAGATGGCCCTGGCGTGCGGCGTGCTGGGCCAGCCGGGCGCGCTGGAGCGCGTCGGCGATGCCCTGGCGGCCCTGGGCGGGGCGGATGGCGCGGAGGGCCACCACGCGGCCCGCCCGTTGCAGCGCGACCCGCTGGTCTTCCTCCACGCCCGCGGCAGCCTGCGCCCGCAGCAGGTCCGCGCCGGGCAGGAAATCTGCCGCGTATACCTGGCCATCAGTGCCGGCGTCACCGGCCGCCAGGTGGCCAGCTACTCGGAAGCCAGCGCGAAGGGCCCAGCGCTGGAAGACTGGCCGGTGGGCCTGCGCACCGCCTACCGCGACCGCTACGCCCCCTGGACGGCATGGGCTGGGGCGCAGTCGGTGCGGCGCAAGTGCCGGCACACGCTGCACGACCTGGCGCTGCTGGTGGCGGCTGATGGGTGGGGGCATCGGCAGGTGGCGCAGGAATGGCGGATGGACCAGCGCACCATCGTGGATGGGCTGCAGCGTGGGTTATACTGGTACGCCCGCCATGCCGGCTGGGTGGAAGACCAAGCCTGGACCGAAGCCGCGTGAGGCGAGCGCAAACGCAAACAGAAACCACTTGACGCGATACCACGTTTCGGACCACCTTTCAGTCATGGTTGAGAAATGCGCCCGGATGGCTTTGCCGCCCGGGCGCTTCGCGTTTCAGGAGTGCGCGCTGTGGCTGTCACGGTAAGCGTCCGCTCAGACCTGGATAAGTTCGCCCGGCAGCTGGACGCCATGGCGCGGGGGCAGTTGCGGTTCGCTGCCTCGCAGGCGTTGACCAAGCTGGCGCGCGAGGTGGAGACCGACACCCGCACCAAGTTCATGCCGGCGCAGTTCGACAAGCCGGTGCCGTTCACCCAGCGCGCCTTCCGCGTGCTGCCCGCCAGCAAGGCGGCGCTGCGCAGCGAGGTTCGGTTGAAGGACCAGCAGCAGCAGGCCGGGTATGGCAAGCTGCTGGCGCTGGAAGAAGAGGGCGGCACGCGTAACCCGGGCTCGCCACGGTTCGGCAAGGGCAAGGGCAGGGCGCTGGTCACGCCGAACGCGGTGAAGCGGAACGCCTACGGTAATATGCCGTTCCGCGCGGTGCAGAACCTGCTGGGGCAGCGCGGCGTGTTCCTGGCCAAGCCGGGCGATGTTGTCCACAAAGGCGGCGCCAAGCTGAAGTGGGGCGGCATCTACAAGCGGGTGGGGCGTGGCGACAAGGCGCACCTCAAGCTGATGGCAAGTTTCTTCGGCCGGGTGCAGTACAAGCCGCGCTTCCCCTGGCATGCGCATGTGTTGGGCATGGCAGCGGTGCGCTTCCCGGTGCTGCTGCGCGATGCGATGGCGCTGGCCATGGCCACGGCGCGCCGGCGGTAGGCCTGCGGCGTTTCACGGGTCCCTCCCGGCAGTTCCGACGACCGGGGGCATTTCGCACCCCGACATTCCCCCGAATTTTTCAACAAAAACAACGCCTTCTGTTGACATCGCTGTTTACATCCGCCGCGCGGAGCCGCCATCCATGCCCGTCAACCTCGATGAGATGGCCGCCCTCCTCAGATGCAGCCTGCCCACCATGCGCAAGCTGGCAAAGCTGGAAGCCTTCCCCGTCATCGCCCGTGGCTCCCACGGCGTCCCCTGGCAACTAGACCCCGAGGCCGTTACCGCCTTCCTCCAAGCCCGCCGCGAAGCCGAAGCTGCCGCCGGCGCCGCCCGCGACGAAGCCCTGGCCCAGCTTTCCCTCCCTGAATCCATCCTCTCCGGCGACGAAGCCACGGCCTCCGCCGCCGAGCGCCTGAAGACCGCCCAAGCCATCCGCGCCGAAATCCTGAACGCCAGGGAAGCGGGCTTCCTGGTCCCCACCACCGACATGCGCGCCCGCCTGGCCAGCGCCTGGCCCCCGCTCATGCAGTCCATCCTGGCCATGCCCCAGCAGCTCGGCCGCCGCCACAACTTGCCGGATGCCGTCGTCCGCGACGCCCGCCGCTACCTTGAGGAGCAACTGCGCGAAACCGTCCGCCTCCTGCAGGACCTCCTGCCGGACGACGCCGCGCCCGACGAACCCCATGGCGCGCCCCCCTGAACGCCCCCGCTTCGCGCCTGCCGCCCGAATCCTGCGGGAAAGCCTGGCCGCGCTGTTGCCGCCGCAGCGCATCACGGTGGCCGACCACGCCGCCCGCTATCGCTGGCTTCCTTCCGTCTCCGGCGGCCACCTGGTCCACTGGGATCACACCGTCGCCCCCTACCTGACCGAACCCATGGAGGCCCTGTCGGACGACGCGCACGACACGGTCGCCATCATCGGCCCCGCGGCCTCCGGCAAGACCATGGTGGCCGAGAACTGGGCGCTGCATAACGTGCACGCGGACCCGGCCGACATGCTCTGGTACCTGCACACCGACCCGGCAATTGAAACCTACGTCAAGGGCCGCATCGAACCGATGCTGGAGGCCCATGACAAGCTGATCGCCGACCGCCGCCACGGCCGCGACAGCGTCAACTTCAAGCGCTTCCACGGCGGCCGGTTCGAGTTCCTGTCGTTCACCCGGTCCAACCTCATCAACAAGCACGTCCGCAAGATTGTCGCGGACGAATACGACAACTACGACGCCAACCTGGGCAACCCGATGGCGCTGCTGAACCCGCGCCGCCAGGCCGCCAGCGCCGCCGGTGCGGACAGCAAAGTCCTGCTCATCAGCCATGCCGACCGCGCCGCCCCCATCGGCGCGAAAATCGAGGAACAAGCCGGCATCATGGCGGTCTATCTGGCCGGGGACCGCCGCACCTGGTGGTGGGCCTGCCCGCATTGCGGCGGCTTCAGCAGCCCCAACCCCGGCACGCCGCGCCACATGGCGCTGTGCTACCCGGAAGACGCGCCGCTGGAGGAAATCGAGGCCAAGGCGCACCTGCTCTGCCCGGTTTCCGGCTGCATCATCGAGGAAAAAGACCGGATCGGCATGCTCGCCAGCGGCCGATGGGTCGGCCGGGGCGAGGAATGCGACGAAACCGGCCGCATCCTGGGTGAACGCGACCGGATGCGCATCGCCGGCTTCTGGATTGTCGGGACCATGTCGCCCTTCGTCATGGGTGGCATCGGCGCCCTAGCCCGGGCCCGCGAATCAGCCCGCCGCAGCGCCCTCATCAGCGGCGACGAACGCCCGCTGCGCGAAGTGATGGTGAAATCCTGGGGCGTGCCCTATGCGCCGCCCAAGCAGGTCGGCAGCATCGAGGCCGCCGAGCTCGCCGACCGCGCCCGGCCCGACCTGGCGCTGGGTATGGTGCCGGAAGGCTGCCGCGTGCTGCACACCAGCGTGGATACCCAGGCCAACCGCTTCGAACTGGTCACCCGCGGCTTCGGCCAGGGCCTCGAAAGCTGGATCATCGAAGCCCGCCACATCCCGGCCGCCCCGGCCACCAACCCGGCCGACTGGGATGACCTGATGCGCACCCTCGCGGCGCTGGAATACCCCCTGGCAGACGGCTCCGGCCGCGCCATGCGGGTCCGCGGCGCCATGTTCGACGCCATGGGCGAACCGGGCGTGACCGAACAGGCCTATGCCGCCTGGCGCCGTGCAAAAAAGGCCCGCCTGGTCCGCTACCTCGGCCGCATCAATGGCCGAGAGGTTCACAACATCATGCCATCAAAGGGCGCCGCCACGCCGCAGCACCCGGCGCTGGTGGTGGCCTTCGGCGATGGTGAACGCAAGGACCGCAAAGCCAGCGCCGGCCGTGGCGACGTGCCCCTGGCGCTGTTCAACCCCAACACCGCCAAGGACGCCCTGGCCGCCCAGTTGGCCATCGCCGAGCCCGGCCCCGGCGCGGTCAACTTCCCGCACGGCCTCCGCGCCGAACAGGGCGAGGCGCATCCCTGGTTCGAACAACTCGCCGCCGAGATCCGCGACAACCGCCGCGGCACCTGGGCCAAGAAGGCCGCGCACCTGCGAAACGAAGCCTGGGACCTGTTGGTCCTGGCCGGCGTCACGGCCCGGCTGCACGGCCTGCACCGCCTGGACTGGTCCCGCCCGCCAGGCTGGGCGGCAGAATGGCCCAACAACACCCAGATCGCGGCGCCATCGGTCCCGGGCGTCGCGTCCACCGCCGCCGGGGTGGTTACTCCTCCGCCAACCCCGGCGGCGGCCCCCATCGGCCGCCCCGCAACGGCGCCGGCACACATCACGCCCGACCGGGCGCCGGCTGGCGTGGTCATCGCTGCCGCCAACGCGCCCCGCGCCACCCTGGCGCGGCGCCTGGCCTGAACAAGTTTCGGCGCCGCAAAGCCGAGTCCTTGCGGCCCCTCTGCGTGGAGTGAAGGCGGCCTAATCGACCCGCCGGGCCATGGCCACAAGCCGCAGCGAAGCCGGGTGATCCGGCGCCGGAAGCATCAAGGAAGCCCGCATGTCCTACACCTCCGGCGTCTTCGCCGGCCTCAGCCAGGATGCCCTGCGCGCCAACCTGGCCCAGGCCCAGGCCGCGTTGCATAGCCTCTCCATCGGCAACCGCGTGGCGTCGGCCGAGTTCGCCATGGGCGATGGCAGCCGCAAGGTCATGTACAGCGCCACCACCGTGCCCGCCCTGCGCGGCTACATCGGCGAGCTGCAGAAGCTGCTCGGCATGACCACGCCGCGCCGCGCTGTCGGCATCCGGTTCTGACCGTGGCGCTGACCCGCACGCCGCTGCTGGCGCCGAAGGAACTGCCGGCCGCCGAGAAAGCCGCCTACTTCGACGGCCTGGCCGCCGGCAGCCGTGGCGTTGACGTGGCGCTGCGCTTCCTCAAGGGCGGCTTTACCGACCACGCTCAGCGCACCCTGGAAGACCTGCTGAAGACCATGGAGGACGCCGCGAAGTGACCGCCTCCAGCCCCGTCAGCATCCTTGGGCCGGATGGCCTCGCCCTGCCGCCCAGCCGCCCCACCAAGGCGCGCGCGCTGTCCGGCAACAACTCCTCCATGCCGTGGGACGCCGCCGACCAGGAAAGCGCGGAGACCGCCAACTGGTTGCCCTTCCTGAACTCGGCGGATGGCGAAACCAACATCTGGCGGGACCGCATCGTCTCGCGCGTCCGCGACCTGGTCCGCAACGACGGTTGGGCCGCCGGTGGCATCACCCGCATCACGGATGCCGTGGTCGGCGCCGACCTGCGCCTGGCCAGCACGCCGGATTACCGCGCCCTGGCCCGCGCCTACGGCCCGGCCTTCGACGCCACCTGGGCCAAGGAGTTCAGCTCGGCCGCCGAAGCCGCCTGGCGCACCTGGGCCTATGACCGCGTCGGCCGCTGGTGCGATGCCAGCCGCCGCCACACCTTCCCCGAAATCGCCCGGCTGGCCTTCCGCCACCTGATCGTGGACGGCGACGCCCTGGCCGTGCCGCTGTGGCGCCCCAACCGCGTCGGCACCGGGCGCGCCCGGTACTCGACCACGCTGCAACTCATCGACCCCGACCGCCTGAGCAACCCGCAGAACCGCATGGACACGCTGTTCCTGCGCGGCGGCTGCGAGGTGGATGAAGACGGCGCGACCATCGCCTACCACATCCGCCGCGCCCACATGGGCGACTGGTTCGCCGCCGCCCAGGCGGTGCAGTGGGAACGGGTGGACCGCGAATCGGACTGGGGCCGCCCCTCCTGCATCCACTGGTTTGAAGCCGACCGCGCCGGCCAGCACCGCGGCAATGGCGGCGTGCTGCGCCCGGTCCTGGCCCGCGCGAAAATGCTGGCCCGCTACGACCAGACGGAACTGCAAGCCGCCGTCGTCAACGCCACCTTCGCCGCCTTCATCGAAAGCCCAAACGACCCGGAGCTGGTGCAGGACGCGCTGGACCCCAACGCCGGCCTGCCCGCCTACCAGCAGATGCGCAGCGAGTTCCACGCCGACAAGCGCCTGCAGCTGAACGGCGTCCGCATGCCCACCCTGTTCCCGGGGGAAAAGATCAACACGGTGGCCGCGGCCCGCCCCTCCGGCAACTTCCCGGCCTTTCAGTCGGCCATGCTGCGCAACCTCGCCAGCGCCGCCGGCCTGTCCTACGAACAGCTTACCCAGGACTGGTCGCAGACCAACTACAGCAGCGCCCGCGCCGCCCTGCTGGAGACGTGGAAGACCCTGTCCCGCCGCCGCACCCAGTTTGCCCACGGCTTCTGCACGCCGGTCTGGACCTGCTTGCTTGAGGAAGCCTTCGACCTCGGCGAACTGCCCCTGCCGCGCCGCGCGCCGGACTTCATGGAAGCCCGCCAGGAATACAGCGCCTGCCGCTGGACCGGCCCGGGCCGTGGCTGGGTTGACCCGGTGAAGGAAGCCGAAGGCGCCCTGATGCGCGTGGCCGGCGGCCTTTCCACCCTGGAAGACGAGGCGGCCGAAAACACCGGCAAGGATATCGAAGAGATCCTCGACCAGCGCCAGGCCGAGGTGGCGATGTTCCGCGAACGCGGCCTGCCGCTGCCGGAAAGCCTGACCGGCGCGCCCAAGCCCGCCGCCGCGCGCCCGCAGCCGCAGCCGCAGGACGCCGCGGATGGCTGAGGCGCCCCCCTTTGTGGTCCTGGGCAGCTACCGTGGCCCCGAAAGCCAGGCCCACCCCTACGGCGCCCGCTACTGGACCCGCGCGGTGGATGGCCATGCGGTCTACTTCCCCACCGCCGATGCCTCCCTGGGCGATGAACACCTGCCCGCCATCCGCGCCGCCATCGCCGGCGTCAACCGCTGGGCCACGCCGGCGGAAGACCCCATCGTCGCCGGCGTTTGCGCCGACCTTCAGGCCCGCAGCGGCGTCGGCCTGGCCAAGTACGGCACCACCCTGGCCCGCACCGACCTGCCGCCCGCCGCCTGGCGCCGGCATATGTACGAGGAACTGCTGGACGCCGCGCTGTACCTGAAGCGCCAGGACCAGCCGCACACCGTCGCGGAGGCCCTGCGCGCCGCCCGCGACGCCCTGCTGCGCGCCGCCCAGGTGCTGGACGCCGCCGGCACCGCCCCGGCCGGTTACGCCGCTGACCTGCGCGGCACCGCCGGCGTCATCGCCCACGACTGGCTGCCCACGCTGGAACAGGAACCGCCCGCATGATCAGCGCCCAGCACGTCGCAGAGGCGGAACTGCCTCGCCAGCTGCGCCCGCAAGCCAGCGAGACGCGGGCCCCGCTGCCTTCCATGCGCATCGGCCGCAACGCCCTGGCCATCACCGCCAAGCTGGGGGCCGAAATCGCCTTCGCCGGCCTGCCGCCGCCGGCCGGCTGGCACACCCTGGAAAACGTGCGATGAACAGCCGCTTCCCGCACCTGGCGCAGCGCCTGTTCAACCGCCCCGTCGCCATCCACCCCGACAAGGCGGAAGTCATCGTCGCCGCCCTGGCCGACCGGCTGGGCGTGGCGCACCTGTTCAACGCCGCGCACGGCCTGCGCCCGGCGGCGGAAGTCATCGTCGCCGCCGGCCCCGGCATGCTTGAATCCGGCAGCACCCCGCGCCCCGGCTATCACAACATGGGCGGCGTTGCGGTCATCGAGGTGGAAGGCACCCTGGTGCAGAAAACCGGCTGCCTCACGCCCTACAGCGGCATGACCGGCTACGACGGCATTCGCGCCAACCTGAACCTGGCGCTGGACGACCCGGCGGTGCGCGCCATCGCGCTGGATATCGACAGCCCCGGCGGCGAGGTGGCCGGCTGCTTCGACCTGGCCGACTTCGTCGCCGAATGCGCGCGGGAAAAGCCCATCTGGGCCATCCTGGATGAAATGGCCTGCAGCGCCGCCTACGCCCTGGCCAGCGCCTGCACCCGAATCACCATCCCGCGCACCGGCATTGCCGGCAGCATCGGCGTCATCGCCATGCACGCGGATTTTTCCCGCGCGCTGGACAAGCAGGGCGTGACGGTCACCGTCATCAAGCACGGCGCCCGCAAGGCCGATGGCAACCCGTACCAGCCGCTGGAAGGCGACCCGCTGGCCCGCATCCAGGCCGATATCGACACCTTGGGCACCATGTTCGCCGAAACCGTCGCCCGCAACCGTCGCACCAGCCCGGCCGCCATCCTGGCCATGGAAGCCGGCACTTGCCTGGGCGCCGAGGCCGTCACCGCCGGCCTGGCGGACGCGGTCATGCCGCCGGACGCCGCGCTGCGCGCGCTGCTCGCCACCCTCTAGCCCATCCACACCTGAAGGATACCGCCATGTCCCTGTTGAACGGGCCGCGGGCAACCGCGCGCGCCGGCCTGGCCCACTTGCTCGGCCGCACCCCCACCGCCACGGCCGCACCCGCCGCCGACACCGCCGAGGGCGCGGAGGACGCGGAGGAAGCGGCCGAGGAAGAGGAAGCCGAAGGCGAGCCGAAGCCGGAAGCGGCCGACGACGACACCTCCACCGAAACCACTGCAACCGAGGAAGAGGACGAAGCCGACATGAAGGCCGCCGCCCAGGCCGAGCGCACGCGCATCGGCGCCATCCTGAACCACCCGGACGCCGCCGCGAACCTGCCGGCGGCGCTGGAACTGGCGCTGAACACCGACATGCCGGCGGCCCAGGCCACCGCGCTGCTGGGCAAGATCGGCGCCGGCAAGCCCGCCCTGGCCAACCGCATGGCTGGCCAGCGCAACCCCGCCCTGGGCGATGCCCCGGGCCAGGCCACCACCGAGACCACCGACCCCGTCGCCGCCGCCCGTTCCCAGGCGGAAGACAACCACCGCGTCGTCCGCCGCCTCCGCGGCGAAACCGCCTGACAGGAGAGCGCAACATGGTTGCCCAGAACGTCCAGTATTCGTCCGACACCTTCGCGCCCGACCGCCTGTTGGCCGGCAACACGATTGGTCCGGTTTCCCGCACCGCCACGCTGTTGAGCGGCGTTGGTGCCATCACCCGCGGCACCCTGCTCGGCGCCGTCACCATGGGCGCGGCCACTGCGGCGGCCAAATCCGGTGGCAATACCGGCAACGGCACCTGCACCATGGACGCCACCACGCCCGTGCTGGTGAACGGCATTCCTGGGGTCTACCAGGTGCGCTTCGTGGTTGCCGCCACCAACAACGGCACCTTCAACGTCACCGACCCGCGCGGCGTCTTCCTCGGCCAGGTCATCATGGCCGCCGGCGCCGGTGCCTTCAGCAACCGCATCAAGTTCGCCATCGCGGATGGCGCAACCGACTTCGCGGTGGGTGATGGCTTCGACATCACTGTCGCCGCCGGCACCGGCAAGCTGAAGAAGTGCGTGAAGACCGCGAATGACGGCAGCGCCGTGCCCTTCGCCATCGCCGCCGACACGTCCGACAGCACCAGCGCGGATGCGGTGCTGGGCGTCTACATCGCCGGCGAGTTCAACCTCACCGCCATGACGGTGGATGCCAGCTTCGACCTGACCACCGAAGCCGACCTGGCGCTGCTCCGCGCCCAGCAGCTCTACGTCAAGACCTCCATCCCGGCCTGATGGCCTGAACGAAAGGAACTTCGGCCATGGCCGTGAACGCCTCGCTCTACGACACCCGCGCCCTGGTGGCGAATATCGAACTGATGAAGCCGCCCAGCAGCTTCCTGATCGACACGTTCTTCCCGAATGTGCAGTACAGCGACACCGAGTTCGTCAGCATCGACATTTTCGTTGGCAAGCGGCGCCTGGCGCCGTTCTGCTCGCCGCTGGTGGAAGGCAAGATCGTGGAAAGCCTCGGCTACACCACAAACGACTTCAAACCCGCCTACATCAAGCAGAAGACCAAGCTGGACCCGCTGCGCCCGGTGCGCCGCATGCGTGGCGAGCGCATCGGCGGCAGCATCCCGCCGGGCGAGCGCGAGCAGGCCAACCTGATCTTCGAGCAGGAACAGCATATCCAGATGATCCAGCGCCGGCTGGAATGGATGGCGGCTTCCGCGCTCAGCGCCGGCACCCTGACCGTCTCGGGTGAAGGCATCCCCACCACCACCATCAACTTCGGCCGTGACAGCGGGCAGACCCTGACCCTGACCGGCGGCAGCCGGTGGGAACAGTCCGGCGTCAGCGCGGTGGACAACATCGACAACTGGTGCGCGACCGTGCTGCAGAACAGCGGCCTGGTGGTCACCGACCTGGTGTTCACCCTGGGTGCCTGGCAGTCCTTCCGCAAGGACGCGACCCTGGCGCAGGTCATCCTGTCCCCGGCGAATGGCGACATCGGCCTGAACGTGCAGGGCGCCAAGCCGATGGTTGGCGGCATGCACATGGGCAAGTGGGGTGGCCGCGACCTCTGGCTTTACAACGACTGGTACATCGACCCGGCCGACAACACGGAAAAGCCGCTGCTGGCGGCCAATACCGTGCTGCTGGTCAGCCGCGGCATGGAAGGCACCCAGGCCTTCGGCAGCGTCATGGACCCGGAGTTCAGCTACCAGGCGCTGCCCTACGCGCCGAAGTCCTGGGTCGAGAAGGACCCGGCGGTGCGCTACCTGATGACGCAGTCGTCCCCGCTGGTCATCCCCAGCGCGGTCAACGGCGCCATGGCCGTGGTGGTGAAGTAATGGCCGCCTCGGCCAAGGTGCTGCGCATCGTCTCGCGCAGCACCATCGTCACCGGCGCGCCCGACGCCCCGGTGATGACCCCGCCGGGCACGCCGGTGGAGCTGGACGCCGATGAGGCCGCAGCGCTGATCGCCCGCGGCATCGCCACCCGCGCCGACGTTCCGCCGGTGGAAGCCGTGTCGGCGCTGGGCATCACCACCGACGCCCCTGCCGGCGGCGGTGCGACCTTGACGCAGGGGGGGTGACCGCATGCGCGTCCGCACCCTGCAACTGGTCGGACTGCCTGGGCAGTCCGACCCCATCCCCGCCGGCCAGGAAATCGACCTCGCTGAAGCCCTGGCAGAGCAGCTTATCGTCCTGGGCGCAGCCGAAGCCGTCACCGCCGGCCCGGCTGCCGCGCCGCCCAGCGAAGGCTGAGCCGCGATGGTGGATTTCGCCGCGCTGGTCACCGCGCCGTTGATGGCCATCTTCGGCGATCCCTACGCGGTCACCTTCACCCCGCGCGGCGCGTCCACCGGCTTCACCGTGGCCGGCGTGTTCGACGAACAGGGCCAGAATGTCACCCTGTCCGGAGACGCGCCGGTCACGCTGTCCGAAGTGCGGCTGGCGGTGCAGTCCGCCGACTTCGTGGGTTACCCGAATGAACCGCAGATTGGCGCCCGGGTCAGCATCGGCCGGCGCGACGCCTCCGGCGCCATCGTCAGCACCTCCGCCTGGGTGGTGAAGGACGTGCAGCCGGACGGCATCGGCGGCGCCAAGCTGGTCCTGGCCAGCCGCGCCGCATGAGCGGCCCAGACCTGACCCACGGCCGCGCCAGCGTGCGCGATGCCGTGGTGCTGCTGCTGCGCCAGGCGGTGCCGCAAGTGCAGAACCAGGTGTTCAACGCCCGCAACTGGCCCACTTCGCTGGAAGCGCTGCCGGCCATCCTGGTCTATGGCTACCGCGAAAGCGCGCAACTGCTGTCGGAAGCCGGCGGCGCCCCGGCCTTCCGCGTCTCCGCCACCATCGAGATCATGTGCCGCGACGAAGCCCGCGACGTGCAGGACGCGGAAGATCCCGAAACGCGGCTGGAGCCGGCGCTGGAAGCCCTGGAGCTGGCGGTCAAGAACGCCATCCTCGCCACGCCCGGCTTTTTTGCCCAAGCGGGGATCGAGCGCTGCACCAGCATGGAAACACAGGTGCAGATCGACAGCAGCGGAGACCGCAGCGTCGGTGACGCGCACCTGACCTTCAGCCTGCAATGGCAGGAAAACTGGCCACCAACCGCGCCCGCCGGCGTCGGCGGCGTGACCCTGGCCAAGACCAATCCAAATGGCGAACCGCAGATCGGCGCCACCATCACCTTTCCCAGCCCCTGACCCACCGGAGGCGCCACCATGGCGAGCATCACCTTCCCGAACATCCCCGCCGGGCCTGGCGTGCTGGTGCCGGGGTTCTATGCGGACTTCGACCCCAGCCGCGCCGGCTACGGCACCAACACGCTGCGCGGTCTGGTCATCGGCAACACCGTCACCAGCGTGGCGGCGGTGCCGCAGTACATCAGCAACGCCGACGCGGCGGATGCGCTGTTCGGCGCCACCTCCGTCGTCGCCCGCATGGCGCGCAACTGGCGCGCGGTGGACAGCTTTGGGGAGCTGTGGGCGCTTGGCCTGGCCGATAATGGCAGCGGCGTTGCAGCCACCGGCAGCATCGCTTTCACCGGCCCGGCCACCGCCGCCGGCACGCTGGCGCTTTACCTCGCCGGCCAGTCCATCCCGGTCGCCGTCACCAGCGGCATGACCGCGGCGCAGTTGGCCACGGCCGTGGTCGCCGCCATCGCCGCCTACACCACCTTGCCCGTCACCGCCGTGGTGGATGGGTCCATTGCCAGCAAGGTGAACTTCACCGCGGTGAACAAGGGCACCACCGGCAACGACATCGACATCCGCGTCAACTACCAGGGCGTAAAGGGCGGCGAGTTCACCCCCGCCGGCATCGGCTACACCGTCACCGCCATGGCCAGCGGCGCGACCGACCCGTCGCTGTCCACCCTCGGCACCATCCTCGGTGACGAGCTGTACGATTTCATCGCCATCCCCTGGAACACCACCACGCAGCTGGACCTGGTGAAGGCCCTGATGGCGACCACGAATGGCCGCTGGTCCTGGACGCGCGGCGTCTTCGGCCATGTCTATGCTTGGAAGCGCGACACCAGCGCCAACCTGCTGACCTTCGGCGCCGGCCGCAACGACGAACACGTCACGGTGGCAGGCCTGTACGACAGCCCGACGCCGCCCTGGGAAGCCGCGGCCAGCCTCGCCGCCGTTGCCGCCGTCTCCGCCCGCGCCCACCCCGCGCGGCAGCTGACCACGCTGGCGCTGCCCGGCGTCAAGGGGCCGCCGCCGGCCAGCCGGTTCAGCATCAGTACGCGGGAAAGCTTGCTGGAAAAAGGCGTCGCCACCACGGTGACGGACGCGGATGGCACGGTTCGCATCGACCGCGCCATCACCACCTATCAGACCAATGCCTCGGGCAACGTGGACCGCTCCTACCTGGACAGCGAGTCCATGCACCTGCTGGCCGCCATCGTGCGGCGGCTGCGCAACAGCACGTCGCAGCGCTTCGCCCGCAGCATGCTGGCCAATGACGGCACGGCTGTGGGTGCTGGGCAGCCGGTCATCACGCCGCAGCTCTACAAGGGCTACATGGTGGCCGAATACGCCGCCATGGAACTGGACGCCTGGGTGCAAGCCGGCTCCAGCCAGTCCTTCGCCGACGCCACGGTGGTGCAGCGCGATGCCAACGACCCGAACCGGCTGAACGTGCTGTTCGCGCCCACCCTCATGTCCAACCTGCGGGTGCTGGCGCTGCTCACGCAGTTCCGCCTCCAGTAAGCAAGGAAGCCTGAACCATGGCCGCACCGCAACGCGTCGCCGGGACGCTGTTCCTCTCGGTGGATGGGGTCAACCGCGCGCCGCGCGGCTCCCTCGAAATCCAGCCGATGAGCGTGAAGCGCACCAGCATCACCAACCTGGATGGCAGTGTTTCCTTCAAGGAGGAACCCATCGCGCCCTATATCAAGGCTGAGCTGGAAGTGAACTTCAACCCGCGCACCCTGCAGAACATGCAGGGCGCCACGGTGGTGGCGCAGACCGCCGCGGGGCAGACCTACATCCTCAGCGGCGCCTTCCTGGAAGGCGACGTGACTTATGACCCGGTGGAGGGCAAGGCGTCCTTCCAGTTCACCGGCAACGCCATGACGGTGGCCTGACGCCATGCCGAAAACCGTCAGGCTGCAAACCCCGGTGGTGTTCGGCGCCACTACCATCGCCGAACTGACCCTGCGCGACCCCACCGGCAAGGATCTGCGCACGCTGGGCATGCCGGTGGCCCTTGGTGCCATCGACACCCAGGCCATGGGCGCCTGGATCGCCCAGCTTTCCGGCCAGACCGAACCGATGGTGGACATGCTGGGCCTGACGGACTGGATGGCGGCGGCCACCGCCGTATCCGGTTTTTTCGCGCAAGCGGCGGCGGTCACGACCTCCTAGACCGCTATTACGAGGCCGCCTGGGCCTGGCGCGGCTGCGCCGAATGGGTGTTCGACCACAGTTTTGCCGAACTCCCAGCCCTCTGGGCGCAAACGCAGCGCCTGGTGAAGCTTTCGACACCCACAATCTGACCCGGAGGCGATGATGGACGACAATTTTCGCGCCATTTTCAGCCTGGTGGATCAGGTCAGCGCGCCCATTTTGGTCATGGCGGGGCGGGTTGAAGCGGCGAACAAGTCGATCGAGGCCAGCGCGGCGCGCATGTTCGCCGCCTTCGCGCCGCTGCAAAATATCCAGGGCGCTTTCGGCGCGCTGCACACTCAAATGAGCCGCCTGGGCACGAATGTGGGGTTCGACCGCATTTCGCGCGCCGCCGGCACGCTGGGGGGGCGCCTTGGCAGCCTGACACAGCAGATCGCCGGAATGCTTGGCCCGGTCGCCGCCCTTGGCGGCCTGGCCAGCCTCGGCGGCCTGGCGGCGGCCATGCACAACGCGGTGGAAACCGGCAGCGCGCTGAACGACCTGTGGACCAAGCTGGGTGCCGCGACCGCGTCCCAGCGCGGCGTGCTGGCCGATATGCGCTACAGCGCCAGCCAAACCGGCGCCGATTCCGAACTGGTCACAACCGGCATCACCAAGTTGAACAGGGCCCTGGCCGAAGCTGCCGGCGGCGCCAACCAGGACGTGGCGAACTTGTTCCGGCGGCTGGGAATTTCCATGCGGGATTCCAATGGCCAGGTGCGCAATGGCATCGACCTGATGCCGCAGTTGGCGGCAGCCATGCAGCGCAACGAGAATGCCGCGGTGCGAACCCGCATCGCCATGGCACTGTTCGGCCGCACCGGCGCCGAGTTGATCCCGGCGCTGTTGGAGTTCGAGGAAAACGCCACGCGCCGCCGGACCTTCGGTTCCACCTTCACGCCCGAGCAGGTTTCCGCGCTGGATGCCTTTGGCGACGCCTGGGCTGACCTGAAGATGGCGGTCAACAGCGTGTCCAATGCCATCGGCGCGCAGTTGGCGCCGGTGCTGACGCCGCTGATCGAAGACCTGGCGCACTGGATCGCTGCTAACCGCGCGTTGGTGGTCACCGAGGTGAAAACCTTCATCAAGGGCATCGCCGACAGCCTGAAAGTCATCGACTGGACCGCCGCCTGGCAGGGGGTGCGGGACTTCGGCCGCGCGGTGAACGACGTGGTGCAGTATTTCGGCGGCTGGCAGGTGGCCGTGGGCGCCATGGCGGCCGTCATGGCCGGGCCGCTGCTCCTGGCCATCGTCGGCATCGGCACCGCGCTGGGTGCCCTCGGCGTTGCGGTCCTTTCCACGCCCATCGGCTTGTTCGCCACGACCCTCGCCGCCGCCGGCTACGCCATCTATGCCAACTGGGACAAGATCACCGGCGCCTTCGACGCCGCCACGGAAGCGGTCTCGTCCTTTTTCGCACGTTTCATGGAGCGCGCCCGCCCTACGCTCGATGTCATCGGCAGCATCGCCAGCGCCCTCGGCGCTGGGCTGCTGGCCCCCATCCGCTCGGCTTGGGATGGCATCGCCAGCCTGATCGAAGGCGCCGCCGCACGCATCATGCGCGTGCTGCAACCGGTTCTGAACGTCATCGGCAGCATCACCGGCGGCGGGCGCACCACGGCCGCGCCCGAATCCACCCGCCCGGCCGGCACGCGCCGCCGCGGTACCATCAACGGCGCCCAGGCCATCGAAGACCTGCCGGAACCCGCCAACGACGCCGGCGCCCGCGCCGAAACCCTGCGCCAGGCTGGCACCCAGGGCGTGGTGCGGGTGCAGGTGGACTTCGCCAACATGCCGCCCGGCGCCACGGCCACCGCCGATGCCACCGGCGCCGCCGTCGCCCCGCCGCAGCTCGCGGTCGGCTACGCCATGGGCGGCGCCCGCTGATGGCCCTGTTCGACCTGTTCAGCCTGCCGACCTGGCGCGACTACCTGCGCCCCGCCAGCTTCCGCGGTGTGCCCTTCCATGTCCGCGACCACCGCTTCACCGGCGGCCGGGCCGTGGGCGTGCACGTCTTCCCGCTGCGCGAGGAAATCGCCACGGAGGACCTTGGCGTCACGCCGAAGAAGTACGAGGTGACGGCCTACGTCATCGGCGACGATTACATGGTTGCCCGCAACGCGCTGGTGGACGCCTGCATCAACCAGCCCGGCGCCGGCCTGCTGGTGCACCCGTTCCTGAACCAGGTGCTGGTGCGCTGCGAGAACTGCTCCTTCACCGAAAGCCTGGCGGAAGGTGGCGTGGCGGCCTTCACCCTGGGCTTCATCGAGGCCGGCGGGCAAAAGGCCTTCCTGCCGGAGCAGGACACCCAGGCCGCCTCCATCGCCGCGCTGCGCCAGGTGCTGCAACTGGCCCGCGCCGCCTTCGGCCTGGCCATGGGCATCCGCAACTGGTCGGCCTTCATCCGCTCGGCGTTCAAGTCGGCGGTCTCCAGCCTCGCCAGCGACCTGGCGGGCGGGTTGCTCGGCCTGCCGGGGCTGGACCCGGTCGGCATCGCCGAGAGCATTGCCGGGTTGGGCAGCGCTGACGTCAACAACCCCGAGGCGCTGTCCGCCGCCGTGGTCGCGCCGTTCCAGGCCGTGACCGATGCCGCCGCCGCGCTGCCCCTGCCGGCCGCCAGCGCCAGCGCCGCCGAGGCGGGCGCCGGCAGCAGCGCCGTCACCTCTCGCGGGGAGGAAAGCGCGCGGCAGGGCTGGGTCGGCACGGAACTGCTGCGCTGGGCCGGCTACGCCGTGCCGCCGGTGGCCAGCGCCGGCGCCGCCAGCCTGGGCACGGTGAACAGCAACAACGCCGCCCTGGCCGCCCTGGTGGCCGATGCCGCCGTGGCCAGCGCCGCCCAGGCCTTCCTGCAGGCCCGCTTCGCCGATGCCGGCCAGGCCGAGGCCGCCTTCACCGCGCTGTCCGCTGCCATGGCGCAGCGCGGCGCGGCGGCGGCCGACCGTTTCCGCGATGACCTCTGGTCCGCCTGGCAGGTGGCCGAAGCGCTGGTGCAGCGGGACTTCAGCCAGCGCCTGCGGCAACTGCCCAGCTTGGGCAGCTACGCCCTGCCGCAGCCCATGCCCAGCCTGGTGCTGGCCCAGCGGCTGTATCAGGCACCCGCCCGGGCTGATGAACTGGTGGCGCTGAACGCCGCGCCGCACCCGATGTTCCTACCCGCCGCCGGCAAGGCCCTGAACGCATGACCGAAGACGGCATCACCCTGCTGGTGAATGGCTGGAAGTACCAGGGCTGGACCGGCTTCAAGGCCGAACGCGCCCTGACCCAGGCCGCCTCCAGCTTTCACCTGGCCACCGCCCTGCCGGGTGAAGCCGACGCCAAGCGCATCTGGCCGGTGGAACCCTTCGACGCCGTGCAGATATTCCTGGGCGACGACCTGCTGCTGACCGGCCATGTGGACGTGGTGGCGCCCAGCTACGACCACGGCAGCCACACCATCCAGGTCTCCGGCCGCAGCCGCACGGCGGACCTGGTGGATTGCCAGAGCGAAGTGCCCGGCGGCGAGTTCCGCCGCAGCACGCTGGACGCCATCGCCCGCGCCGTCTGCGCCCCCTTTGGTATCGGCGTGGTCACGCAGGCCGGCATGGGCGACCCATTCCCGATCGCGGCGCTGGAGCGCACCGAAACCGTCTGGCAGTTCCTCGAAAAACTGGCGCGCCAGCGCGGTCTGCTGCTGAGCGACGACGGCGCCGGCAACCTGCTGCTGGCCACCGTGGCTGAAACCCGGGCCAGCGGCGCGCTGGTGCAGGGCCTGAACCTGGAAGCCGCCAGCGCCACGCTGGATGTCTCCAAGCGCTTCAGCAAGTACGTGCTGCGCAGCCAAACCCCCATCGCCGCGGCCAGCGACAGCCTGGAGGACGTGCAGGGCGAAGGCCCGGCGCTGCCGGCCGGCGGCGGCGTCGGCATCGGTGTGCACGGGGAGGCGGTTGACCTCGGCGTGCCGCGCTACCGCCCGCACATCGCCAACGCCGAACATGCGCTGGACCAGGCCGGCGCGCGGGAACGTGCCCTCTGGCAGGCCAGCTACGCCATCGGCCGTGCCGCCAGCATGAAGTGCACCGTGGCCGGCTGGCGCGATGATGCCGGCGCGCTGTGGCAGGCCAACCGGCTGGTCGCGGTCAAGGCGCCCTGGCTGCGGCTTGAGCAGGATTTGCTGATCGTCGGTTGCGCCTGGAACCTGGACAGCAAGCGCGGCCGCACCACGGACCTGACGCTGGGCCCGGTGGCCGGCTACACGCCGGACCCCGGCCAGGTGAAGCGCCGCACCGCCGCCGCTGGAACCCCGGGCGCCAACACCTGGGGCGACGTGAGGGCGGCCCAATGAGCGGCCCGATTCGCGCCAAGGTCACCGCCGTGCAGCAGGTCGGCGGGCGCGTGCTGGTGGATGTCGCCGCTGGCTACCTGGACCAACGCAGCCGCGTCGAACTGATGCTGCCGGCGGGCATGACCATTCTGCCGCAACCCGGCGCCGACGTGCTGCTGATGCCCTCGGGCTACCATGACCACATGGTCGCCCTGCTGCCGGACGACGCTTCTCTCCGCATCGCCGGCCTCGCCGCCGGGGAGATGGGCTGGCAGGACTATGCCGGCAACCAGATCCTGTTCCAGGCCACCGGGCTGACGCTGACCGCGCCGCAGGGCCTGGTCATCAACGCCGCCGGGCCGGTCACGGTCAATGCCGCCGGCCATGTCGTCACCGTCATTGGCAGCCCGGTCAAGATCGGCACCGGCGCCCACGCGGTGCAGCTGGCCACGGGCGTCCCCAGCACCAACCTGTTCGCGGACTGACCCCATGGACCTCGCGCTGGCTTTCGACAACGCGCAGATGCGCGGCGACCTCGCTTGGGCGGATGCCGACCTGGCCACCGATGCCGGGCTGCGCTCCGCCGTCATCATCAGCCTGTTCACCGACGCGCCGGCCGAGGCCGCCGAACCCCTGCCGGACCCGACCGACACCGACCGCCGCGGCTGGTGGGGCAACGCCTTTGCGCTGGAAGGTGAAACCGCCGGGCCGCTCGGCAGCAAGTTGTGGCTGCGGGTGCGCGCCTTCGCCACGGAAGCCACGCGCCGGCAGATCGAGGCCGATTGCGCTGATGCCCTGGTCTGGATGGTGCGGCAGGGCGTCGTCGCGGCGGTGGATGTCGGTTCCACCTGGCTCGCGCCCGGGCAGTTGCTGGTCACCATCGCGCTGCGCCGCACTGCCGGCCAGGCGGCGGCGGAACGCATCTTTGACTTCGCCTGGCGCGCCGAAGGAGTTCTGTAATGCCATTTGCCCGCCCCACGTTGGGCGCCCTGGTGCAGCAGACCTGGGCAGCCATGCTGGCGCAGCGCGCCGACCTGCGCACCGCCCTGCAAGCCGCCGTGGTCCGCGTGCTGGCCCGGGTGTTCGCCGGCTGCCTGCACCAGCTGTACGGCTTCCTGGACTGGATCGCCCGCCAGGTCATGCCGGGCGCGCAAGATGAGGAATACCTGGCCCGCTGGTGCCGCATGTTCGGCATTGCCCGCGTCGGCGCCGTGGCCGCCGCCGGCAACTTGACCATTTTCGGCACCAATGGCGCCATCCTGGCCAGCGGCAGCAGTTTCACCCGGGCTGATGGCGCGCGCTTTGCCACCACCGCCGGCGCCACCATCGCAAGCGGCACCGCAACCGTGGCTGTGCTGGCCACCACGCCTGGCAGTGCTGGCAATACCGATGCTGGCACCACGCTGTCCCTGGTGGTCGCGGCAACGGGCATTCAGGGCACCGCCACGGTGGCCAGCGGCGGCCTGACTGGCGGCACGGACCAGCAGTCCTTGGCAGACTGGCAGGCCGCGCTGGAAGCCCGTTTGCAAACTCCGCCGCAGGGCGGTGCGCCGGCCGACTACGTCGCTTGGGCCAAGCTGGTGCCCGGCGTTACCCGTGCCTGGGTCTATCCGCGCAACCGCGGTGTTGGCACGGTTGACCTTTGTTTCGTCATGGATGGCCGCAGCAACATCATCCCGCTTTCGGCTGATGTCGCGGCGGTGCAAGCCGTGATCGACGCCCGCCGGCCGGTGACGGCGGATTGCGTCGTCTTCGCGCCCACCGGCGTCCCCCGCACCGGCACCGTGACCGGCTTGTTGCCAAACACGCTGGCGGTGAAGACCGCGGCGCAGGCCGAGTGGAACGCGCAGATATTGCGCGACGGCGTGCCGGCCGGTGCCACGCTGTTGGGCACCGGCGGCACCATCATTGGCACCAGCGCGGGAACGCTGCGCTACAGCCGGCTGGACGACGCCATCAGCCGCGCGACGGATGAGGAAAGCCACACCCTGACGACCCCGGCGGCGGACATTTCGCCAAGCGCCGGGCAAATCTACACCCCCGGCACGCTGACCTTCGTATGAGCCGCGCTCCCGACCTCCGCGCGCCGGATTACCTGGACGGCCTGCAGCGCCTGTTGCCGCGCGGCCGGGCCTGGCCGCGCGGCCAGGATGCGGCGCTGACCGCGTTGCTGGCCGGCATCGCAGATCCCTTGGCCCAGCTGCACGCGCGCGTGCTGGCGCTGCTGGAGACCGAAGCCGACCCTGCCCAGGCCATCGAACTGCTGCCCGAATGGGAAGCCGCCTTCGGCCTGCCGGACCCCTGCGTGCCCGCGGGCAGCGAACTGACGCTGCGGCGCGCGGCGCTGCTGGCCAAGATCACCGCGCAGGGCGGCCAGGCGCGTGACTACATGGTCGCGCTTGCGGCGCAACTGGGTTTCACCATCACCATCACCGAACTGCGGCCCTATCAGGTCGGCTCACCGATCGGCACGCCGCTCTACGACTCCAGTTGGCGCTACGTCTGGCAGGTCAATGCCCCGGGCGTGACGCTGCGGCTGTGGGCCATCGGCTCCAGCGCCGTCGGCGACCCGCTGCGCAGTTGGGACAGCACCGTCCTTGAATGCGTGCTGAACCGTGTTGCTCCCGCCGAAACCCGCCTGCTTTTTCAATATGGGAGCTAACCCACATGTATAAATTCGACGGCCCCAACAGCGTCGCCTCGCGCCCTGCCTATGGCGCGCCAGGCACGGAGAACTGGTTCGGCAAGGGCGATCCCTCGGCCTCGCCCCCGGTGCCGGCCAGCAACCCGGACCAGGACTTCTTCAACATGATATTGGCGGAGAATCTGAACCTTGTTGCCCTGGCCGGCCTGGCGCGCAGCAAGACCGACGACGCGCAGATTGCCCAGGCCGTGGCGTTGCTGGCCGGCGCCAAGGCGAATACCGCCATCACCGCCACGGCCACGCTGACGCTGGCGCAGCAGGGCCGCGTCTTCGTCAACGCCGCCGGCGGGAACGTCACCCTCACGCTGCCCGCCGCCAGCGCGCTGGGCAGCGTCAGCAGCCCCTCGGGCGCCAGCACGCTGCCGAAGGTGGCGCTGAGCTACCGCATCTGCCGCACCGACACCTCCGGCAATACCGTCAGCATCGCCGCGGCGGGCAGCGACACGGTGGACGGCGGCAGCAGCATCGCGGTGCTGCCTGGCGACGACTTCGACGTGATCTCGGACGGTGTCTCGGTCTGGCGCAGCCGCGGCACGGTGTCCCGCCGGCCCACGCTGAACATGACCGCCGGGCATTACCTGCTGCCCTTCGGCCTGCAACTGGCCTGGGGAACCTGGTCCGGCACCACGGGCGCGCTCAGCAGCGGCCAGGCCGAGGGCGGTGTCAGCCTGAGCTTCAGCCGCAGCTTCGCCAGCGCCCCGCTGGTGTTCCCCTCGGTCAACGACGTCTTTGGCGTGGCTGGCGAGGCGGTGTGGAACAACGGCAGCACCGCCGGCGGCGTCGCGCTCCAGTTTCGCTGCCTCCTCGCCACGCAGGCGATGACGGGTGCCTATTTTGCGGTCGGCCCGGCCTAAGCCCGCATGACCGATCTGCGCCTCGCCCTCACCTTCGGCGACAGCTACGCCCCCTATCCGCCGTCGCTGGTCATCGGCGCCACGCTGGCGGTGCGGATGGACGCGCTGGACGCCGCAGGGCGCAGCTATGCCGCCGCGGGCGCGCGCATCATCGTCCGCCGCCCCGATGGCATCGGGCTGGTCTTCACCGGCGGCACCCTTACAACGCTCGGCGCCGGCGCTTGGTCGGCGGCGGTAGGCTTCGACCAGGCCGGCACCTGGTACATCCGGGCCGAGACGGATTCGCCCCAGGCCGAAGCCACCGAAATCGCCGTGCCGGTGCGGGCCTCCCTCGCAGTGCAGGCCGGCGCCGCCTCGCCCATCCTGACCACGCAGGACCTGAGCCCGGTTGTCACGCAAGACGGCAAGCTGGTGACGGTGCAACGCATTCCGTCGCTCCCCGCCGCTGCCACGCTGGACGGCACCGAAACGGTGTTGGCGGTGCAGGCAGGTGCGGCCAAGCAGCTGCCCGTTGCTTCCCTGACCGGCCTTGCTGGCACTGCCGGCGCCACTGCCGGCGCCCCTGCCGGTGCCGTGGCCGGCGCGACAGCTGGCGCCAGTTCGGGCGCGACGGCCGGCACCGCCGCCGTTGCCGCCGCCCTCGCCCCCGCCCAGTACCTGCTGCGCGACCCCGCGGCCACGGATGACGACGCGCACGGACAGCGCGCCCTGTCGGTCATCCTCAACCAGCCCACCGGCGGGATATGGGATTGCCTGGACCCCGCGACCGGCGCGGCTATCTGGGTGCAGCGCAGCCCCAAGGTGGCGCTGGCGCGGCAGGCCGGGAAATCCTTCTGGTACATCGCCAAGGGCCGACAGATCACCACCGTGGCGCCCTCGGCTGGCAAGCTCTACCTGCGCAAGTACAGCATCACCGAACGCGGCCAACTCATGAGCATCGCGGTAAAAACCGCGGTCTCGCTCAACACCGCGCCGAACACCGGCATGAAGGCTTGCGTGTTCCGCGACGTGGCCGGCCGGCCACGCGACCTGCTGAGCCAGGACACGGTTGGTGCCAGCCTCGGGACCACGCTGGCGGTCTGGTATTCGCCGCAGCTGCTGGCGGTGGTGCCGGGGCCGATCTGGATCGGCATGGAGTTCACCACGCAGTTCGATGCCGGCCAGTCCGCGAACTCGCTGCCTGCCATGAAGGGCGCGGACGGCGCCGATGGCGAAGCGGAAAGCGAGATCGGCGTCGCCGACATCAACAACAACCTGGCGCTGCAAGGCTTCCAGGTGACGAAGACCTGGTCGGCCAGCCTGCCGACCTTCAGCAGCAGCACCGATTGGACCGCGCTGGAGCTGCGCGGCAACGGCATGCCGCTGCCCCATGTCCAGTTTGCATAAAGGGAAGCCTCATGGCCTGGCAATTCAGCACTTCCGCCCGCAACGGCATGATGGACGCCGTCGAGACCGCGACCGGCACCACCGCGAAACTCCAACTGTGGACCGGGTCCATTCCGGCCAACTGCGGCACCGCCAGCAGCGGCACCAAGCTGGCGGAAATCACCATGGCCAGCGACTGGTGGGCCAATGCCAGCGCTGGCGCGAAAACGCTGAACAGCCTGCCGCTGAGCACCACCGCGCTGGCGGCCGGCACCATCGGCTATCTGCGCATCGTGGATAACGCCGGCACCACGTGCCACCTGCAAGGCGCGCTCACCACCGACTTCACCGTGGACAATTCCACCGTCGTGGTCGGCCAAACCATCAACGTCACCGGCTTCACGCTGACCGCCCCGGGCGCCTGATACCCGCATGCCCAATGTCGTCGTCCAGATACTGACCGGCGCCGGCAACTGGGTTGCGCCGGCTGGCATCCTCAACGGGTCGGTGCTGGTCGAGGGCTGGGGGCCGGGCGGCGGCGGCGCCAGGGCAGGGCGCGCGGGCGGTGGTGCTGGCGGCGCCTATGCGGCCAAGACCGTCACCGTGGTAGCCGGCACCTCCTACCCCTATTCGGTGGGCACCGGCGGCGCGGCGCGCACCAACAACGGCCTGGGCAACCCCGGCTCGGCCGATACCACCTGGGGCAGCCCGGTGGTCATGCGGGCCGCGCTGGGCAATGGCGGCAGCCAGACGGCCGGCTCCCCGGCCCTGGGCGGCCTGGCCAGCGCCAGCCTGGGCGACACGGTCTTCAGCGGCGGCAATGCCGGCGACATCGCCGGCACTGGCGGCAGCGGCGGCGGCGGCGCGGCAACCCCGGCCGGCGCCGGCAGCAACGGCGCCACGGCCAGCAGCATCGCTTCGGCTGGCGGTGCCAGCGGCGCCACGGCGGGGGGTGCGGCCAATACTGCCGGCGGCAGCAACGCCGCGGGCGGCTCGGGCGGCGGCGGCAGCATCACCAGCACGGCGGCCGGCAATGGCGGTGCACCTGGTGGCGGCGGCGGCGGCAACGGCAACAGCCTGGGCACCACCGGCGCGGGCGCCGATGGGCAAATCCGCCTCACCTACACGCTGCAAAGCAATCTCGGCGTCTCGGCCACGCTGGGCGCCGTCACGGGTGCGCCCAGCCTGACCGCGCCGGCCGCGCTCGCGGTCTCCGCCACGCTGGGGCCGGTGACGGGCGCGCCCGCGCTGGGCGCGGTGGCCACGCTGGGTGTGGCGGCCACGTTGGGGCCGGTGACCGGCAACGTGACGTTGACAGCCCCGGTCGGGGTCAGCCGCAACCTGGCGGTCTCTGCCACGCTGGGGCCAGTTACTGGCGCGCCCAGCCTGACCGCGCCAGCGTCGGTGGGCGTGGCGGCCACGCTGGGGCCGGTGCTGGGCTACGTGCCCCTCATCACCCGCGCACCCGCGGTCAGCGTGCCGCCCTACGCCTCTCCCAGCCCCTACCAGCCGGACTGGGCCAACCCCAACCGGGCCATCTGGGGCTATCTGCTGGACGGCCAGAGCAACGCCGCCGGCAACTCCGAATCGAATGAAGAATGCTGGCCCGCGGCCGAGGTGGCGCAGTCGCCCGACCGCGTCTTGATGCTGTACTGCCCCTTCGCGCCCGGCACCGGGTTCCGCAGCAGCTTCGACCCGCGCAGCGGCAACGCCATTGGCCCCCTGCGGGACTGCCGCTTCGGCAACCACGCCACCAGCGCGTATGGCGGCACCACGGGCGGCCCGCTGGGCCAGCACCTGACCACCTGGCCCTATCTGCTGGACGCGGCCGACGTGGCCAGCGGCGCGGCCCTGCATCGGCGCATGTTCACCGCGTTGGGCGAGGGCGGGCGCACCCTGGCCGAACTGAGCAAGGGCGGCAGCAGCACGTTCCCCCAGACGGGCGTGACCACCAGTATCTATGCCCGCGCGCTGGCGGTGGTGCAGCGGCTGCACGATGCCTGCCGCGCGCTGCTGGGGCAGGACTACCTGATCCAGGGCTATGGCTGGCGCCAGGGCGAGGCCGAGTACAACGCCGGCACCACCCAGGCGCAATGCCTGACGCTGACCTCCGCGTTGTTTGCCAACAAGCGCGCGGATTTCGGCGCCATCACCGGGCAGGCGACCTTCCCCATTTTCGTCGAACAGATCGCGGGCGACGTGAAGGGCGGCGGCAACCCCGCGGCTCTGGCGCACCTGCAACTGCATGACCCCGCGAATGGCATCTACGTGATCGGGCCGAGCTACGGCGAGCCGTTCAACGTCAGCGATGGCGGCACCGGCACCGCGCACCGCACGTGCTTTGGGCAGCTTGTCTGCGGCCAGCGATTCGCGCTGGCGCAGCTGGAGGTTGCCGCCGGGCGCGAGCCGAAATGGCTGCGGGTGGGCAGCGTGGTGCGCTACAGCGCGACCCAGGTGGATTTCATCGTCACCGGCGCCACGGGTAGCCTGGTCAGCGACACCTCGCACTTCCCGGCGCCGGACAGCAACCTTGGTTGGACCGCGCA